>OFHK01000158.1_pt1 | contig 21253 bp, 17 predicted proteins | sample 1521951 | NCBI WGS metagenome assembly OFHK01 (sample SAMEA2468436, study PRJEB22500) | soil metagenome | biome: Glassland; feature: Farmland; material: Clay | place: Australia | collected 2013-01-31 | depth 0.55 m
GGGGTGACGCGTTCGGCGTCTGGTGGCGCCACAACGCCTGATTCCGCGCCGCGTAACAGTCCGCAGGGAAGCTGCCCGGGCCGGCTGACCGGTCCGCGCAGCTTTCGCCACTGAGCCCGGTCCGGGCGGCCCGCGACACGAAGCTGAGTTCCCTGACGCAGCGAGTAGTCGGTGAGGCACTCAGCGTAATTCGACCGGGGGGATCGCCATGCACACACACGTCATCCGGGCGCTAGCCCCCTGCGGCCACGGTGACCTTCACCACCCCGGGTCTCATGGCGGCCGGTGCCGCACAAGCCACAACCACGATGCCGGACGCGGTGACCAGCGTCCGCGGCAAGGGCTTCTACGTGAAGTAGCAGAGACAATCACCATGATCGTGGTGACTTTCATGCGTGTCGCGCATGTAATCCACCACGATCATGAAGACGGCGGGTGGTGGGTGGCGTTGGCGGTGTCAGCGGCGAGCGGCACAAGCGGCCGGTGACGCTCGCGGCGGGCGCGCAGGTGGCGCAGGATGAAGCGGCGGATCTCGTCGGCGCCCCAGACGATGAACGGGAACGGCAGCACCGTGAGCAGCTGGGACGGGGTCAGCGCGGCGGTGCCGAAGAAGGACTGCAGCACCGGGACATAGATCAGGAGCGCCGCGAAACTCAGTCCGATGCCGATGCCGCCGAGCAGGTAGCGGTTGCTGAACACCCCGACCGACCACAAGGACGCGTGCTCGGTGCGGACCGCGAACGCGGTGCCGATCTGGCAGGCGACGATGCCGAGCCAGGCCACCGTGGTCGCCTGCCGGTAAGCGTGGTTGAGCGGGCTGCCAGGTCCGGTCGGGTCGCCCGGGTGCCAGCCCGCCCGGTGCAAAGTCAGGAGGAACCCGGCCAGCACGAGGGCGGCGGAGATCAGCCCGAGGAACCCCCAGGCCCGGGCGATCATCGCGCCGGTGATGACGCTCTGGTGCCGGGCGCGCGGCGGGCGCTCCATCAGCCCCGGCTCGGCGGGCTCCCGGCTGAGCGCCAGCGCGGGCAGAGTGTCGGTGCCCAGGTCGATGGCCAGGATCTGCATGACGGTCAGCGCCAGCGGGATCGCGCCGCCGGACAGTGCGAACACCAGGAACGGGACGACCTCCGGCACCGCGTGCGTGAAGATATACATAATGAACTTGCGCACGTTGTCGTAGACCCGGCGGCCCGCCTCGACCGCGGTCACGATGGTGGCGAAATTGTCGTCCGTGAGCACCATCTCGCTGGCTTCCCGGGCCACGTCGGTGCCGGAGAGCCCCATCGCCACCCCGATGTCGGCCCGCCGCAGCGCCGGCGCGTCATTCACCCCGTCCCCCGTCATGGCGACTATCTGGTCCTCATGGCGCAGCGCGTCGGCGATGCGCAGCTTGGCCTCGGGCGAACTGCGCGCGAACACCACCTCCTGCTTGCCCGCGAGCAGCGCGTCGAGGTCGCGTTCGGGCATGGCGTCCAGTTCGGTGCCGGTCACCACGGTCAGCCCTTCGGTCCCGATGCCGACCTGGCGGGCGATGGCCGCGGCGGTCGGCCCGATGTCGCCGGTCACCACGTTGACCCGGATGCCGGCCTGGTGCACCTGTTCGATCGCGGCCGGTACCTCCGCCCTGGGCGGGTCGAACATGGCCATCAGGCCGAGCAGGCACAGGTCGCGTTCGGCATCTTCCCGGCTGGCCGGGATGGGCGCGCCCACGGGCAGGGGACGGTGCGCGACCGCCAGCACCCGCAGGCCCCGCTCCGCGTAGCCGGTCACCACGTCCGTCCACCGCTGGTGGTCCGCGGCGGTGAAGGGCCGTTCATGCTCGTCGTCGTGCCAGGAGCTAGCCCGCGCCATCACCGCCTCCGGCGCGCCCTTGGTGTGGATGGCCGGGCCGTAGACACCGGAGTCCACCGTGGACATCAACCGCAACCTGGGATCGAAACGAAACAGGGCCTGCCGCCGTTCCCCCCGTTCGGCCAGGCTGACGGCGACTCCCCGCAAGGCCGCGAACGTGAGCAGGGCAAGCTCGGTCGGGTCACCGACCGGCCCGGTGCGGGCACCGTTGGCCAGTTCGGCGTTGTTGCACAGGGCGGCGGCCGCCGCCAGTATGTCCACCTCCACCGTCCGGGGAGAGCCGGGCGGCAGGCGCCTGCCTGCCTCGTCCAGCGTGACCTCACCAGCCGGTGTCCATGCCGTGGTCACCCGCATCCGGTTCTCGGTCAGCGTCCCGGTCTTGTCGGTGCAGATGACAGTCGTGGAACCAAGCGTCTCCACCGCGCTCAGCCGCTTCACCAGCGCACCCCGCCTGGCCAGGTCACGGACCCCGACCGCGAGCGCCAGCGTGATCGTGGGCAGCAGGCCCTCGGGCACGTTCGCGACCAGCAGGCCGATCGCGAAACTGATGGCCGATGCCAGGGCCAGCCCGGCCGCGAGGCCGGCCGGCAGGAACGCCGCGCCCACCCCGACCGCAACGAACGCGATCAGCCAGGCGACCCGCTTGACCTGGTGTTCCAGCGGGCTTTCCTCATGCCTCACCCGCTGGGTGAGCGCGGCGATCCGGCCCAGTTCGGTGTGCATGCCGGTGCCGGTGACCAGCGCCTGTGCCTCGCCGCCAGTACAGGCCGTGCCGCTGAACACCAGATCCTCGGCCTCCAGCAGGGCCACCGTCCCGTCGGCGGCTTCAGCGGAACGCTCCACCGGGACCGACTCGCCGGTCAGGGTGGACAGATCGACCTCCACCGTGCCAGTGACCAGGCGTGCGTCCGCGCTGATCCGGTCGCCCTCCTCGATCTCCACGATGTCGCCGGGCACAAGCAGCCGCGCCTCGATCTCCTTGCGATCGCCATCCCTGGTCACCCGGGCGTGGGTCGGCAGGTAGGCGGCGAGCGCCTCGACGGCGCGTTCGGCCTCTAGCTCCTGGGCGAATGCGAAGGCGGCGTTCAGCAGGATGACGGCGGCGATGGCGATGGCGAGATTGGGGGTCCCGCTGACCCAGGCGAGCACGGCCGCGATGGCCAGCAGCAGCGCCAGCGGCTGGGTGAACTGAGCGGCTAGTTCGCCTGGCCAGCGGCGGTGACCTCGCCGGGCAATCTCGTTCGGCCCGAAAATGACCAGCCGCCGCGCCGCCTCCCGGTCGGACAGCCCGCGCGGGGAGGTGCGCAGATCGCGGTAGAGCAGGGCGAGCGGCTCCAGTGGGTTCGCCGAGCCGTCCGGTTCCCCGGCTACCTCGGCCGCCTGCCCATCCGCCGGGACCGCGGGCTCAGCCTGCCCGTCAGCATCAGCCCGGGCACCTGCCCCGGCCCGGGCACCGGCGCCAGACGGGCCGCCATGGTCAGCCGGGCACACTGCGACTCACCCCCATAGCTCACAGGCTCTCATGCCCCGGTCGCCGGGCCAGAGGCGCACACACCGCTTCGTTTTCATGATCACGGAATCCTGCCAGGCGATACGACTGGCAGGATTCCGTGATCATGGCTCGGTGGTGCTCACGGCATGGGGAGCAGATGCGAGGAGGCTGGATGGCCGGGCGGCTGGCGCAGATCGCACCAGGGGTGCTGGTCGCCACCAGCGAGATCTTCACGACCACGACCACGGTCGTCGTGTCGCCGGGCGGCGGGTGCCTGGTCGTCGACCCAGCCGTCACCGTCGCTGACCTCGCCGCGCTCGCGGCGGAACTGGCCGAACGCGGACTGCGGCCACGTGCGGGCTTCTCGACGCACCCGCATTGGGATCACGTGCTGTGGCACGCCGCCCTTGGGGACGTGCCACGATACGCCTCGCCGCGCGCGGTTCAGGTCGCGCTGCGCGAGCGGGACGCGCTGATGGCGGCTGCCGGGGAGGACGCCCCTGGCCACGACCCTGCCCTGTTCGGCAGGCTCGTGCCGCTTCCTGGCGGGGCAACGGAGATTCCCTGGGACGGCCCGGCGGCGCAGGTAGTCATCCACGATGGGCACGCACCCGGTCACACGGCACTCTTCCTGCCGGATACCGGCACCCTGATCGCCGGGGACATGCTGTCCGACATCGAGATCCCTCTGCTGGACCTGGCCGGGCCCGATCCAGCAGGGGATTACCGGGCCGGGCTGGAACGGCTGGCGGCGCTGCCCGGTGTCCGGCGCGTGGTGCCCGGTCACGGGCATGCCTGCGGTGCTGCGGAGTTCCGCCGCCGGGTCAGCGCGGACCTGCGCTATCTCGACCGTCTGGCGCTGGGCGAGCCGTTCGGCGATGCCCGGCTCACCCAGGACTGGCTGCGCCGCGACCACCACGCCCAGGTCCGCCACGCGGCCGGGGGCTGAGCCCTGCGCGGAGCCGGGGGACTGTGCCCGCGCGGAGCCGGCAACCGGGCTACGGGCTACGGGCCGAGCCCAGCGCGTAACCGGGCGCCGGGCCCGGCGCTGCCCGTGAAGGACTGCACGTACAGGTAGGGCGAGCCGACGCCGGTCGCGTCGTCGTAGCCGGTGACCGCCTTGAGAGCGGAGGCGCCCTCGCCGTTGATGCCAAGCGAGGCCAGAACCGTGACCAGCGGTCCCATCCTGGTCGCTGGATTGGTGTAATCGTTGCGCACCAGGAACAGGTGCCGCGGTCCGAGCGGGTGATCGGTGACGTCGCGGAAGGCGGCGGTGCGGTACCTGGCATAGATGGCAGGGTTCGCGAACCCGAGCTGGAACCCGGCGGCCTGCTGGGCGTCCGCCTCGATGCCGGCGAACACCGGGCAGGCCAGGCTGGTGCCGCCGAACCTGGCGAGCGAGAACGCGTAGGTCCTGCCGTCCGGCTGCCGGGCCGTCAGCCCGACCAGCATCCCCGTGTTGGGGTCCGCCACCGCTGACACGTCCGGGATGACCCGCATCGGGGTGGGGCTGACGGAGCCATCCGGCAGGTGCCTGGCCAGGCCGGCCGGCACGGCGGCCTGCTGGTAGAACGGCTGCCGGTAGACGGTGCTGACACCGCCGCCGCCGGAGTACCGGTAATCCTCCGGGTAGCGGCCGGGCGGGGGCGGCGACCAGGCTCCGCCGCTGGCGCTGAGCGGGTCGAACAGCGTGCCCCAGCCGGTCTCGAACTCGTAGTCGCGGTTCCTGCCGACCGCCAGGCTGGTGCCTCCCACCGAGGTGACCCACGGGTCGGAGGTTGGGAAGTCGACCTGCCGGTGGGTGGAGAAGGGGTTCTCCAGCGGGGAGTTGTACCCGAAGTCGCCCGAGGAGAAGAAGAAACCGATGCCCTCGCTCGCGCCCAGCTGGAAGATCAGGTCGAAGACGGCCCGGATGGGCTCCTCTTCCTGGCCGCCCCAGGAGTCGCTCACGATGCTGGCCAGATGGCGGTTGACGATGGCGGCGAGTGCGTTGGCCAGGTCCGCGTCGGCGCAACTGCCGGCGGCGACGTAGCGCACGGCGGCGGCGGGGGCCATGCCGTGCACCGCTTCGACGTCGATGGCCTGCTCGGCGTACCAGCCCGGCGCGTCGCATTCGCGGGGCCCGGCGAGCCGGAACGGGCCCGCCTGGTATTGGCGGTACTGGCCCGGCAGGAACGCAGGGTCGCCGGTCAGCGCCGCGTACTTGTCCGCGTCGGACAGCATGGCTGGCGCCCGGTAGGCGTCCACGATCGCCACGCTCTGGCCGTGCCCGGTCATCCCGGCGGAGGAGACACCGTAGGCGCCACGGAACTGGCGCGGCGTGTAGCCGCAGATCAGCCACGGCTGGTGGCTGCCGGAGGCGGTGGGCTTGCCGGTAGCGATCTTCTGCGCGTAATAGCTGGAGCACGGCGGCGCCCGCCAGTGGTTCGGCCCGGGCGGCGGCAGCCCCGGCCGCATGAAGTGGCGGGCAGTGTCCAGGCCAGCGACCGCGAGCACGGAACGCGCGACCGAGGCCGGCACGGTGGCTGTCTGCTGCGGCGCGCGGTCCAGGCGGCCGTCCGGGCCACGGTAGATCGCGAAGGTGACCGCGAACGCCTTCCGGGCGGCACTGACAGTGCCCCGGGCGGCGGCGTAGGCGCCCGCGGCGCCGGCCCGCACCGCCGTGACGGTGAAGCCAGCCGGGGTGAGCCAGGACCGGACCGCCCGCACCTGCGCTGGCGCCGGGCCGAACCGGGCCGTGACCTGATCCGGGGACAGGTAATGGTGGTACAGCGCGCTGGTGGGAGTGGAGACCGCGGCCGCGTACCCACTCAGCCCGGCCGGGTCCCGGCTGGCCAGGTACACCCGCAGGTTCACGGTGCCCGCGGTGACGCCGCTGGCGCCGAAGCGCCTGGCCGGCACCGCCCACGACGGATGGGTGCCGGGAACTGGGACCCGTGTGGCCGCCAGGCCCGCCCGTGAACCCGCCGCCCGCGCCGGGGTGTCCCAGCCGAGGCCGCCCAGCAACAGCGCCCCAGCGGCGATGATCGCACAGGCCCGCAGCCCCGCGATGTCCGGCATCCGTCCCCTCCTGCGCATGCGATGGATCACATTGATTACGGATAGCAACTAGAGCGTTACCCATAGTTACAACGCGTGACACGTCCGGCGCGGTGGGCCGGCCGGGTGCCGCCGTGCTGCCGGCCAGCCACGGGCTGTACGTGCTGCTCGCCGGCCGCAGGTCAAAGCACGATGACGGTGGTCCAGCCGAGGCTGCCGTCCGGGCCGGCCGCGGCGATCCGGTAGTAGCCCGGCGCCGGGAACTTCACGCGCAGCGATGCCCGCCCTCCGGCCAGCACGGCCGAGGCTGGGAAACTGGCCTGTGCGGTGACCCCGGCGGGTTTGGTCAGGGTGAGATGCACCTGCCCCGACAGAGCCCGGTCCAGGGTCAGCCCGCCAGTCTCGGCCTCCAGGTTGATCGTGAGCCAGTGCCGCGCCCGCGGCGCCTTGACCTCCAGCAGGTCGCTGCGGCCGTGGAACCCGATCGTGTCGGCAGGGGCCACCGGTGGCCGCGGCGGCGGCAACGCCGGCTGGTGGAAGTCGAATGCGCCGAGCAGATCGTTCTGCGTCGCGTTGAGCCTGGTGAGCGGTGGCAGGTTCCACAGGTGCTGCATGAAGGACAGGACGGAAACGCTGGTGGACCGGTGCCAGTAGGAGCCGCGGCGGGCCCACGGGCTGACGATGACCAGCGGGACGCGGGTGCCGTAACCGCGCGCCCGGGGCGGGCCCACGTGGTCCCAGAAGCCACCGCCCTCGTCGTAGGTGACGAAGATCGCGGTTGACCGCCAGTAGCGGCTGCGGGCGACGGCGCTCATCAGTTGCCCGAGCCAGGCGTCACCCTGCCCGATGTCCTCCCGCGGCTCCTGGCTGTACCCGACGCCGGGCCGGACGAAGGAGAAGGCCGGCAGGTGGCCGCGGCGCAGGTCGGTGAAGAACTGGCTGGCTGTGGTGAGGTCGCGGGCATGGCCGGGCGGGATGAGCTGCTGCCAGACCGTGCCGCGCAGCACCCACCGGGGCAGTGCGTAGTAGATCTTCCAGCTGCGGCCGTGAGCGGTCAGTTCGTCGAAGATGGAGTACCACGGTTCGGGGTGGGGGCCGGGCCGGCCCGCGTTCCAGCCGTGGTCGGTCCCGGTCAGCGCCGTCAGGACGTTGGGACCGGTCGGGCCGACCACCGGCTGGAAGTCGCGGCCTGCGAGTTCGTAGGCCCCGGCGAGATACTGCAGGTCAGGATCAAATTCCTGGCCGAACGTGGTGACCGCCTGGATGCCGAACGGAGGGTCGGTGTAGCGGTCCATGAGGTAACCCCGGCCGGGCCGGAAGTCCATCGCCCGCAACTCGGCCGCCCGGCTGTTGACGATGCCGCCCTGGACGTCGCCCTCGTTCGGCGGCGCGGACACCGGGTGACCCCGGCTCGTGGCCCCCAGCCAGGGGAACAGGTTGTCGAAGGTGTGGTTCTCCAGCATGATCTCGATGACGTGCCGGACCGGCGCCCCGGCCGCCCCGGTGGCTCTGGTGACGGCCGCCGGGACGGGCGCTGTCATCGCCGCCAGCAGGGCCACCGCTGGCAGGCCGGCCATTCGCAGTGCTGCCCGCACGCGCCCCCCGGGTGCTCACGTGATCTGCCGTCCTTGCAGACAACACCCCGTTTTGCCTGGTCAGAGCATGATCTACTGCTGAGACACCCCGGACTTCCCCACCGCGCCGGCGCCGCAAACCGGCCTGGGAGCAACCCCGGCAGACGGCCTCAGCTGAGCGTCGCGACCGCGATGGCGCCGGTGTCCTTGCAGATGGCAAGCCCGAGCCGCCAGCCATTGACATCGAGGACGGCCATGAACGGCAGGCACAGGAAAACGGGGGTATGGAATTTCCCGGATGCCCTGTAATGTCCGGACTGTGGCGGTGGCTGGCCAGATTATGAGCGTCAGTGACCTGCCCTTGTGGAGTGTGGCTGCGGTGGCTCTGGCCGGCCTGGCATTCTTCTTCGCCGCGGTCCTGCATGTCCTGCCGCCTGCCCTCCGCCAGCGGTACCTGCGGGTGATGGTCCTCGTCGCCCTCATCTTCCTGCTCCCTGTCCTCGGCAGCCGCGAGCCGCGCGGGCTGCTGTGGCTGGCCGGCATGTTCGGGTCCGGGATGGCGGTGGGGTTGTGGTGGCTGGGCCCGATGCCGGCGGACGTGCCGTCAGCGCAGAACGCGGCCGCCTACCAGCACCCGCAGTATGCGACCGCGGCGCGGCGCGGCCGCGTGGCCGCGTTCGCTGGCCTGGTACTGGCGGCGGGGCTGTGCATCGGGTCGGTGATGTTCATCGGCGGGGTATGAGGCGGCCGGCCATTCTGCCTACACGCCGGTCACCGCGCGGCGCAGCGCGGCTCGCGCCAGCAGGCGGGTGGAGTCCAGCGTGGGCAGCGGGGAATTCGAGTCGTTCATGATCAGCGGTGTTTCCGTGCAGCCGAGGATGACGGCATCGCAGCCCCGGTCCTTCATGCGGCCGATGACCCGCTGGTGATAGGCGATCGCCTCGGGCCGGAAGACGCCGTAGACCAGTTCATCCATGATGATGCGGTTGATCTCCGCTCGTTCGGCTGCGGCCGGGCGCACGTACTCAAGCCCGTGCGCCGTGAGCTTGTCCGGGTACACGTCGCTGTCGGCAAGCCACCGGGTACCGATCAGGCCAAGGCGCCGGAACCCGCGCTTGGCAGCCTGTGTCGCGACCACCTCGGCGATATGCAGCCACGGCAGCGGCGATCGCGGTGCGGCCAGCGGGAGTGCCTGGTGGATGGTGTTGTCGGGACAGATCAGGAAGTCGGCACCGATCGCCGAGAGCTTGTGTGCCGAGGCAAGCATCAGGTCGGCCACACCCTGCCAGTCAGCGCGGTCGAGGCATCGCACGTACTCCGCGAGTGAGGGCGTATGCATCGAGGTCTCTGGGTGGCCGTGAGGGCCGAGGAGGCGGGCGCCTTCGGCGCAGATGGTCCGGTAGCACAGGGATGCGCCTTCGGCGGAGCAGGCAACAATGCCTATGTGCTGGGGCATCCCGTCAGTGTGGGCCAGCCGTCAGGGTCACCGCCAGTAGCGTGGCGGTCCCGGCTATCACGATGGTGCCGATCACCCAGGTGGCCAGCGCCATGTCGAGAATGGCCGGGCCTCATCGCGCCGGCGGGCCACATGCAGGACGGCGCCCCAGTGCCGGCGCAGCCGGCCGTCGGTCCGGCAGGCTAGCCGCCGCCGGATCTCGCTGTGGAGCCGGTCCCGTTTCCACGGTGCCATCGCGATGTGACCCGAGAACGTGCCGAGCAGCCGGATGTACTCGTCGGCTGTGTAGGTGATCTCCCAATCGAAATGCCGGACTGCTACGTGCTCGAACAGGCCGCTGCCTTCGATCTCAGCCCGGCTGTCGGGCAGTTCGCCCGGCTTGGGCCAGATCGTGCCAGGCGGCATCCCCTCGCCGATCTCGTCGTAGACATCCTGGATTTCGCGGAAGAACGGGTCGCCCCCGGCCGGGTGGACATGGGCCGCCTTCCAGAAGGCGAGATGGCCGCCCGGGCGCAGCAGCGCCCACGCTTTCCGGTACCGCACGGCAGGGTCGATCCAGTGCCAGGCAGTGGCGGCGAATACCAGGGCGAAAGTGACTCGCGAGGGTGGCTGCCAGGTCTCGAAATCGGCCTCGGTGATCTCCACGTCCGGGAACCGCGCGAGATCACGCCGTGCTGCTGCCGCCAGTTCCGGCCCGATCTCTACGCAGGTAATCCGGAACCCGCGGCTGGCGAGCGGAGCAGTCGCCTTGCCGGTGGCGCATCCGATCTCCAGCAGCCGGTCGCCGGGCTCAATGCCGCTCAGCTGTATCAGCGCGTCGTACAGCCCGGCCGGGTAGCCCGGCCGGGCCTGCTGGTAGAGATGCGCGGCGGAGTCGAAGGCCGCCCGGAGGCGCTGCCGGTCACTGACCACGAAGACCATCATGGCTGGCACCATCATGGCTGGCCTGAACCGGGACAGCTGCTGGCCTCCTGTCACCGCTCCAGGACCGCCGGTGTGTATGGCGGCCGCCGGTAGATGATCACGACTTCGGCGCCTGCCGCGCCGGAGTCCGCAGCCGTTGCGGTCGTCTCCGCCTGGTCGCCAGTGAAGGGCACCTGGCTGGACAGCAGGATCCGCGCCGGGTCGCGGCCGGCGTCCGCGCAGTGCTGGTGCAGCACGTCGCGGGCCCGGCTGAACTGCCCGGGCGTGCCGCCCGTGAAGTCCAGTGCTGGGCGTGGTCTCCTGCGGTGAGAGCAGCCCGGTGAGCATTTCGCAGGCCTCCTCGAACCGGTCGCTGCGCTGCCTGGGTGTGCCCAGCGCGATGCCGTAGGCGCTGGACTGCTGCTCGTTCCAGCCGGCCCCGATGCCAAGCTCCAGCCGGCCACCGGACACGATGTCGAGCGTGGCCGCCATGTTGGCCAGCACCGCTGCGGTGAAGTCTTGAAGGCGGAACGCACGGGTCTCAAGCCAGGCCGCTGAGCGTGCCAGCGCAGCGGGGTGTCAGCCAGTTTCGTGGTTGCTTCGCCTTGGCTGGCGGCCACGGTCAGCAGGTCGAGGCACTGCCGTTGGAAGGCGGGATCGCTGTCGGCGTGCTGCGCCAGCAGCCAGGCGGCGTTGGCCGCGTCCTCGCCGGCGACCGGTCGTCCTGGCCACCCGATCTCGGATATCACCTTCTTGAGCCACGGGAGGTTGTCGGCATCCGCCCGGCCGGCTGCCGCATCATCATGAGCCTTACGGGCCGCCTGGTCCCGTTCCATCCTGCGCAGGAGTTCTGCACGCAGGTCCGGTCTCTCCACCATCGGGCACATTCCCCCGGCGGCCCTCAGTGGACCGCCCTGTAGGCCAGGGTACGTAGGCTGGCTAGCCGGGGTGGCGGGCTCGCGCCCGTCAGCAAGCAATCCACTGGAGCGGCATGGACGGCATACACCTTCGGCCTGGCCGGCCCCTGCTGGCTGCCTCCGCCCGTCCCTGGGCTGGTGCGGTGCTGGCCTGCTGCGCGGCCCTCGTCGCCCTGCTCGGCGTGCTGTTCGCGCACCAGGCCAGAGCGAACTGGCTCGATCACGCCGTCGACTCCCCGGTCATTACCTGGCTCAGCGGCCATCAAGGTCTCGTGCTGTGGCTTGCCGCGCCTGGTTCGCTGATTCCGGTGGCCGTGCTGAGCGCTGCCATTGTCATCGCCTGCCTGCTCACCGGCCGGCTCAACGGCGCCGTGCTAACCGCGGCAGCCGTTCCGGTTGCGGTCGGACTGGACGAAGGCGTGCTCAAGCCCCTGGTCCACCGCACCTACCTGGGTGTGGTCACCTATCCGAGCGGCCACACCACGGCCGTGTTCACGCTTGCCGCAATAGTCATGGTGCTGCTTGTCATCCCGCCACGGCCGGCCAGGGCAGGGGTGCTGCGCGTGCTGGTCCCGGCAGCAGCGTGTGTGCTGGGAGCCGTCGTCGCCATCGCCGTCATCGGCCTGCGATGGCATTACTTCACCGATACCGTGGCCGGCGCCGCTGTCGGTGTCGGGACGGTGTGCGGGCTCGCGCTCATCCTGGACCTGCCAGCCGCCAGGCGGTGGCTTGCCCGGGCCAGCCGCCAGCGATCTGACCCGATACCCCGCACTGGGGCACCCCATCGATCGCCAAAGGCCTCACACTGGCTCAGCGCAGAACGCTAGTTGTCCAGCCAGGCGCTGGTCATTTACCCCTGGCTTGATGACGCCGATCGCTTCGTCTCGACCCTTACCGCGTTCCTGGATCACGGACTCTGAACAGGATGTCGGGCTGGGCGTACGCGGTCGAGGCGATCGGCACGCGCGGTCTGTGTTTTCATGATCTGCGCCATACCCAGAACACGTTCGCGGCGGCCAGCGGGCCGGATCAAGGACCTGATGGCCCGCATGGGACATGACAGTGAGCGGGCCGCGCTGATCTACCAGCATGAGGCGCGAGGCGCCGACCGGGCGGTCACGAGCGCCATCGACGCTCACGTGGAAGCTGAGCGCGCCAGCGATGACGACGGTCCGGCCGGGGCTCTGATTCCGGCGGGCTAATGGCACGCGGCAAGCAGACGATGAGATCCGGGCGCGCGTAACGTCATCATTCGCAGCCAGGGATGACAGCCCGGGAAGGTCCTTCGGAGGTGCATGGTGAGCGACACGAGCACGGGAAGCGGCAAAGTGGTCGTGAACAGGTCGATGTCACTCGACGGGTTCACCGCTGGTCCCGGCGACGCGATGAACTGGATCTTCGACTTCATGGGGCCGATCGAGGACGAGTTCCCGGAGATCATGGCGGCCACCGGCGCCATGCTCGTCGGCCGGCGGACCTACGAGGTGGGTAAGCGTATGGCCGAGAATCCGAACAAGGTCACCCCTGCCTACGACGGGGGAGCTGAGTTCGTCCTCACCCATGAGCCGCCGGACCCGCCGGACCCGGCGGTCACGTTTCTCACCGGTGATATCGGGGAAGCCGTCGCCACCGCGCTCCGCGCCGCGGGCGGCAAGAACCTCGAAATCCTCGGTGCCGACGTCACCGGTCAGTGCCTGCGGCGGGGACTCGTGGACGAGATCATGGTGTATGTCCTGCCGGTCCTGCTCGGCGACGGGACCCGCTTCTTCTCCTCCCCGGGCCTCGCCAGGATAGACCTGGAACCGCTCGACAGCACACGGTCGGGAGCCGTCACAATCCTTCGGTTCCGCGTCCGCAAGTAGTTCCTGGCTACGTTGTATCAGCTTGCTACTGCTGCTATAGCCGGTGGTCCCGGACCCGGCGGAGGCATCCGCGAAACTGGCTGCGATCCGTTCGTGTGGCTGCCCACTGTCCTCACCAGCCGCCAGACTGAAGCAGAGCACCACCTGGCAAATCTCTAGGGCGTGCCGCACATCAAGCGAGGCCGATCCGTCGCATATCAAGTGGAGTCAGGCACAAAGGGCTACGGAGCCTGGGGCAGCTCGGGCCTGGTCCCCTCACTGATCCACGCGAGGTAGTCGGGATTGCCTCCAGTGTGTGGCCCACCCGGTACTCCGGGTCCTTGCCCGGCTCGGGGTACCGGTCCCCAACTGCCCCGTCTAGCTGGGCTTTCATCGTGGAGCGGGCGAAGGGAATCGAACCCTCATGACCAGCTTGGAAGATCGGGAACCCGGAACCGGCGTGAACAGGACCGACGTATGCGCTGATCAGGGGCACGTTGTACCCGTGAGTTGCCGCTACTGACCGTTGAAGCCCTCGGTGTGTGGCATGTCTGTGGCACGAGCCGACCCGTTGCTAAGAAGGTCGTCCGCGCGGGTGCCATGAACTGACCCGCCCCAGGTTGACAGGACGTCTGCCTCCCCGCGAGTGACCGTGAGTTCCCCAAGTTCGCGCTCGATCGGGCACGCAGCGGGCACGGCGGTCGTCGGCCAGAGTGTGGTGGTCTTTAGCTCACGACGGTGGAGCGGATCTGGCTGGTCTTCGACGCGGCGTCGCTGAGGCTGGAGACGAAGCCGGGGGCGAAGAGCACGACGCCAAAGCTCACGTGGTCTGCCCAGTAGCAGATGGTGTCCGTCCCCGCCGTGACGTGCCTCTGACCGCAGACCAGTGCCTCGCCGTTAGGGCCTGCCGGGAGCACCTTGGCGCCGGTAAAGCCCTTGGTCTGCATAAATTTCTGAAGTACATGCGCAACGTTGGTCGGCGATGCTACGTGCTTGGCCCATGTGCCCGCGTCCACGAGGAAGAAAGGTGTGGCACCATTTTGTCCACCGCCGTATATAGCGGCCTGCCCGCCCACCACGTCCCCCATCAGGCGCGAAGCGAATTCCCTGCTAACGACGGTAATGGCCTGCTTCGCCATTGCGGAGGTGTTCTTCTTCAGGCCGAGCAGTTGAGCGGGGAGCTGCACAGAACCGGTTGTCGCCGCTGCCGAACTGCTACTGTGCGCACTGGTCGAGGATGTAGCGGGCGATGAAGTGGCTGAGGCCGTGCTGTGCTGCCCACCGCAAGCGGCCAGCACGATGGCGGCCATGGCAAGGGCCGCGCAGACCCCGCCGGTTGTTACAGCCGCAGCTACCGGGCGTGCAGGAGCCATACGAATACCTCGCGGAAGATAGTGGATCACAGCCTGGTCAGTTTGCAGCTTTCAGCCGTTAGGAGACAGGGCCACCTCGGTAACGATTCTGACATGCGGGTGTTGCTGCTCTGCTCCCGTCTTCCTCGATAGGCGCCCAATCCTGGCGAGTGGACGTCGTGTCTAGGTTCGGCGCAGCCGATCGCATGCGACGCGACCGCAGGGAGCAACCTAGACGCGGCGGCCGGGAGCGGGACAATCGTGCGTCGAGAAAGACGGCTGTGAGCTGTACCGGCCTGCGTGCGGTGTGAGCTGCCTTGATCAGCATGGCTCGGCGTGTGGCCCGGGCGGGCCTCCCCAAAGGCGGAGCCCGGCGCTGACGCCAGGCCAGCGGCGCCGCAGGCGCCGCCTTGACAAGCCTGCGCTGGGGAGAACTCGTCGCGCTGCGCAGACACAATATCGACCTGGATACGTGCGAGATCCGGATAGTCGAGACGACGGCTCAGCTCGATTCGGGTGTGCTGCAGCCGGAAACACCAAAGTCGCAGGCGGGTCGCCGGACAGTTGCCTTCCCGGCTGACTTGGCGCCTCAGATTCGGTGGCACCTGGAGAGGTTCGCCGAGCCAGGGGAGTCGGGCCTCGTCGGTCCCAAGGGTGCGCGCTTGCGGAGGTCGAACTTCCACCGGATATGGGTCAAGGCGTGCGGGACAGCAGGGGCAGCTGACCTGCACTTTCACGATCTTCGCCACACGGGCGGCACTCTTGCCGCCGCTACTGGCGCGAGCCTCAAGGAGCTGATGGCACGGCTCGGGCATTCCAGCACGCGAGCCGCACTCATCTACCAGCACGCGACGCGGGACCGTGATCAGGCCATCGCACAGGCGCTCGGCGAGCTGGCCCGACATGTGCCGGAGCGTCGGCAGGACGAGATCAAAGAGCCCCGTCAGAATGCATGATCTACTGCCTGTGTGGCACGCATGTGGCACCGGGGACGGCCCGCACGCCGACCCGATCCCTCCTGGACAGTGACCACTAGCTCTGTGACCTGGGCTTTCGGGTTGGAGCGGGCGAAGGGAATCGAACCCTCATGACCAGCTTGGAAGGCTGGGGCTCTGCCATTGAGCTACGCCCGCGCGCCCGGTGGGAGCCGTCTGCATCCAGTACCGGGTGAGCACCGACAGCGTACCGGTTCTCAGCCAGCAAGGCCGACACGTGGCCGCTGGCCCGTGACGGAGGGGAGACCGGTGAGTGACCTGCGTTGCCGCCGCGGAGCGCAGAACGTGCCCCGCGGGGCGGTAGGCTACGGTTCGGTTCAGCGGGATGTGGCGCAGCTTGGTTAGCGCGCCTGCTTTGGGAGCAGGAGGCCGCCGGTTCGAATCCGGCCATCCCGACCAGGTCAGAGCACATGTGCCTCTCGTGGCGGTTCAGCCCGGGAGCCAATGTGGGAGCCATGTGTTAGCGTTCCGGGCATGGCGGACACCAAGAGGCGCCGGTGGGCGAGGACTCCATCTACTTCGATCACACCGCCGCCTGCCGTGACTCCCAGCGTCACCGGGGCTGCTCCGGGCGGTGGCGGGGCTCCATCTCGTTAGGCTCCGGGCCGGACGGGAAGCGACAGCGGCGCAAGGTCAGCGGGCGGACCAGGGCTGAGGTCAAGGACAAGCTCCAGGCCATCCACGACGAGATCCGCGAGGGGGTACGGTCCTCGGCGTCGTACACGGTCAAGGAAGCGGTCGACGAGTGGATTGCGCAAGGGCTTGACGGGCTGTCGGCCAAGACGATCTCTACGAATCAGGAAGTCCTGGCGCCGCTGACGGCGCTGATCGGGGCGGTGAAGTTGCGGGAGCTGTCCGCGGCTGACGTCAGGACTGCGTTGGGGAAGCTGGCCGCCACCCGGTCGACCAGGACAGTGCAGCTCGCGCGGAACGCCTTGGCACGGGCCATCCGCTACGCGGAGGCCAACGACCTAGTGGGACGGAACGTCGCCGCACTGGTGACCACGCCGAAGGGACAGCAGGGGCGGCCGTCGAAGGCGCTCACTTTGGCGCAGGCCCAGGCGCTCGTCAAGGCAGCGGAGTCGTCACGGCTGCATGCGTACATCGTGCTGTGCCTGCTGACCGGGTGCCGCACGGAGGAGGCCCGGGCGCTGCGGTGGGACCACGTCGATCTGGATGGTGACGTGGATGCTGATCCGCCGGTGCCGCCGCATGTGGCGGTGTGGCGGTCGGTCCGGTCGCACGGGGATGTGAAAACCCCGAAATCGCGCAGGACCCTCCGGCTCCCGGTGGCTGTGGTGGATGCCCTGAAGACTCACAAGGTGCGGCAGGCGCAGGACAGGCTGCTCGCCGGTGCGCTGTGGCAGGACAACTGCCTGGTCTTCGCATCCGCGGTTGGGACACCACTGGACCCATCGCACGTCCGCCGCGCCTTCCGGAAGATCTGCGCAACCGCCGGGATCGGGGAGAACTGGACACCGCGGGAGTTGCGGCACACGTTCGTCTCGATCATGAGCGAGCAGGGAGTCCCGGTGGAGGAGATCTCACACCTGGTGGGCACAGCAGCACGTCCACGACTGAGACCGTGTACCGCCTGGAGTTGCGGCCCGTGATCTCGACGGGCGCTGAGGTCATGGATAACGTGTTCAAGCTCGGCTAACGAGTTGCGTCTCTGGTGCGGGGCTGCGACCTGCCCGCCCGCCGAGGACCTCTTGACCCCCAGGCACGAATCCAGCCATCGCTGGACGTCGCCCGACAGGGGCTGGTGGGCATTTGAGCAGGTGAAATGATGGTTCAACATCGGTAGGTGTCGCCCGAAGCCGACCTCTGTTGGCTCTTGAAATGGCTCTTGCTGGCCTAGGCAGAGGATCACTCGCGCCAGGGGCGTTCCGCTGCATCAGGGAGGGACGCACCAGCGCAGCCGACCACGCATATCCCGCTCACTGGTGATGTCCGCTCTCGATTCCGCCCTGGTTGCCGAATCGAGCCGCACTTCAGATCAAGGCGACGCCGCTGCGCGGCACCGCTGCGCGCGCCCGCCACCGGGCTCCGCGTTGAGGACGCCCGCCCGGCACGGGCGCGCGGCCACCGGCAGCGCCTGTAGATCAATCACGCTCATCCGGCATGTCAAGCAGTCCGGTGATGCGCGGAACCGTCTTCCTCGCCCCGTTATTGTCCAGCTCGCGGCTACCGCGTCAATGGCGGCCCTGCGGGCCGTCGCAAGCGATCGGCTACGCCGACCATTGACCCGGCACCCACTCGCAAGGATTCGGCGCCTGCGAGGAAGAGGGGGGAGTGAAGCCGCTGAGTGACCGGTGAGCCTGACCCTCAGCCGTTCCAGTGGCCGATGGGCGCGATGACATGGCCGCCCGGGCCGTTGCACCACCACACCGCTGCTCCCTCATGCTCGCGGGCGTGTGCCCCCAAATTGTGAGCGGGGCATACCGGCCAGACGGTGCCCCAGAGAATGTGCATGATCGAGTTCTGCAGGTCATCAGCCACCGCCACCAGGACGTAGACGGGATCACTGGCGTCTGCGGGGTGAATACCGGTGGTGCTGCCTGATCCGCCGCCCTGGTACACCGCATGCGCGTACTCATCCCGGTCGTTCAGGATCAAGCCGACAGGCCCGTCCAGGCCGGTGGCACGCACGTCCGCTTCCACCACGTGCAGGGCCTGTTCCAGCGCTTGCAGCAGGGATGGCTCTTCCCTGAAGCCAGGCTCACGAGTCATAGCGACCATCATGCTGCCTCGACGGTCATAGCCGACAGCTCGATCATCCAGTCGTGCCCGCTGCGTGCCCGATAGGGCAGCGAACCCGGGCGACTCATGGTCACTCGCGGCCAAGCCGCAATGCTCACCGACCTGGGATGGCGCAGATTACGGTGGGGCCTAAGACGATCTTGAAAGCAGCCGGTCATCGAAACGAGGCTTTCTTCTTTCCCTGGGAGGCCAACCGGAATTCCGCCCGGGCAGTACTCCCGTCCTTAGGAATGACACCCATGTACCAGTGATCCACGGACGGTGACTTGCCGAATATCGACCACGGCTGGATCGGCTCGCATACCGCTACGAGCACGTCGCCATCGGCCAGAACCAATTGACTGGTAAACGAGCTGCCCGATCTGGCTCGGACAGCATGAAAGGTCAGGCTGTGCACACCCGGCGCCAGCGGCACCCACTTGGGGATCTGGAAAGGTGACATCACTATGCCCAGCCTGGACTTTCCTTCCCGGACCGCCACGGCTGGATTGTTCGATGACATGCTCCGGCTGGGTGTCCGAATGATTCCCTGCATCAGCAAGCCAGTCCTGTGCCGTCTCCTGGCCCGGCGCAACCGCTGCCTCAGCAACCACGACTCTTGAGCCGGCTCAGCGGATCGATGGTGTAAGGGGCCTCTTGCACGATCTAATCGTGCCTCTGCTCGGCCGTCACAGCTATAGAGGAGCCTCTGGGCGTGCCAGATCCGTGCCAGAACATGCAGTCGTTGACGGTCAGCCGTGGGCACTCACGGTGACCGCTCGTCCAGGCCAAGCTGGGCGAGAGCAGGTCAGCGGGGGAGCCGATACGACCTCTTAAGCAGCAGGTCGCCGGGCCTGTAGCCTCGCAGTGTGACGAGGCCGCGCCGTGTACTCATCAGCTGGGATCACTGCGCTGATGGTATTTGGCTGGTTACCACCAAAGAAGAGCTGGAGGCCGCCACTTACGAAGAGTGGAGCCGCATAACCACAGCCCTGCATGGGCCACCTGGGACGCCGCCCGCTCACCGGCCGTGGGGTGACCTGCTGAGCGATCAGCTGCTCGATGACCTCAAGGCCTGGAACGACTCCTGCGACTGGACCATTCCCCAGCCGGACGAGGAGACCGTCGACGATGACGCGCTGGGGGATCGGGGCCGGGAGCTTGCGGTCCGGGTGCAGGACGAGCTGGGGACCGATGGCTGGGAAGTGCTCTACCACTTGGGTGACCGGGTACACCGAGTGCATCCGCCCGGCAGCTGGCCAGCCGGCACCTGGGAGCAGGACCTTCTCGGCTACCCGCCGCGTGGCCGCCTGAGGCAGCAGGGGAAGAAGTCCACATCCTGACACCTTTCGCGGCGGTCTGCCCAAATCCTGGGGATCTGCGAGTGTCAGAAGGCCGCCAGGCCGCGCTCTGTGGGGCTAGGGGTCGTGTGCGTCGTCGTCGGCCACTTCCGTGCTCGTCCTGGATGTGGGATGGTCTGGCGCTCAGCCGGCGGCTTCGGGGGATGAGTCCCGTTCAGCGGCGAGGTAGAGGATCTTCGCTGAGGGGGTGATCTGCGGTTTCGGCGGTTGCAGGATCGCCTCCCGCTGTCGTGTGAACGTGGTGGGGAAGGCGTGGCCGAGGTCTTCCCAGTCCGGATCCTCGCTGGGGATCTTCAGTGCCTGGCGTTCATCGAGCTTCTCGCGGAACGCCGTGCGCTGGGCTGCCAGATCCTCGATCCATCCGGCGATCTGGCCGATCTTCTTGTCCACAGCCGGGACCAGGTCGTGGCGCTCGGTGTCGCTCGCGGGGGCCGGTTCTGCGGACCGGAGCGGTTCGATCGGCTGGCCGGGGTGGCGCCGGCGGAGTTCGGCGTCGGCGGCGATGGCCAGGCGGCGTGAGTGCGCGGTGGCCTGCTCCCATTCGCTCCGGTCGGCCATAGTCGCGGCGAAGATGTCTTCTTGTTGCCGGTAGCGCTGGCTCATGGCCCAGTAGGAGGCGGCCCAGCGTTCGTGCCGCGCCGCGCGCGGGTGATCGCCGTCTTTCCTGGCGGCTTGGGTTTCGGCGTCTTCGCGGATGGCGGCCAGGCCGGCGCTGGCGGCGCCGAGGCGGGCCAGGCGAAGTTCGCGGCCGGTGTGTCGGGGTGCCCACCGGGTTTCGGTGGCGTAGGTGTCGCGGATGAGCCACAGCCGCCCGTCGGGCATGGCGCGGACGTCCGGGGCGTCGGTGGGGGCGAGGACGTGGAAGGCTTGGTGCCAGGCGGCGCGCTGGTCGGGGGAGTGGTGGCCAGGTTCGGGGCCGATCGGGTCGGCAAGGTGGTGGTAGCCGTACATCTCCCGGTAGGCGCCGACCGCCGACGCCTTCTTCTCCCACTCCTGCCGGGCGGCTGGGCCTTCGGGGACGGGGCCGAGGGCGGTGATGGCCCAGGGGAGGGCGTTGTCGGCGGCGAAGGTGCCGATGCGCTGGGTGCGGTCGTCCATCATGGCCGCGATCTGGGCCAGGTACGCCTGCTGGTCTGGGTCAGCCAGTCGGGGTACGCGGTCGGACCACGACCCTTGGGGCTGCGGGAGCAGGGAGTGGACTCGCTGGCGGATGCGGGCGTCGAGGACGGCGGCCACGTCCCGGGCTTCGGCCAGATCCCGCGATTCGATGGCGGTGCGGGTGAGGTCGGCGGGGTCCAGGCCGGCGAGTTCGGCGGTGCGCAGGGTGCGGTACAGCCAGGTGGCCTTGGCGGATAGTCCCTGCCGGTGTCCGGGTGGGAGGGCGGCGGTGACGATTTGCCGGTAGCGGTCGTGGTGGGCGTCGCGTGTTTCGGCGGCCCAGATGGCGCCCAGGATCGCGAGGTGGTCGGCGTTGGCCAGGTTGCGCCGCCTGGTTTCGGTCGCTGACAGCTCCGAGCCGTCGCGGGCGAGCACGTCGGCGAGCACGGCGATCGGTTCGCGTGGGCCGGGGCTGGCTGGCCCGGGAGTCGGCTGGGTGGGCAGGTGTTGCCCGGCGCTGAGGATCCCCATCTTGGCGGCGTTTACGATGCCGATGAAGAACCGGGCATTTCGGGCGGTGTCATGGGGAAGGTGCCGGCCCACGTGGGCGAGGTGCCGGACTCAAGGCAGGT
>OFHK01000159.1_pt1 | contig 21199 bp, 16 predicted proteins | sample 1521951 | NCBI WGS metagenome assembly OFHK01 (sample SAMEA2468436, study PRJEB22500) | soil metagenome | biome: Glassland; feature: Farmland; material: Clay | place: Australia | collected 2013-01-31 | depth 0.55 m
ACGCCGGTGGAGAATCCTTCAGTAACAAGACGTCGTACGGCGCGCGCGGTCTCCTGTTCGTTGTCCGGCTTGCGGATGCGCTTGCGCGCAAGGTGCTGGCGGGCAAGGGCTGCTTCGCTAGTGTTGGCGTAGCGGGCTTCGAGCGTCTGTTCAATGAGGCCGGCGCTGACGCCCTTTTGCCGTAGGTTTTGGCGGACGCGGCGGCGGCCCAGCTTCTCGTTTTCCTGGCGCAGGCGCGTGTAGGTTTCAGCGTAGTCGGCGTCGTTGAGGTAGCCGTGCTCCTTGAGCCGCGCCACTACGGCGTCCACTACGGACAGGCCGCGCGGGCCGGGTTCGACGCGCGAGGTCATGAGACGGCGCAGCTCGGCCTCAGTGCGCATGTGGCGGCCGAGAGCGCGAATGGCATAGTTGTAGAGGCCTTCCTGATTGAGGAAGGCGCGTGGCCGAACCGGGCCATGGGCGGATTTGGCGGCGAATGTCATGCGAAGCAATGCGCGCGGTGCGCAGGATACTCCGATTGGGGGAAAATCCCTGCAAAATCCGTGTGGAAAACCGCAAATTTTTAATAGGGGGGGAGGGGGTACCCCTGCCCTGCGCGGATACCCGGGCGGGATCCATCCGGCAGGTACCGGGTGGGCGGGCCAGCCGGCCGGAGACGAGGCGCCGGGCGGCGGACAGGCCGGACCGGGCGGGACCGGCTGGCCGGAGACCGGGGGCGGCCCAGGGACCGTGAGCGGGCCGGGTAACGGCTGGCCCGGCGACGCTCATGGCAACGGGCGGGCAGCGGGGGACGGGCCAGGTAACGGCCGCGGGCAGGGAGCCGGCCGCGGGCAGGGAGCCGGCCGCGGGCAGGGAGCCGGCCGCGGGCAGCCAGCCAGGCGCGGCCGGGGAGCCAGCCGCAGGCAGGCAACGGGGAACAGACCGGGGACGGGAAACGTCCTGCGGACGGGGGAGACGATGGCGGCAGCTGGCCGAGGGTCGGTCTGGCAGCAGGCGTGGAGCGCATGGCAGGAAGCCCGGCTTGAGTGGCAGCGGCCCGCAGGCTGGGCACCTGCCGACACGGACCTGCAGCGTACGGAGCCGATCCCGGTGGTGCCCGCGGCGGCCATACCGGCTGAGGTTGGCCTGGTCACGCCCGGCAGCCAGCCGCCTGATCCCGGCCACGCTGGGGAGGGCGGCCCCGGCGGGGACAACGGCCCTGGCGGGGGCACTGGTCCCGGCGACGGCCACGGTACCGGCCGTGGCGACCAGGCCCGCGGCGGGGACAGCCGTCCGGGTGCGGACGCTGACACCGGCGCGGACACCGAAGCCGGCCGGGGCAGCAACGCCGGCCGGGGCAGCAGGCGGCGCGTGCTGGTGGCGGCGCCCGGCGCGGTGGTGCTCGTGGCGGTCGCCGGCGTCGGCATCACCCAGACCCTGGGCGCCGGGGCGGGCCTGGGCGGGCTGGTGGTCGCCCGCCCATCCGCCCGGCTGGCCGATGCACAGTTCGCACCCCTGCCCGGGCAGCCTGGGCAGGGCGCGCTTCCCGCCCTCACCGGGGTGGCCGCGGTCGGCGAGACCGTGGTCGCGGTCGGCTCGCAGGCCGCGTTTCCCGCCACCAGGCCGCTGGTCCTCACCTCTGCCGATGGCGGCAGAACGTGGCAGCCGGCGGTGCTGCGTGTCCCACCTGGCGGCGCTGCCGCCGGGGCCGGGGCCGTGCCGGTGATGGTCGCGGGTGGCCACGGCGGCTGGCTCGCGCTGGGCCCGGGCGCCGCCTGGACGTCCCCCGATGGCCGGTCCTGGCTGCTCGGCCCGGGCATCGCTCCGCTGGCCGACGGTGACCGGGTGCGGGCACTGGCCCGGACCGGCAGCGGTTTCGTCGCCGTGGGCGAGAACGCTGCCTCCATCGGCCAGGCGCCGGTGACCAGCCCGGTGCTGTGGACGTCGGCGGACGGCCTGACCTGGCAGCGCATGAGCGCCAGCCAGTTGCGGCTGGCGGGCATGGCCGGGCAGGTGATCAATCTGCGCTGGGCCGCCGCCCATGGCAGCGTCATCGTGGCCGGAGGAGATGTCTTCGGCACGGCCGTGCACAAGCGTGGGAAGCGGAAGGTCACCGTCATCTCCGAGGCCACGGGCGTGTGGCGGAGCACGGACGGCGGCAGCCACTGGCAGCGTGCCGACCCCCCGGTCACCCATGGCGCCACCAGCGGCTTGTCCGGGCTTGCCGCCACCGGCTCGGGCCTGGTGGCCATTCGGCCCGGCCACACCTCGAAGGGGGTCCCCGGCGCGGTCGTGTATTCGTCGGTGAGCGGCTCACGATGGCGGTTCGCGGGCGTGCTGACCGGGCGCAGGGGTGCACCGCTGCAGCTGACCGCGGTGGGCGGGAACGACCATGGCGCCGTGGCGACCGGGACGGCCGGCGGGAAGCGGGTGGCATTCGTCAGCGTCCGCGGGCGGTCCTGGCGCCAGAGCGCCAACCTGGGCAGGTCGTCGGTCAGAACCGTGACCGGGGTGACGGTCGGCCCCGGTGGCGAGGTGGTGGCCGCCGGCGCCAGCCTCGTGAAGGCGGCTTCGGCGGGCGCGTCAGGCACTCCGTCTGGGCAGTCGTTCCTGCTGCTGGCACGCGGGCGGCCGGTGCCGGTGGGCCAGGCCGCCCTGGCCGGCGCCGCGGCCCCGGCCGTGACCGTCAACAGCCTTGCCGCAGCCGCCGGCCGGCAGGTAGCGGTCGGCAGTGCTGACGGCCGGCCCGCCATCTGGTCGCGGGCAGCCAGCGGGCATTGGTCGCAGGTGCCAGTGCTGGCGCCGGCGTCCGCGCCTGGCGCCGGTCCCGGCCTGACCAGCGTCGTGCACGGCCGGGCCGGCTGGCTTGCGGCCGGCGGGGAGGGCGGCACTGATGGGCCGGCCGCCCAGGTGGGCGTGACGGGCTCGCTTAGTTCCGCGAGCGTGTCAGCCAGTCCGGACCCGGTTCTGCTGACCTCGCCGGATGGCCGGACGTGGCAGCCTGCCGGCGGCACCACCCCGTTCGCTGCCCCGGGCGTCGCCGTCGCCCAGGCAGCGGCCGGGCCATCGGGCTACGTGGTGGTGGGCGTGCAGGTAGTGCACGGCCAGCCGGTTGCTGCCCTGTGGTGGTCGGCCACGCTCACCAGCTGGATCCCGCAAGGGTGGTGGTCCGGCAGTGCTCCCGGCAGCCCGTCCGCAATGGTGGGCGTGGCGGCAGGCAGGACCGGCTTCGCAGCCGTGGGCGCCGTCGGAACCCGCCCCACCGTGTGGCTGTCCCGCACCGGGCAGGGGTGGACGAGCGTCCAGCTGGCTCTGCCGGCCGGCGCCCACAGCGCCGTGCTCCAGCAGGTCGCCATCCAGGGGCGCCGCATAGCCGCAATCGGCACCCAGACGCGGGCGTCCGGGCCGGTGCCGTACGCGGCGGTCTCCACCAACGGCGGCGCCAGCTGGCGCGAGACCACCCTGCCCGTACCACGCGGCCCGGCCGGCGTCACGGCTCTCACCGCAGCCGGAGGTGGTTTCGTCGCTGCCGGTACCTGGAGCACGGCGGGGTCCCAGCAGGTGATCATGTGGTGGTCCCTGGACGGGCTCAGATGGCACGAGGTGCGGCCGGCCGGCACCTGGCCCGGCGGGCCCGGGATACGGCGGATCTCCGGGCTCAGCGTCTCGGGCAGCGTCCTGAGTGGCGTTGGCTACGCGGCTACCGGGAGCGGGCAGCATCCGGTTCTGCTGCTCACCCGGGTTCGCTGAGCGAGCTGCCCGGCCAGGCTGGCCCGAACACGTCGTCGCGCCGGTGTTCCAGGCACGGCAGTACCGCCCTGACCTGCGCGGTCATGGCGGTGTCCAGTTCGGCCACGGTGACGCCGGGCCACGGCCCGAGATCGGCACGGACGGTCCCCATCGGATCGACCAGCATGCTGCGGCCTACCCCGGTCGGCGCCCGGGCCGGCGGCGAGGAGGGGTCGGGAACCTGGCCGGCCGCCGCGAGCCAGACCGTGTTCTCGATCGCGCGGGCACGTACCAGGGTGACCCAGTGCTCCTCCTTGAACAGCCCCGCGGCCCAGGCCGACGGCACCACGATCAGTCCGGCGCCCCGGGCCACCAGGGCCCGGGACAGCTCGGGGAACCTGATGTCGTAGCAGGTGGCGAAACCGGTCCTGATCCCGGCGAGATCTGCCACGACCAGCTGCGAGCCGGGAGCCACCAGCGCCGACTCGCGTTCGCCAAGCGAGTCGAACAGGTGGATCTTGCGGTAGGCCGCCACCCGCTCGCCCGCACCGTCGTAGCCGACCGTGGTGTTGTAGACCCGGCCGTCCGGCGCCGGCTCGAACACGCCCGCCACCAGTGCCACCCCCGCGCTGCGGGCCGCCTCCGCCAGCCCGGTGCCGAACCCGCCGTCCAGCGGCTCGGCCACGGCGCGCAGGTCACTGCCGAATCTGGCCTGCGTCGCTTCCGGGAACACCGCGAGGTCGGCCCGCTGCCGGGCGGCGGCGGCCATCGCCTCCCGGACCCGTCCGAGGTTGATGGCCGGATCGGGGCTGACCGGCAACTGGCACAAGGCAACGCGCATGCCCGCAGCGTAACCCGCGGGCGCCGGGCCAGCGGGCGTGAATGGGGCAGCGCCGGGCGGCCAGGCGCGGAGCGTGATGTCATGGCCTGGTGAACCGACCATTGCTGAACCCCCGGCTCGCCGGGATGGGAACCACGATCTTCGCCGAGATGTCGGCACTCGCCGGCACGACCGGGTCAGTGAACCTCGGTCAGGGCTTCCCCGACACCGACGGGCCGCGCGAGATCGCCGCCGCGGCCGCCGCGGCGATCATGGAGGGCCGCGGCAACCAGTACCCGCCCGGCCCAGGCATCGCCGAACTGCGGCAGGCGGTCGCCGCGCACCAGAAGCGCTTCTACGGCCTCGACCTGGACCCGGACTCGCAGGTGCTGGTCACGGCCGGAGCCACCGAGGCGATCGCGGCGGCCCTGATAGCACTGCTGGAGCCCGGCGACGAGGCGATCGCGTTCGAGCCCTATTACGACTCCTACGCGGCCTGCATCGCCATGGCCGGAGCCACCCGGGTGCCGGTCACCCTCCGCCCGCCCGATTTCCGGCCCGATATCGACGCGCTGCGCGCGGCCATCACCAGCCGCACCAGGCTCCTCCTGCTGAACACCCCGCACAATCCGACCGGAGCGGTGTTCACCCGGGACGAACTGGCCCAGATCGCGGCCCTCGCCTGCTCCCACGACCTGCTGGTGGTCTCCGATGAGGTCTACGAGCACATGGTGTACGACGGTGTCCACGTGCCAATCGTTTCGCTGCCTGGAATGGCCGGCCGGACGGTCACGATCAGTTCGGCGGCCAAAACCTTCTCGTTCACGGGCTGGAAGATCGGCTGGGTCACCGGCACACCGGAACTGGTGACGGCCGTCCGCACGGTCAAGCAGTTCCTCACCTACGTCACCGGCGGGCCGTTCCAGTACGCCATCGCCGAGGCGCTCGCCCTGCCCGACGCCTATTACGCCGCCATCAGTGCGGACCTGCGGGTCAAGCGCGACTTCCTGTGCGCGGGCCTGGCCGGGGCCGGGTTCGAGGTCTACCAGCCGGCCGGGACCTACTTCATCACCACCGACGTCCGGCCGCTGGGCCACACCGACGGCATGCAGTTCTGCCGGGACCTGCCGCACCGGGCCGGTGTGGTGGCAATCCCGAGCGTGGTGTTCTACGACAACGTTGACGCGGGCAGGTCGCAGGTGCGGTTCGCGTTCTGCAAGAAGCAGGAGGTCCTGGCCGAGGCGCTGGACCGCCTGGCGCGCGGCGCCCGCACCTTATCCACCGGCACGGGGGCGGCCGGGCCGGCTCGCCGCACTGGTGGGACCGGGGCCACGCTGCCAGACTGACACCATGCGGCCGGCCGGGCTTCACCACGTCTCGATCAACGTTAGCGACGTCGCGGCGGCGCGCGACTTCTATACCCGCGTGCTCGGCCTGACCGAGCGCGCCGACCGTCCTGACTTCAGCTTCGACGGTGCCTGGCTCGACGCGGGCGGCCAGCAGGTGCACCTGATCAAGGCCGACGTGCCGCCATCGCTCGGGCAGCACTTCGCGCTGGCGGTGACCGGCCTGGACGCCGCCGTCGCCGAACTGCGCACGCTGGGGGTAGCCGTCACCGACCCGGTGCCGGTCGGCCCGGGCCGGCAGGCATTCGTCACCGACCCGGCGGGCAACCGGGTAGAACTCCAGGAGCCACCCGCTCGCTGAGTCATTCCTCCAGGTGCAGGGCCGTCTTCGGGCAGGACTGCACCGCGCGGCGTACCCCGTCGGCGAGTTCGGCGGGCACCTCACTAACCAGGATGTGCAGTTCGTCGTTGTCGTCGACGTCGAAGACCTCCGGTACCAGGCCAGCGCACACCGCGTTGGCCTCGCACAGATCACGATCAACATTGACCCTCATATCGCGTTATTCTCTCAGGCCATGAGGGACACCCGCGCCGCGATGCCACCCCGGCTGCGCGAGGCCGCGGAGGCCGCCACCGGGTTCATGCCGCCCGAGGAGGGACTCGCCCTCTTCCGGGCGGCGGCTGCCTACGCCCCGGCCGGGCCGGTGCTGGAGGTCGGCAGCTACTGCGGCAAGTCCACGATCTACCTCGCGGCGGCGGCGCGGGCGGCCGGGCAGGTGGTGATCACGGTGGACCACCACCACGGCTCGGAGGAGAACCAGCCGGGCTGGGAGTACCACGACCCGGCGCTGGTCGATCCGCGCACCGGGCGGCTGGACACCTTGCCGCACCTGCGGGCCGCCCTTGGCGACGCGGGTGTGGAGGAGGACGTGGTCGTCATCGTGGGCAGGTCCGCCCAGGTGGCGCGGCTGTGGCGGACGCCGCTGGGGCTGCTGTTCATCGATGGCGGGCACACCGAGGCCGCGGCCGGGGCCGACTACGGGGGCTGGGCACCCTGGGTGGCGCACGGCGGCGCGCTGGCCATCCACGACGTCTTCCCCGACCCGGCGGACGGCGGGCAGGCACCGTACGGCATCTACCGGCGGGCGCTCGCCTCCGGGGCCTTCACAGAAGTGACCGTGGAAGGCTCCCTGCGGGTCCTGGAGCGCACCGGGGCAGGCACCTGATGATCGTGTTCGTGTTGCACGCTAGCCGGGCGGGGGCCGCGGGCGGTCAGCTGGTGGCGGGAACGGCGCAGCCGCAGGCGCTGGCGTCGGCCGGGGGGAGCGCCGTGCTGCCGGCTCCCGCGTCCCGGAACAGCCCTGCCCCGCCGGTCGCACCCGCGAGTGCGTCGGCCGCCAGGATCATCGCCGCCGCCGTCCAGCTGCTGCGTTCGGCCGGGTAATGCGCCTTGTTCTCGAACTGCCAGCCGGTCCAGTAGGCGCCGTCGGCGTCCCGCAGATGCTGGACCTGGCGGAACAATTCCAGTGCGCGTGCCCGGTCGCCGGTCGCCTCCAGCGCCATGACCAGTTCGCACGTTTCCGCGCCGGTGACCCATGGCTCGTCGCTGACGCAGCGGACACCCAGGCCGGGAACCACGAATTCCGGCCAGCCCTCGGTCAGGCGCTGGGCCGCTGCGGGCCCGCGCAACGGCCCGGCGAGGACCGGGTAGTACCAGTCCATCGAGAACACGCTCTTGTCGGCGAACGCCTCGGGGTGGTTCGCCACGACGTGCCCGAGCTGGCCGGCCGCGAGTTCCCAGTCTGGCTGCGGCTGCCCGACGAATTCCGCCAGCGCCACCGCGCACCGCAGGCTCTGGTAGATGCTCGAGCAGCCGGTCAGCAGCGCATAGCTGGCCGCGGTCCCGTCGGCGGCCCGTTTCCAGATGATCTCGCCGCGGGGTGTCTGCAGGGCGAGCACGAAGCCGATCGCCCGGCGCACCGTGGGCCACATCCGCCGGGCGAAGGCGGCATCGCCGGTGACCAGGAATTCATGCCAGACGCCCACCGCCACGTAGGCGGCCTGGTTGCTCTCGCCAGCGGCATCGGTGACCAGGCCGCCGGCCGCGGTCTGCTTCGGCCACGACCCGTCGGCCCGCTGCGTCCTGCGCAGCCACCCATACGCCCGCCGGGCGGGATCGCGCAGGCCGCATGCTGACAGCGCCATCGCGCACTCGACATGGTTCCAGGCGTCGGTGTGGCCATCCGGCCACCCGATGGCGCCGGAATCCTCCTGGACGGCTGCGATGGCCTGACCGGTGGCGAGGACGTCGGCCGCGGTCAGGATGCCGGCGACGGCGGGCACGGGCGCGAACGCGGGCGGGGCTGGGGTGGCGGGCTGGCGGGGGACTGACACGGTGGCGGCCAGTCTCTCACGCGGCGGCGTGCGCCCGCTGGCGGCGGGCCGGCCGGATGGCTGCCGGTGGTGCCGGGCGGTCTGGCTTGTGCGCGTACACCACCAGGCTCTTGCCGATGACCGGGCTGAGCATCCGCTCGGCCGCCCGGGTGAGTGGCGGCCGGTTCATGATGTCCCAGACCAGCAGCCGGTGGTAGGCGCGGGCCAGCGGATGATCGTCGTTTGCCACCCCGACCGCGCACTTCAGCCACCAGTAGGGCGAGTGCAGCCCATGGGCATGATGATGGCCGCCTACTGTCAGGCCCGCCCGCCGGAGCTTCGCCTCAAGTTCCGGCCGGGTGTAGATGCGGACGTGACCGCCGGGAACGTTGTGATAGTCGTCGGACAGCAGCCAGCAGACCCGTTCCGGCAGCCAGGCGGGCACGGTCACAGCCAGCAGGCCACCTGGCCGCAGCACCCGGGCGATTTCGTGCAGGGCTGCCTGATCGTCGGCGATGTGTTCCAGCACCTCGGCGGCGATCACCCGGTCGAAAACCCCATCGCCGAACGGCATCGCGGTGGCATCGCCGCCCACCGCGACGGCTTGTGCCAGGGCGGGACTTTCCCCGGCCTCCTCCATGGCGGTGGCAATGCTGGCGACGGTCCGCAACTCGCCCTCGTCGGCGTCACAGGCGGTCACCTGCGCACCCCGGCGGAACGCCTCGAAGGCGTGCCGCCCGGCGCCGCAGCCAAGATCCAGCAGGCGGTCACCGGGCTCGACCGGGAAACGGCGGAAGTCGACGGTCAGCACTGGCCTGCTCCCTTCAGCGGTGCCCGGCGAACATTACCATCCAGTACGGCCCATACCCTTGTGCCCCTCGGCCCTGACCGCTCGTGTCTGGCGTGCTTTAAGCTGCCGCGACAGACCTAGCGCGGCATGCCGCCGAGTGTGGTGCGTTCCGGCAGGTCACAGACGGCGGTGGAGGACGGGCGATGACGAGGCGTGCGCTGATAACCGGGATCACCGGGCAGGACGGGTCCTATCTCGCCGAACATCTGCTGGCGCAAGGGTGCGAGGTGTGGGGGCTGGTCCGCGGGCAGTCCAACCCGAGGGTGCGCCGGCTGCGCGAACTGCTCGGGGAGGTCAAGCTGGTCCGTGGTGACCTGCTCGACCAGGGCAGCCTGATTTCCGCGGTCGAGCGGGTCCAGCCCGACGAGGTATACAACCTGGCCGCGATCTCCTACGTGCCGATGTCATGGCAGCAGGCCGAGCTCACCGGTGAGGTGACCGGGCTGGGCGTGCTCCGGGTGCTGGAGGCGATCAGGGTCTGCAGCGGGATCAGCTCGTCGCGCACCCCGGGCAGCGGGCAGATCCGGTTCTACCAGGCGTCCTCGTCGGAGATGTTCGGCATGGTGGCCGAGTCGCCGCAGACGGAGCGGACTCCCTTCCATCCCCGCAGCCCGTACGGCGTGGCCAAGACGTACGGCCATTTCCTCACCCAGAATTACCGTGAGTCATACGGCATGTTCGCTGTCTCGGGGATCTTGTTCAACCACGAATCACCGCGCCGGGGCAGCGAGTTCGTGACCCGCAAAGTGTCGCTCGGGGTGGCCAGGATCAAGCTCGGGCTGGAACGCCAGCTGCGGCTGGGCACTCTCACGGTGCGCCGCGACTGGGGGTTCGCCGGCGACTACGTGCGGGCCATGCACCTGATGCTGACCCGGGACGTGCCCGAGGACGTCGTGGTGGGCACGGGGGTGACCCACAGCGTGGAGGATCTGGTGGAGCGTGCGTTCGGCGTCGCCGGGCTTTACTGGCGGGACCACGTGGTCTGTGACGCGGCCTTCGTCCGGCCCGCCGAGGTTGACCAGCTGTGCGCCGACCCGTCTACGGCGGTCAAGCAGCTCGGCTGGGAACCGAAGGTGGGTTTCGACGAGCTGATCACGATGATGGTGGAGTCCGACCTCGCCCTGCTTTCCACGCCGGGAGCGCGCGGCGACGACCCGTTCGGTCACGACATCTGGTAGCTGGCGCGGCGGTGAGCGGCGGGCCCCACCCGGGGTCAGTGGATCACGGCGCCGACCACGCTACCGATGAGGTAGGTGACACCGGCCGCGAAAGCACCCAGGAGCAACTGGCGCACGGCCCCGCGCAGGAACGGCCGGTCGGTGAGCCGTGCCACCAGCCCGCCGCCCGCGAACGCTGCCACGGCCGCCAGCCCCAGTGCGGCGCCGAGCGAGTCGTAGGAGAACAGGTAGGGCAGGAGCGGGATGAGCGCCCCGGCCGCGAAGGTGAGCAAGGAGGCACCCGCGGCGACGACCGGCGACGGCAGCACCTGGTGGTCGACCCCGAGTTCCTCCCGCACATGCACGGCCAGGGCGTGCTCGAGGTGTGCGGAGACCTGCCCGGCCACCCGGTCGGCGAGGTCGGCGTCCACCCCCCACATCCGGAACTTGCCGGCCAGTTCCTTGCGCTCGGCATCGGGGTGGTTCTCCAGCTCGTAACGCTCCTTGCGGACCTCGGCCGCGACCAGTTCGTTCTGCGAGGAGACCGAGACGAATTCGCCGGTCGCCATCGAGAACGCGCCTGCGGCCAGGCCGGCCAGCCCAGTGAGCACGATGATGTGCGCCGCCCCGCCGCCCGCGCCCACGCCGGCGATGAGCGACACATTGGTTACCAGGCCGTCCATGGCGCCGAAGACCGCGGGGCGCAGCCAGCCGCCGGAGACGTCCCGGTGCTCGTGGCTGGGTACCGCGCTGTCGGCGTGGCTGGCAGCGGTCATGATCGTTCCTCGGATCTCGTGCGGCACGGTACGTGGCGGCTCGGCTGGCAGGGAAGTGGAAGGCGGCCACGGATTGGGACCGGCCCTGATGTCCCATTATTCCCGATGCGGTGCCGGGCCGGCAGTGGGCCGGGGCCGCCGCGAGGGCGGTGGCCGGCGATTCAGGCCGTGGATGAACGGCTGCTGACCTGGGCGTTAATGGTGGCTGGCGGATGAGCGAACGGCGGCTGGCGGGAAGCCAGGCACGAGGGCGGGTTACCGCCAGCCGCCGCAAGCAGCATCGGTCTCCGGTCAGCTCTTGGCCGCCTTGGTGAGGAACAGGTGGCCGATGGCGGTTGGGTAGGGGCCAGTGACGTTCTTGGCCCAGGCCGACAGGTACTCGTAGAAGTAGCCGTAGATGACCGGGGTCTGGGCCAGCAGCAGGGTCTCGATCTGGCCCGCGATCTGGCGCTGTGTGGACAGGTCGGCGGTGGCCACGTACTGCTGCACCAGCTTGTCGTACTGGGCGTTGGCGAAGTGCGCGGCGTTCCAGGCGCCGGTGCCCGTTTTGGCGTTGGTGGTCTGCAGCGGGGCCGTCAGGAAGACGTTCGGCACGCTGCGGTGCCCGTAGTCGACCAGGCTCATCGTGGCGTCGAGCCAGTCGGAGTTGCCGAACGTGGCCTTGCCGTAGTAGGCGGAGGAGTTCTCCATCTTCACGCTGATGTTCACCCCGATGCTCTTCGCCGCCTCGGCGACGATCTGGGCGTACTCCCCGATCTCCTGGACGTCGTTGCCGATCAGCTGGGTGGAGAACCCGTTGGCATGCCCGGCCGCTGCCAGCAGCGACTTCGCCTTCGCGATGTTCATGGCCCGCTGGGCGACGCTGGTGTTGGTGGAGGGGAAGACCGGGGCGAAGGGGCTGTCATTGCCGACGTCCGCGTAGCCCTTGAACAGCGCCTGGACGATCTGCGGCCGGTTGAGGGTGAGGGCGATCGCCTGGCGCACCCGCGGGTCGGTGAACGGCGCCTGGTCGCAGCGCATCGACAGTTCGCGGTGCGCGCTGGACTTGAGCTTGCTGACGTTGTAGCCGCCGGAGAGCAACTGCTCGCCGCCGGCCACGGAGAACTGCCCGATCACGTCGACGGTCCCGCCGGTCAGGGCCAGGATCTGCGGTGTCTGGGTGCCGTAGAACGTGAACTCGGTCGCGGCCGGGAGGGCCTTGACCCCCCAGTACTGCTCGTTGCGGGTGAAGGAGGCGCCGACCTTCGGCGTATAGCTCTTCAGCACGAACGGGCCGGTGCCGATGAAGGAGCTCTGCCATTTGGCTGGGTCGTAGCCCTTCGGGATGATGATCATGTTGTAGTTGTCGGACGAGGTCAGGTAGGGGAAGTTGCCGTTCGGCGCCTCTAGGTGGAAAGCGACGGTGAAGTCATCGACTTTCTGGACCCCGGAGGGGACCAGCACACCGCCGAATGCCGACAGTGCGCTCGACCCGCTTTTCGGGTTCGTCTGAAGCTGGTAGGTGTACACGACGTCGTCGGCGGTGAGCGGGCTGCCGTCGTGGAATTTCACCCCCTGGCGGATCTTGAAGGTCCAGACATCGGCGCTGGAGTTGGCCGACCAGCTCTCTGCCAGCACCGGCTGCAGTGTCAGGTGCTGGTCGGACAGGCACAGGTACTCGCCGGTCTGCGCGAGCATGTCGAGGCCGCCCTGGTCGGCGACGGTGACCGGATTGACCGCGCCCGCCGGGACGAGGATCGCGGCCTTGATGGTGGCGCCGCCCTTGCCGGCCGCCGGGGTGGAGGATGAGCTGCCTGGACTCCCGCAGGCGGAGAGGATCGCGCCGAGCACGGGCAAAGACAGTCCGACAACGGTGCCGCGCCGCAGGAAGTCCCGCCGGGACAGCCTGCCTGCGACGTATTCGTCAATGATGTGGTTCCCGACTTCGCCCTGACGTTCCCTGAGCTGGTCGAGCCGGCCATGGTCAACGTTCACTCGGTTCCTCCCTGCCAGGCGCGCGTAAGGCGCGAATCGAAAATAGCTAAGCCTCCGGACACTCTCCTGTCACGTTGTCTTTGCGGCGCGTTGCAGGATTCGCAACTGATCGAGCGGGATGTGGCAGCTCAGGTGGTGCCCGGGTGCGACTTCGGCCAGCGGCGGCTCCGCCGTTTCGCATTCGCCGGTTGGCAGCCGCCGCGGGCACCGGGTGTGGAAGACGCATCCGGACGGGGGGTCCGCCGCGGACGGGATCTCCCCCACCAGCTGGATCCGGGTGGGCTGCCGCCCGTGGATGCTCGGCACCGCCGACAGCAGTGCTTCGGTGTAGGGGTGATGCGGGCCGGAGAAGACCGTTTCGGCCGGCCCGATCTCCATCACCCGGCCGAGGTACAGCACGGCGATACGGTCGGACAGGTACCGCACCACGCCCAGGTCGTGCGAGATGAACAGGTAGGTCACCTGCTCGGCTGCCTGCAGGTCCGCCAGCAGGTTGAGGATCGCCGCCTGCACCGACACATCCAGTGCCGAGGTGGGCTCGTCGCAGACGACCACGCGGGGCCCGCCGCCGAAGGCCCGTGCGATCGCCACCCGCTGCTTGAGGCCGCCGGAGAGCTGGCTGGGGCGCAACGGCAGATGGTGTTCCTCCAGGCGTACCGATCGCACGAGCTCGGCCAGGCGTGCCCGCAGCCGCTCACCCGACAGGGCGGCCAGCCGGACCAGCGGGCGGCTGATCAGGCGCCGTACGGTGTGGCGCCGGTTCAGTGCCGAGTCGGGGTTCTGGAAGACGATCTGGATCGAGGAGAGCTGGCCGTGCGGGCGGTGCCGCACATCAGGTCCCAGCGGCTTGCCCTCGAACTCGACGAAGGCGCCCTCGTCTGGGGGCAGCAGGCCGAGCAGGATACGCGCGAGTGTGGTCTTGCCGCTGCCGCTCTCGCCGACCAGCCCCAGCGTCTCGCCACGGTGCAGTCCCAGCCCTACCCCGGCTAGCGCCATAACCTGCCCGCTGGGGCCGGTGAAGGTCTTCGACAGCTCCGCCACCCGCACCAGGGTCTCGGCCGCCCCGGCGGGCGGCGGCGGCTGCCTGCCGGCCGGTGTGCTCCGCGGCAGATCCGGCGCCGCCTCGTGCCGGTAACACCGCGCGGTGCGGACCGCGTCGATGCTGAAGAACGGCGGTGGGGCAGCCCGGCAGCGGTCCTGCACGAGCAGGCAGCGGTCGGCGAAGACGCATCCGGACAGCGTGTGTCCCGCGGGTGGCTGGAAACCAGGGATGGTGTCGAGCCGTCCGTGGTCCTTGCGCTGGCCGCGCCGGGGGATGCAGCGCAGGAGCCCCACCGTGTAGGGGTGACGCGGGCCGCCGAACACCTCGTCCGCCGGCCCCTCCTCGACCAGTTCCCCGGCGTACAGCACGCCGACGCGATCGCACATCTTGGCGATCACAGCGAGGTTGTGGCTGATGAACAGCACCGAGGTGGAGAACTCCTCGCGCAGCCCGGTCACCAGGTCAAGCACGTCGGCCTCGACCGTCGCGTCGAGCGCCGTGGTCGGCTCGTCGAGGATGAGCAGCGAGGGCTCCGAGGCCAGCGCCATGGCGATGACGACCCGCTGCGCCATGCCGCCGGAAAGCTGGTGCGGGTAGCGGCCCATGACCTGGCCGGGATCGGAGATCTGGACCTTGGCTAGCATGGCCTCGGCCCGCTCCAGTGCCTCCCCCCGGGGCAGGCCCGCGATCTCGTACACCTCGGCGACCTGGCGGCCGACATGCAGGGACGGGTTCAGTGCCCGGCCCGGCTCCTGGTACACCATGGAGATCGTGCGGGCCCGCAGTTCGCGCAGGTCTGGATGGCGCAGCGAGAGCGTGTCCTGGCCGTTGACGGTGATCGACCCCGCGCTCACCCTGCCGTTGCGGGGCAGGTAGCGGGTAAGCGCCAGGGCAACGGTGGATTTCCCCGACCCGGATTCGCCGACCAGCCCGTAGGTTTCGCGCCGCCCGATGCTGAACGACACGTCCCGCAGCGCCAGCCGGCTCCGCCCGCGCACCTTGTAGACGACGTCGAGGTGCTCGACTGTGAGCACCGGGCCGTCACTGCCGCGCCCGTCCGGCGTAGCCCGGGACTGCGTGGCCGTCATCCGGTAAGCACCTGCTCGATCGAGTCGGTGACCAGGTTGACCGCGATCACGAGGGAGGCGATGGCCAGCGCCGGGAACAGCGTCATCCACCAGTACCCGGCGCCGAGGGTCACGTAGTTGTGGGCGATGTCCGATCCCCAGTCAGGTGTGGGCGGCTGCACCCCGAAACCGAGGAAGGACAGCGTGGCGACCGCGAAGACCGCATAACCGAGCCGGACCGTGAACTCGACCAGGATCGCCGGGATCACGTTCGGGAGGATCTCGGTGGCCATGATGACCGTCGGCCGCTCGCCGATCAGGCGGGCCGACGGCAGGTAGTCCAGCTGGCTTTCGACGAGTACCGCGGAGCGCACCGTACGGGCGATCAGCGGCGCGAAGACGAAGCCGATCACGAGGATGAGCGTCAGGGTGGACGGACCGAGCGCGACCAGGAACAGGAACGCGACGATCACCACCGGCAGGGCGATCACCGCCTCCACCACCCGGCTGGCCAGCATGTCCACGACGCCGCCCAGGTAACCCATCAGCAGGCCGAGCGCGGTTCCCGCCGCGGTGGCGAGCACCGTGGCCAGGGTGGCGATGACCAGGATGTCCCTGGCGCCGGCGATGACCCGGGAGGCGACGTCGCGGCCCAGCTGGTCGGTGCCGAACCAGTGCGCAGCCGACGGTGGGCTGTTCGTCGCGAGCAGTTCCTGGACCAGCGGATTGTGCGGCGCGATGACCGGGCCGGCGATGGCGCAGGCCAGCCAGAACAGCAGTATCGCCGCCCCGGCGAGGAAGGTCGGCTTGCGCAGCAGCAGCCGCCAGGATGTCAGTTCCCCCAGCCGCTCCGCGCGGGTCACGGTCACCCCGGTGGCTGGGGCCACCATGAGGTCGGTCATCCGGCGCTCCCCGGCCGCAGCCGCGGGTTGAGCATGGTGTGCAGCACGTCAGCGATCAGGGTCGCCACCATGTACACGATGCCGATGGTCAGGACACCGGCCTCCAGCATCGGGAAGTCCTTGGACTGCGCGGCGCTGTAGATCAGGTTCCCGATGCCCTGGTAGTTGAAGAGGGTTTCCACCACCACCAGCCCGCCGATGAGATACCCGGTCTGGGTGGCGATGACGGTGATGGTGGGAAGCAGTGAGTTCCGCAGGATGTGCCGGCGGATCACCACCGGCCGGCTCAGCCCCTTGAGGGTGGCGGTGCGGGCATAGTCGGAGTCGAGGGCCTCGATGGTCCCGGCTCTCGCCATGCGGGCAATGTAGCCGAAGAGGACGAGCACGAGCGGGATCGCAGGCAGGATCAGGTGGTCCAGCTGGGTCAGCGCGGACGCACCGGAACCGGCCGAGGCCGAGACGGGCAGCAGTTTCAGCGCGACCCCGAACACGATGATGACCACGATCCCGGACACGAACTCGGGCACGGTGGCGGCGGACAGCCCGGTCATCGAGATCAGCCGGTCGGGGAACCGGCCGGCGAACAGAGCCGCGATGACCCCGCCGGCGATGCCCAGCGGCACGACAACCAGAAAGGCCAGCGCGGCCAGTTTGACCGAGTTCACGAGCGCGGCCAGGATGAACGGCTCGACGGGCGAGCGGAACTGGTACGACTCGCCCATGTTGCCGCGCAGCAGGCCGGTGACCCAGGCCCAGAACTGGGTGGGCAGCGGCCGGTCCACCCCGAGGCGGTGATCGAGGGCACGTACCGCGGCGGGTGCTGCCAGGTGGCCCAGGATGGACCGCCCGGGATCCCCGGGAAGCACCTGGCCGGCGAAGAAGACGATCACGCTGAGGAGAAACAGCGTGACCAGCGCGAGCGCCAGGCGCTTCAGGAGGTAGGTCGCCACCCGTGCCCCCCTCGCGGACCGTGTCCCTCGGAATTCCGGGCTTCCGGCAGCGTAGTTTCCGCCGCCGGAAGCCGCAAATGTCACTGTGGCGAGCGCATCAGGCTAGCCCGCTGAGCCCTGGCCGGCGCCCCGCAGGGCAGCGAGCTGCGGCTCGGTCCCGATCGCGATGAGGACGGATCCGGCCACGATCTGCGTGTCCAGGGGCGGGTTCGTCGTGAAGGTCCCGTCAGGGTTGCGCAGTGCCAGCACGAGCGCTCCCGTGGAGCCGCCGAGCTCGGTGTCCCGGAGGGTTTGCCCGGTCAGCGCCGAACCGGGGCCGACCGGCACTTCCTCCAGCCGGAACTCCAGGCTGCCGTCGTGCATGACCACATCGAGAAACTCGACAACGTTCGGCTGCTTCGCGGCCGCGGCCATCCGCTGGCCGCCGATCCGCTGCGGGTTCACCACCCGGGTCGCCCCGGCCCGCAGCAGCTTCGACTCCGAGGCCTCGGTCCGGGCGCGGGCGACGATGACCAGGTCGGGCCGCAGTGCCCGGGCGGACAAAGTCACGTACACGTTTTCGGCGTCGGTATCGATGGCGGCGATCAGGGAGCCCGCGTGCATGATGCCCGCCTCGCGCAGCACGTCGTCATTGGTCACATCGCCAGTGAACGAGCGCATCCCGGCCGGCACGGTGGCCACCCGCTCCGGGCTTCTGTCCACCACGACCACCTGCGTGCCCAGGCCGGCCAGGTAACCGCCGACCGACCGGCCGACCCGGCCCCAGCCGCACACGATGGCATGCCCGGACATCCGGGCGATCTCCCGTTGCATCCGGTGCCTTTCCAGGTGCACCCGCAGGTGCCCTTCGACCAGTGCTTCCAGTACCACCCCGAACGCGTACAGCGCCGTGCCGACCCCGGTGATAATCAGCACGATGGTGAAGATCTTCCCGGCGGTGTTTAGGGGTTGAACTTCCCGGAACCCCACGGTGGTGATGGTGGTGACGGTCTGATAGATCGCATCGAGCGGGCTGAATCCCAGGATGAAATAGCCAATGCTGCCGGCGACCAGGACGGCCAGCACGGCCAGCAGTGCCCACTGGATCCGCCGGACGATGCTCACGTGGCCATTCTCGCTGTGCGGGGGGCGCTCGCAGGCACGAACCGCCCCGCGCTCCGCCTGCGGCTCCATATACGCTCCGGGCGGCCCTCACCTGCCCGCTTGCGGAGTGCCTGCCCCCGGCCATGGGCCTGGGCAGGCGGGAGCGAGATGATGAAGTGGCATTTCGCTGGGCATTTTCGCTGACTCGATGAGGAGCCACCAATGACTGCTGCCACCCCTACCGGCTCCGCTCCCGCAGGGCCACGGCCGGTTCGTGCGCCGCGGGGCGTGGCGTTGAGCTGCCGGGGGTGGCCGCAGGAGGCGGCCATGCGGATGCTCATGAACAACCTCGACCCGGAGGTGGCCGAGCACCCGGATCAGCTGATCGTCTACGGGGGATCGGGCCGGGCCGCCCGGAGCTGGGATGCGTACGAGGCAATCGTCAGGAGCCTTCAGGGGCTTGCGGGGGACGAGACCCTGCTCGTGCAGTCGGGCAAGCCGGTGGGGATCCTGCGCACCCATGAGTGGGCGCCCCGGGTGCTCATCGCGAACTCACTGCTCGTGCCGCAGTGGGCGACCTGGGAGGAGTTCCGGCGGCTGGAGTCGCTGGGCCTGACCATGTTCGGCCAGATGACGGCCGGGTCGTGGATCTACATCGGGACCCAGGGCATCTTGCAGGGCACCTATGAGACGTTCGCCGCCGTCGCGGCCAAGCGGTTCGGCGGGTCGCTGACCGGCACGATCACGCTGACCGCCGGGCTGGGCGGCATGGGCGGGGCGCAGCCGCTGGCGGTGACCATGAACGGCGGGGTCGCCATCGTCGTGGAATGCGACCCCTCCCGGATCGCCCGCCGGATCGAGCACGGCTACCTCGACATGGCCAGCGATGACATCGACGATGCGCTGTGGCATGCCGAGACCGCCAGGGATGCCGGCCAGCCGCTGTCGATCGGGCTGCTCGGCAACGCCGCTGATGTGCTGCCGGCGATGCTGGCCCGGGGCGCGGTGATCGATGTGGTGACCGACCAGACCTCGGCCCACGACCCGCTCACCTACCTGCCGCGCGGGGTGGCGTTCGAGGACATGGCGGCACTGCGGGCCGAGGACCCGGCCGGCTTCACCACCAGGGCCAGGCAGTCGATGGCCGCGCATGTGGAGGCCATGGTCGGCTTCCAGGACGCGGGGGCCGAGGTGTTCGACTACGGCAACTCGATCCGTGGTGAGGCCGAACTGGCCGGCTACCAGCGGGCGTTCGCGTTCCCCGGCTTCGTGCCCGCCTACATCCGGCCGCTGTTCTGCGAGGGCAAGGGACCGTTCCGGTGGGCGGCGCTGTCGGGCGACCCAGCTGACATCGCCGCCACCGACGCGGCCATCCTCGATCTGTTCCCGGGGAACGAGCCGCTGGCCAGATGGATCCGGCTGGCCAGGCAGAAGGTGCATTTCCAGGGGCTGCCGGCCCGGATCTGCTGGCTCGGCTACGGCGAGCGGCACCTGGCCGGGCTGCGCTTCAACGAACTCGTGGCCCGCGGGGAGGTGTCGGCCCCGATCGTGCTGGGCCGCGACCACCTGGACTGCGGGTCGGTCGCCTCGCCGTACCGGGAGACCGAGGGCATGGCCGACGGCTCGGATGCCATCGCCGACTGGCCGATCCTCAACGCGCTGGTCAACACGGCTTCCGGCGCGTCCTGGGTGAGTGTCCACCACGGCGGCGGGGTGGGGATCGGGCGCTCGATCCACGCCGGGCAGGTGTGCGTGGCCGATGGCACCCCGCTGGCCGCGCAGAAGCTGGAACGGGTCCTCACCAACGACCCGGGCATGGGCGTGATCAGGCACACCGACGCCGGTTACGAGAAGGCGTCCGCGGTAGCGGCCGGCCGCGGCGTGCGCATCCCCATGCGCGAGTCCCCGGCGGCCCCGGCGGCCCCGGCGGCCCCGGCGGCCCCGGCCGCCCCGGCCGCCCCGGCGGGCCAGCAACCATGATCGTGGTGCTTTGCGTGCACCAGGCGCATGAAATCCACCGCGATCATGGACAGCCGGGGGCACCGTGAGCTTCGCCGCGCTGTGGGAGGGGCTGCTGCCGGTCGGCCGCGACGCGCTGACCGGCGGGTACCGGCGCTTCTCCTGGACGCCTGCGGACGTCGCGTGCCGGTCCTGGTTCACCCGCACAGCCGCCGAACGCGGCCTGCGCGTGGACACCGACCGCAACGGCAATCTCTGGGCGTGGTGGGACCCGCCCGGGCTGGCGCCCGGGCCGGGCGAACCTGGCGCTGGGCCCGGTCCGGGGGCGGTCGTGGCCGGCAGCCACCTGGACTCGGTACCTGACGGTGGCCCTTTCGACGGGCCGCTCGGTGTCGTGTCGGCGTTTGCCGCGATCGACGTGCTCAGGGGGCGGGGCCTGGCGCCGGTCCGCCCGCTCGCGGTTGCCGTTTTCACCGAGGAGGAGGGTGGCCGGTTCGGGGTTGCCTGCCTGGGCAGCCGGCTGCTGGCCGGCGTCATCGGCCCGGACGCGGCGCGGGCACTGACGGACTCCGAGGGGATGAGCCTCGCCGAGGCGATGAAGGCCGCGGGGCATGATCCGGCAGGAATCGGCCAGGACGAGGATCTGCTCGGGCGGGTCGCCGCCTACGTCGAACTTCACATCGAGCAGGGCCGGCGGCTCGCCGACCTGCACGCGGCGGTCGGGATCGGCGAGCTGATCTGGCCGCACGGCCGGTGGCGGCTCTCCTTCACCGGCCAGCCCGACCACGCGGGGACGGCAGCCCTGGCCGGGCGGCGTGACCCGATGCTTCCGTTTGCCGTCACCGTGCTCGCCGCGCGGCAGGCGGCGGCCGAGCACGGTGCCCTTGCCACCGTTGGCAAGGTGGCTGCCGAGCCCGGTGCCGTCAATGCCGTCAGCGGGCGGGTGAGCGCCTGGCTGGATGCCCGTGGCCCGGACGAGCAGATCCTGGCGGGGGTAGTGGAACAGGTGCTGGCGGCCGCGCGGAGGGCGGCCGCCAGCCATGCGGTCGTCTTCGAGGGGGCCCCGGAGGCCGCCACTGCCGCCGTCCAGTTCGGTGTGGGCCCGCGCGGCGCGCTCGCCAGCTCGCCAGCCGCCCGCGGCATCACGGCGCCCCTGCCGGCCACCGCGGCGGGCCCACACGCCGGGGCGCCC
>OFHK01000160.1_pt1 | contig 21118 bp, 20 predicted proteins | sample 1521951 | NCBI WGS metagenome assembly OFHK01 (sample SAMEA2468436, study PRJEB22500) | soil metagenome | biome: Glassland; feature: Farmland; material: Clay | place: Australia | collected 2013-01-31 | depth 0.55 m
CAGCTTGATCTGCTGCCGGCCCGGGACGTGGCCGCTGAACTGTCCAGCAGCGGCGACCTGCTGGCACAGGCACTGGGGCACCGCGTGCGGAGCTTCGCCTACCCGCACAGCTACTGGCGGGCGCGGGTGCGGCGGCTGGTGGCCGAGGCGGGTTTCGACTCGGCCTGTGCCGTCGGCAACGCACTCAGCTCCAGCCGCGATCACCCGCTGTCATTGTCCCGGCTGATGGTCATGGCCGGCACCGACGCGGCCACCGTGGCGGGGTGGCTGGACGGATCTGGCGCGCATGCCATCACCCGCAAGCACCGGGTGCTGGCATGCGGCTGGCGCCAGTACCGGCGGGCGCGGCAGGCGCCGCGGGGACTGCGGTGGCCGCGGTGACCACCCACGCCCGCAAGCGGCACCGGCCAGTGCACCGGCGGGCCGGCCTGCCCCCGCGCACCTGGCTGATCCTGGTCATCACCGGCCTCGGGGTGGCACTGGCCGCCGGGTCCCTGGTCGCGCTGCGGACGGCGGGAACGACCCGGTGCGGGGCATCGGCCCTGCTGGTTCCCAGCTGCGGCGCGTGGTGGGGGATGTACCTGCCGGTCAGCAACGATGGCCAGCTGATCCCGGCGGTGACGGGGAAGGAGCGCTTCCTCGGGCGGCGGCTCGACATCATCGAGCGCTACCACGACATGTCGGCCAGCTCGGACGGCATCTTCCCCGGCCCAGCCGAGAAGCAGCTCGCCCGCAATCATCTGCTGCTGTTCTCCTGGGGCCCGGCCGTCTGGTCCACCAGCACCCGGTACCGCTGGAGCCTGATCGCCTCCGGGGCGCTGGACCGCACCGTCATCATCCCCGAGGCCAGGCGGCTGCGGGCCTTCCATCACACAGTGTTCCTGACGTTCTCGTCCGAGCCCGACGGCGCGGTGCCGGCCCTGGGCACGCCGGCGGAGTTCGTCGCCGCCTGGCGGCACATCCATGACGTCTTCGCCCGCGCCGGGGTCCGCAACGCGGTCTGGGTGTGGACAACCGAGGGCTACCTACCGCACGCGGCCACGATCGCGGCCCTGTATCCCGGCAATGCCTACGTCGACTGGATCGGGTACGACCCCTACAACTACTACACCTGCCATCAGACGAGGTGGCTGTCGTTCGCCCAGACAGTGGAGCCCTTCTACCACTGGCTGATGGCCCGCCATTTCGGCGGCAAGCCGTTCATGCTCGCCGAATTCAGCACTGTTCCCGACCCGCTTGACCCGGGCCGGGCTGCGGCCTGGTACCAGAGCATCCCGCCGGTCATCGCCGCGCTTCCCCAGATCAAGGCCCTCATCCAGTGGGACTCCACCGTCCCCGGCTGTGACCTGACGATTCCCAGCTCATCGGCGGCCGCCCGCGGGTACCGGCAGAGCGGCCTGTCGCCGTACTTCAGGAAGGAACTCCCATGACCCCGGGGCTGGCCACACCGATCCTCGTCGGCGATCTGCACCTGGACGCGCCCCTCCCGGATCTGGGCGGCGACGGCCGGTACCGGGGGGCGCGCCTGCTCGCCCGGCTGCACGGCCAGCCCGTAGGTGAGGTCCTGCTCCGGCTGGGCCAGGCGCCGCTGCCCGCCGGCCGGCTTGCCACGCAGGTGTGGGCGCAGGTCGGTGACCGCGTCCGCGAGCATTACGCGGCCGACGGCATAGCGCCGCCTGCCGGGCTCGCAGCCGGCGGTCTGAGCCCTCGTGACCGGCCGGGCTGCGGGGGCCAGCCGCTGGTGGCCGGCGAGCCGAAGATCACGGTGGTGATCGCCACCCGTGACCGTCCCGAGAGCCTGCTGCGCGTCCTGGCGTCTTTGTGCCGGATGCAGTACCGGGCCTTCGACGTCGTCGTCGTGGACAGTGCTCCCAGCACCGAGCAGACGGCGCAGATCCTGTCCGGGCCGGCGCCGCTGGAGTGGCCGTTCCCCGTGTCCTATCTGCGGGTGTCCCGGCCGGGGCTGGCGCTGGCCCACAACGCGGCCCTGTGCGCGGTGACCGGGGACATCGTCGCGATCACCGATGACGACGTCGAGGTCGACCCCGGCTGGCTGACCGCGGTCGCGCGGGCGTTCGCCGAGTCGGGCGCGACCTGTGTGACCGGCCTGATCCTGCCCGCCGAGCTGGAGACCCAGGCGCAGTTGCTGGTGGAGCAGGCCGGCGGGTACAGCCGCGGGTTCACCAGGCACACGTTCACGGCCGCGATGCCCGCCCCCACCCCCCTGTTCCCGTTCACGGCCGGGCGGTTCGGGTCGGGGGCGAACATGGCGTTCCGGGCCGACTGGCTCGCGTCCCGCGGCGGGTTCGATCCGGCCACTGGCGCTGGCAGCCCGGCGCGGGGCGGGGATGACCTCCTCGCCTTCCTGCGGGTCATCACCAGTGGCGGGACGCTGGTCTATGAGCCGGCCGCGATCGTGCGGCACTGGCACCGGCGTGACTACGAGGGGATGCGCCGGCAGGCGTTCGGCTACGGGGTGGGCCTGGGTGCGTACCTGACCGCGTCGCTGCGCGCGCGGCCGGCGCTGCTGGGTGCGATGCTGCGCCGCACGCTGCCGGCGGTGCGTCACCTGCTCGGCCCCCGATCGGTCAAGAACGCCGGCCACGAGCCCGGCTTTCCCCGTGAACTCGTGTGGCGGGAACGAGCCGGGCTGCTCACCGGCCCGTTCGCCTACGCCATGAGCCGCTGGCGGTATCGCGACTGCCCGGCCCCGCGCCGGGGGGCGGCCGGATGACGGTCGTCGAACTCGTCACGGGAACGCGGCAGCGCCTGCACGGAGTGTGGCAGGAGTCGCTGGCCCGGACCGGTCACCTGCTGGTCGCCAACTCGGTGCTGACCGCCGGGGCCGGGGTGCTGTACTGGCTGCTGGCCGCGCGCCTCTACCTGCCCGCCGTGGTCGGTGTCAACTCGGCGGCCATCAGCGCGATGATGCTGCTGGCCGGGGCCGCCCAGCTGAATCTGATGAGCGCGCTGCTGCGCTTCCTGCCCACCTCCGGGCGAGCGGCCGGCCGGATGATCCGCAACGCCTACCTGGTCGGCGCTGGGCTGAGCGGCGTGGTGGCGGTCGGTTTCCTGCTCGGCCTGCGCTTCTGGGCGCCGGCCCTGACCGGCCTGCTCGGCCCGATCCCGAACGCGGCGGGATTCGTGGTCGCCACGATGCTGTGGGCGATGTTCGTCATGCAGGACAACGCCCTGGTGGCGGTGAAGCGGGCTGCCGCGGTGCCGGTCGAGAACCTGGCGTTCGCCCTGCTGAAGATCGTGCTGATCGTCGTGATGAGCGCAAGCCTGGCCGGCAGCGGCGTGTGGCTGTCCTGGGCTGCCGCGATGGCCGTCACGGTCACCGGCACGACAACCTACATCTTCCGGCGCGCCGTCCCCGCCTTCGCCCGCGCCAGCGTTCCGGGCACCGAGCACGTCCCTTCGCTGCGGGAGGTGGAGAGGTTCGTCGGACCTGACTACGTGGGTGCGCTGGCCTGGATCGCCGGCACCTCGCTGCTGCCGCTGCTGGTCCTGGATCTCACCAGCCGGCGGCAGGCGGCCGTGTTCGCCCTGGCCTGGACGATCTGCCTGGCGCTGTACCAGGTACCGATCGCGTTCGGGCAGTCGCTGGTGGCGCACGGCGTCCGCGCGCAGGACCAGCTGGACAACTACTACCGGCAGTCAATGCGGCACACCCTGCGGCTGCTGGTGCCGGTGGTCGTGCTGATCGTCGCCCTGGCCCCGCTCGGGCTGAGCTTCTTCGGCGACTGGTACGCCGACAACGGGGTCACCACGCTGCGGCTGCTTGCCCTGTCCGCGGTGCCGAACGTCGTGGTCGACCTCGCGGTCAGCCGGGCGCGGGTGGCGCGCCGCATGACCACCGTGGTGGTCGTGCTGGTCACGCTGAGCGCCTTGGTGCTGAGCCTGACCGTGGTCCTGGTACCACACATGGGGATCGTCGGCGCCGCCGCTGCCGCGCTCGTCGCCCAGAGCGGGGTGGGGGGTGCGCTGCTCGTCCGTGACTGGGCCGCTGGTGCCCGGCGCAGGGTGCTGCGGTCCAAGCGGGGCGGGGTGCCCAGCCCGATGGTGCGCGCCGCCCTGAAGAAAGGGAAATGGCAGCATGAGCGGGCGCTGGCAACCGTCTCCGACACCGCGGTGGTCATGGTGCGGGCACCGCGGGGCGAGAGCGCGGTGCTCAGGGTGGCGGCGACCGGGAACGGGGTGGCCAGCCTCTACCGGGAGCGCGAGGTGCTGAGCCGGCTGCGGTCGGAGGAACGGCTGGGTGAATGGCGGGCGCTGCTGCCTGTTCCCCTTGACTCAGGGGAGGTCAAGGGCGGCGGCGCCTTCCTGGTGACCAGCCGCCTGCCCGGCCGGTGTGTGCCGCTCCCGCAGGCGCGCAGCCTGACGTCGGCCGCGATCAGCGCTGTCACGCCGCTGCACGGTCTTTCCCGCACGGTCCGCGCGGTTGACGGCGCCATGCTGGATGAGTGGGTGGATGCGCCGGCCCGGCGGATATCGGAGGCGATGAGCCTGAACGGCAGCCTCGACGGGCTGGTCGCCTCGCTGCGCAGGGATCTGGCCGGCCGGTGGGTGACGCTGGGCTGGACCCACGGCGACTTCCATCCGGGGAACCTGCTGATCGACGCCAGCGGGCAGGTGACCGGGATCGTCGACTGGAGCCAGGCGCGCGAGCAGGACCTGGTGGCCCTCGATATCGCGTTCTGGCTGCTGACGGCGCCCCACGCCGGGCAGCCCCGCGACTTCGGCGCGCGGGTGGCCGAGCCTGACCGGAACTGGACGCCAGCGGAGAGCTGCCTGCTGGACCCCGTGATGGACGGTGGCCCGATCCCGGCCAGGACGCTGCTGCTGCTCACCTGGCTGCGGCATGTGGCCGACAACTTCGCCAAATCTGATCGCTACGCCCACAGCCTGCTGTGGGCGCGCCGCAATGTCTATCCAGTACTCCGGCAGGTGACCGATGGATGAGTGGGGGGAGGTGCTGGCCGGGGCGGGCCCGGATGCCGCCGTGGGCCAGGAAGCCAGGTCAATGACCGCGCCCGGTACTGCCGCGCCCGGTACCCCCGGCACCGCCGCGCCCGGTACCGCCGGACCGCTGATGGTCACTGACCTGCTCTGCGGCGCGGCCACCCTGGCCGAGTGGCTGCTTGCCACCCTGCACGCGCAGCAATGGCTGGATGCCTACCTCCTCGCCGCTGGCCTCGGTCAGCTGGCCGAGGACCGGCTTCATCCCGATCCGCTCATGCTGAACAGGGCCGCCAGCTACCTGCGGGCCCACCCGTCGCGGCCGGCCCGGCTGGCCGGAACCGTCTCGGGCGCAGCAGGGGCGGCGATCCGGCTGCCCGTCAGCCTGGCGCAGCGGCGCCTTATGCAGGCGCGGCACGCGCTCGGCACGCTGACAGAGGTGCTCGCCGCGCAGGTGCTCGGCGTGCAGGCGCCCGGCCCGCAGCCGGCCGGGAGCCTGACGCCATTGCTGGCCGCCGTGGCGGGCGCGCTGCCTGCGCTGGCCGGTGACGTACTGCGGATTCCCACCTGCTTCCACAGCTTCGACCAGCATCCCGATGACATCCGGTGGCTCGTGCGGGCCTTCCGGCAGCGCTACCCCGAGCGGGACATCCCGCTGTGTGTGGTGGGCGTCCGCACCTCCGGCAGCTACCTGGCCCCGCTGCAGGCGGCAGCCCTGCGGGCCACCGGGAGCCCGCGGGCCGACGTGCTCACCTACCGGCCCGGCCGGCCGTTCCTGCGCTGGGAGCGCTCGGTGCTCAGGTCCGCCGCCCGCTCGGGCGGGCTGGTGCTGATCACCGACGACCCGCCGGGATCGGGCACGTCGCTGGCCACCGCGGCCCGCGCGATCCGCGCCGCGGGCGTTCCCGATGACCGCATCGTCTTCCTGCTTTCGGTGTTCGGCCCGGATGGCGAACTGCCCGAGCCGATGCGCGCCTGGCCCGCGGTGGTGCAGCCCTGGGCCGACTGGAGTGTCCATGGCCGTCTCACCCCCGGGCCTGTCGGCGCGGGGCTGAGCGGGCTGCTCGGCCCGGGCACCGAGGTGAGCGAGGTGTGTGCGCTGGGACCGCTCGGCTCCGTGCAGGCCCGCGGGCACGCGCGGGAGCGTTTCGCGGTCAGGCTGCGCAACCGCCGGACCGGTGAGTCGGTGCGCAAGCACCTCGTGGTCGAGGGCGCGGGCCTGGGTTATCTCGGCCGGCAGAGCGCAGCGGTCGCCGGCGCACTCCCTGGGCACGTGTCCCACGTCTACGGATTCGCCGACGGGCTGCTGTACCGCGACTGGCTGCCGCCTGGGCCACAGCACAGCCCGGGCCAGGCAGAGGCGGACATGGTTGCCGCGTACGTCGCCGCGCGGCGGCGGGCGCTGCCCGCGCCCTCGGCGGCCGTGGACCGCCTGGGTGGCCGCGACCCGGTCTGGGAGGTCGCCGCCCGGCTCGTGTCCGGCCAGTACGGGCCGCTTGCCCTGCCGGCCCGGCCACTCCTGCTCGATCCGCTCATGCGGCGCCTGCTCAGCCACGATCATCCGGCCGTGGCCGACGGCAAGACCGACCTGCGGCACTGGCTTCCTGACCCCGCCGCAGCGGGCAGGCTGCGCAAGGTCGATTTCTACCAGCGCGCGTTCGGCCATCTCGATCTTGCCTGTTACGACCCGGTCTTCGACCTCGCCGGCGCGGCCGCCGACCCGCCGTCACCCGGCTTCGAGGCGCGGCTGCGGCTTGCCTACCAGCGTGTCAGCGGGCAGCAGGTCGACGGCGAGCGCTGGCTGCTCTACCGGCTGGCGCAACTGTGGCGGCTGGGCTACGCCGGCGACCTCGACGGCGATCAGGTCCGCCGGCGGTCAGCTGCCGCCATCCACGACTATCTCGCCGGCCTGTACCTCCATGACCTCCGGCCGGCCACCGGCCCGCTGTGCGCGATCGATCTGGACGGGGTACTGGAGTGCGACCGGCTCGGCTACCCGGCCACCTCACCCACCGGGGTACTGACCCTGCGGGCGCTGCTCGCCCATGGCTACCGGCCCGTGCTGGCCACCGGCCGGTCGGTGCCCGACGTCCAGGACCGGTGCGCCGCTTTCGGCCTCGCGGGCGGAGTCGCGGAATACGGCTGCGCCATCGTCCACGATGGTGAGCCGGCCGACCTGCGCCCGCCGCAGGCACGTGCCCTGCTCGACCGGATCCGTGACGACCTGGCCAGGCTCCCCGGCGTCCAGGTGGACCCGCGGTACGCCTACGCGGTGCGGGCGGCAGCGGCGGGCGGCCCGGTGCCAGCGGATCTGCTGGCGCGGATACCCGAACTCGCCGACCCGCAGGTGCGGGTGGTCAGCGGCGAGGGCCAGACCGACATCACCCTGACCAGCCTCGACAAGGGTTCGGCGCTGCGGGCACTGGCCGGCCGGCTGCCCGGTCCCGCCGGGTGTGCGCTGGCCGTCGGTGACTCGCCGCCCGACCTCCCCATGCTCGCCTGCGCGGATGTGGCCAGGGCGCCGCGCAACGCCCGGCTGGGGGCGGGCGGCGCCGGGATCAGGCAGACCAGGCGCGCCTACCAGGCCGGCCTGGCACAGGCATCCGCCGACCTGCTCGGCCATCACCCAGGGCGCTGCCCCATCTGCCGGCTGGCGCAGCCCGCTCCGCGCACCAGGGCCATGCTCGCCATCCTCGACCTGCGTGCAGACGGCCTGTCCTCTGTCCCTGTTTCCACAACGGCCCTTGGCGCCTTGCTCATGAGGAGAACGCAATGGTGACCTGCACCAGTCCGAGTAGATGCCTGAAGCGGCCCGGGACTGACCTCGGTGTCGCCGGCCGCATGCTGACCCAGTGCCAGGGGGGCCGGTCATGAAGGTTCTGGTGACAGGCGGAGCCGGCTTCATCGGCTCGCATCTGGTTGATGCGTTCATGGCCAGGGGTGATGAGGTCGCTGTGGCTGACGACTTGTCGCATGGCCGGCTCACGCGGCTCGACCCCGGGGCCACCCTGCACATGGTCAGCATCACTGACCCGGTGGCGCTGGCCGGCGTGGTCGCCGGCTTCAGGCCGGAGCTGATCTGTCATCTGGCGGCGCAGATCGACGTCCGCGTTTCGGTGGCCGCTCCAGCGCAGGACGCGCAGGTCAACGTCGTCGGCACGGTCAACGTGCTGGAGGCTGCCCGGGCGGTGGGCGCGCGGGTGGTGTTCGCCTCGTCCGGTGGGGCGCTCTACGGGCAGGACGCGCCGATCCCCTCGCGGGAGGACGTGCTGGCGCAGCCGGAGTCCCCCTACGGGATCGCGAAGTACTGCGCTGAGCAGTACATCGGGCTGTACAACCGGCTGCACGGCACGTCTCACTCGGTGCTGCGGCTGGCCAACGTGTATGGGCCGCGCCAGGACCCGGCGGGTGAGGCGGGAGTGATCACTGTCTTCTGCGCGAGTGCGCTGGCAGGCGGTCGGCCCACCATCTACGGCGATGGCAAGCAGACCCGCGACTACGTCTACGTGGGTGACGTGGTCAGCGCCTTCCTGGCTGCCGCGGACCGGCGGTGGCCCGGCACCTGGAACATCGGGACCGGGGTGGAGGTCAGTGTCCTGGACCTGGTGGACATCCTCGCCGGGCTCGCGGGCCATCCGCTGGCGCCGGAGTTCGCCGCGGCCCGGCCCGGGGAACTGGAGCGCAGTGCGGTGGCAGTGGACCGCGCCGCCGCCGAACTGGACTGGCGGGCGGCGAAACCACTGGCAGAGGGGATCCGCGGGGTCTACCAGTGGATCGCAGCCGATGCCCCCGACCGGGCCCGGTGCTGAGGAGGCCACGGTGGAGACCGGAGAAGCAGAGAACACGGCCGTGAAGCCTTCGCGGACCGGCATCTCGGTAGTCATCTGTGCCCACACCGATGAACGCTGGGAGGCTACGCTCGCGGCCGTGGAGTCGGTGCGGAACCAGACCCTGCCCGCTGCCGAGACGATCCTCGTCGTCGATCACAACCCGGCTCTCCAGCAGCGGCTCGCGTCCGCGCTGCCGGATGTGCTGGTCACGCACAACCGCGAGGAGCAGGGGCTGTCCGGCGGGAGGAACACCGGGATTGCGCTGGCCCAGAGCGAGGTCGTGGCATTCCTCGATGACGACGCTGTCGCCGATCCGCGGTGGCTGGAGTTCCTCACTGACTCCTACGCCGATCCGTCCGTGGCCGGGGTGGGCGGGCTGACCCTGCCCAAGTGGCAGACCCGCCGGCCATCGTGGTTCCCGGAGGAGTTCGGCTGGGTCATCGGCTGTGCCTACCGTGGCATGCCGACATCCCGCGCGCCCGTCCGCAACCTGCACGGCGGGAATGCGTCCTTCCGCCGCGAGGTGTTCAGCGTGGTCGGCGGGTTCCGGAACGGCATCGGCCGTTCGGCCAGCAAACGGCCGCTCGGATGCGAGGAGACCGAATTCTGCATCCGGCTCGGGCAGCATTCCCCGGGCTCGGTCCTGATGTTCGACAACCGTGCCATGATCCGGCACCTGGTTCCCGCGGCCCGGTGCCGCTTCTCCTACTTCCGTGCCCGGTGTTACGCCGAGGGGGTCTCGAAGGCGGTCGTCGCGTCCATGGTCGGGGCCGGTGACGGCCTGTCCGCCGAACGGCACTACACCACCAGGACGCTGCCAGGGGGGATCGCGGCGGGATTGGCCGATTTTGTGCGTGGCCACCCGGCCGGCCTTTCCCGGGCCGCCGCGATCGTCGCTGGCCTGGCTGCCACGATGGCCGGCTACCTGGTGGGCTCGCTGGGGCGCCGGCCATGGCAGCGAGGCCGGTCCGGCGTCCCGCCGGTTCCCGGGCTGGCACCAGGCAGTGCCCGGTGAACGCCACCCGCACCCCGGTGCCCATTCTCATGTACCACGAGGTGGCCAGCCGGCCGGACTCGGCGAGCCCGCTGGCGGTGCCGCCCGCTGCCTTCGCTGCCCAGCTCGCCTGCCTGCAGGCGGCCGGCTTCACCACCATCACCGTCTCGGAGCTGGCCGCCGCCTTCGCCGGCGGGGCTGAGTTGCCGGAGCGGCCCATCGCGCTCACGTTCGACGACGGGTACGCGGATTTCCACCAGACCGCGCTTCCGTTGCTGCAGCGCTGCGGCTTCACCGCCACCGTGTTCGTGACCACCGGCTGGGTCGAGGATGCCGGGCCCGTGCCGAACCCGAGGCCTGCCCGGATGCTGAGCTGGCGGCAGGTACTCGAAGTGTCCGCGGCTGGTGTGGAGATTGGCGCGCACAGCCACACCCACCCCGAACTCGACCGGCTCGGCGGCGCCCGGCTCGCACGCGAACTGCGCGACAGCAAATCCCTGCTCGAAGACCGGCTGGGTGGCCCGGTCCCAGCCCTGGCCTATCCGTTCGGCTATTCCAGCACGCGGGTGAGGCAGGCTGCCCGTGCCGCCGGCTACCAGCACGCCTGTGCGGTCGCCAACGCGATGGCCGACGCGGGCAGGGACCGGTTCGCCTTGCCGCGGCTGACCGTCCGGCGGTCCACCCGGCAGCGGACCTTCGATCAGATGATGCGGGGACAGCACGTGCCGGTGATCTTCGCCAAGGACCGGTCCCTGACCAAGGGGTGGGCGATGGTGCGGCGCACCCGCGCGGTCGTGCGCGCTGTGGCGGGCGGCAGCTAGAGCCCGAAGCGCTGGGCCACGCGGGGCGCGCTGGCCGCCTGGCGCAGCGGCTGCGCGCCGATGATGCCGTCGATCAGCCGGGTGAGCGCATAGTGACCGGCAGGCTGGCTCATCACGGCGCCGGATACGCCTGGCGCGATGATAACGAATGGGACCTGCTGGTTCGTGTCGCCCTCATCGAAGACGACAACGATCGCCAGCTGCCCTGACTTCCAGTCCGGGCCGGACTGGAGCACAGGTATCCAGCTGTGCAGCCAGGCATCCGCCTGCCCCAGCGAGCCGTCGTGACCGTCGTGGGCCAGGCTGGGCGTGATCAGGCCGATGGTGGGCAGCCTGCCGCTGCGCACGTCCGAAGCCAGTGCCCCACCGCCCGGATTGCCGGCCGGGACGTCGCCGGCCCGGCAGCCGGCGGCCTCGCTCGGGAAATAGGCCCACGGATTGTGGTTGACGTCGTAGGTCCCGCTGCTGCTGGTGTCACACGGCTGGGGCATGGACTCCTCATAGGCGCGGGCGGTCTTACCCAGTGCCAGCGCCTGGCCGAATACCGATGGCCCCGGATAGGTGCAGCCGTTACCCGGATCGCAGTCCTGGGGGTTGTTGAACGAGGACCCGCCGAAGATGGCCAGGTAGTTCGGCAGGCTCGGGTGGCTTATCGCATGCCACGCGGTGGCGTGCCCGTATTGCCGGGCGAGGTGCCACAGGTACGGCATGCCAGTGGGAAAGACCTCCGAGTTATTGTGGTTCTCCTCCATGATCACGAGGATCTTGCGCACCGTCCCGGCGCTGGTGCTGGGCGTGAGCGACGGGCTCGCGGTGGTGGACGAGCCGCTCGGGGGGACCGTGCTCACGGCCGGCGCCGGGGTGACGGCGGAGGCGGTGGCGCCCGTGCTGGGCGTCGTGCCCGGGCCGGGAACGACGCTGATGACGACGCGGCCCAGGCCGCAGCCGGCCACGAGGGTGCTGCTGGCGATGACGGCGGCGATCGGTAACCGGCTACGCCATCCTGGGCTCGACACGGATCCCACCATAGTGCTTATAGACCGGTTGTGAAACCGCGATCACATACAGTTTTACGCCAGCCGGGGTTAGCGGCCTGCGCGCCCAGCGGGCGGGGGCTGGCACGGTATTAAGATCATTGGCCATGCGGGTTCTGGTGACAGGCGGTGCAGGGTTCATCGGCTCGCATCTTGCCGATGCCCTGCTGGCCAGGGGCGACGACGTGATCGTGGTGGACGACTTGTCGGCCGGCCGGGTCGCGCGGCTTGACCCGCAGCTCACGCTGCACAAGGTGAGCATCACCGATGCCGGTGCCCTGACCGCCGTGGTCCGGGCGTCCCGCCCGGACCTGATCTGTCACCTGGCGGCGCAGATCGATGTCCGGGCGTCGGTGGACTTCCCGGCCGCTGACGCCCAGGTCAATGTCGTGGGCACCGTGAACGTGCTGGAGGCCGCCCGCAGCGTGGGTGCACGGGTGCTTTTCGCTTCCTCCGGCGGGGCGCTATACGGCCGGGACGCACCCATCCCGTCGCGGGAGGATGTGCTGCCACTGCCGGAATCGCCCTACGGGATCGCCAAGTACTGCGCCGAGCAGTACATCGGCCTGTACAACCGGCTGCACGGCACGTCCCACTCGGTGCTGCGGCTGGCCAACGTGTATGGGCCGCGCCAGGACCCGGCCGGTGACGCCGGGGTGATCACCATTTTCTGCGCCAGCGCACTGGCCGGCGGAACACCCACCATCTACGGCGATGGCGCCCAGACCCGTGATTATGTCCATGTCGGTGACACGGTGAACGCCTTCCTCGCCGCGGCCGACCGGGGCCGTCCGGGCACCTGGAACATCGGCACCGGGGTCGAGGTCAGCGTGCTGGACCTGGTGGCGATCATCGGCGACATCGGCGGCCGGCCGCTCACACCCAGGTTCGCCCATACCCGGCCTGGTGAACTGCTGCGCAGCGCGGTGGCGGTGGACCGGCCCGCCAGCGAACTGGGCTGGCGGGCGCTCACCCCGCTGGCCGATGGCGTGCGCGGCGTCTACCACTGGATCGAGGCCGGCGCCCCCGATCGCGCCGCCTGCTAAGGGATCCCGGGCCGGACGAGCGGCCTTGGCCTGCATATATGTCCGGTAGCGGTCCCTTCCTGTCCGGCGGCCCGCTCCGGCTGGCGGCGGCCCTGCCACCGGGAAGCCGTTAGGCTTGCCCGCATGTCCCGACCCGATGGGCGCAGCCCCGATCAGCTGCGCGAGATACGGATGACCCGTGGCTGGCTCGAGCACGCCGAAGGGTCGGTGCTGGTCGAATTCGGCTCCACCCGGGTGCTGTGTGCCGCCAGTGCGACCGAGGAGGTGCCGAGGTGGCGGCGCGGCAGCGGGCTCGGCTGGGTCACCGCCGAGTACGCCATGCTGCCACGGTCCACCAACACCCGCGGCGACCGCGAGTCGGTCAAGGGCCGCCTCGGTGGCCGGACCCAGGAGATCTCGCGGCTGGTCGGCAGGTCGCTGCGCGCATGCGTGGACGCCAAGGCGCTGGGTGAGAACACGATCATCATCGACTGTGACGTGCTGCAGGCCGACGGGGGCACCCGCACCGCTGCGATCACCGGCGGTTACGTGGCACTGGCGGACGCGATCGCCTGGCTGCAGGGCCGCAAGCGCTGCAAAGGTAATCCGCTGGTGGCATCGGTGGCAGCGGTCAGCGTGGGCATCGTCGACGGCCAGCCCCGGCTTGACCTCTGCTACGAGGAGGATGTCGCCGCGCAGACGGACATGAACGTCGTGTGTACCGGGGACGGCAGCTTCGTCGAGGTGCAGGGCACGGCGGAGCAGGAACCGTTCAGCCGCGAACTGCTCGGCCAGCTGCTGGATCTCGCGGTCGGGGGGTGCGCGGACCTGTCCCGGCTGCAGCAGGAGGCGCTCGCCCGATGACGGCTGCGGCCAGGATCATTTTCGCCACCCGCAATCCCGCCAAGCTGGCCGAACTGCGCCGCATCCTGGCCGCGGCCCGGGTCGGCGTGGAGGTCGGTGACCTGGAGGAGTTCCCGGAGATGCCCGAGGTGGCCGAGACCGGGCGCACCTTCGCGGAGAACGCGCTGCTGAAGGCGCGGGCGGTGGCCGCGTTCACCGGCCTGCCCGCGATCGCCGACGACTCCGGCCTGTGCGTCGACGCGCTCAACGGGATGCCCGGCGTGCTCTCGGCCCGCTGGTCCGGCCCGCACGGGGATGACGTCGCCAACCTGCGGCTGGTGCTCGGTCAGATCGGGGACGTGCCGGCCGGCCAGCGGGGGGCGCACTTCGCCTGCGCCGCGGCGCTGGTACTGCCGTCGGGAGCCGAGCATGTCACCGAAGGCACCGTGCAGGGCTGGCTGACGGACTCCCCACGCGGCAGCAACGGGTTCGGGTATGACCCGATCTTCGTGCCGGACGGGTCCGAGCTGACGACCGCGCAGATGAGCGCGGAGGAGAAGGACAAGATCAGCCACCGGGGCAAGGCGCTCCGCGCACTTGCCCCGGTCGTCGCCGCCGTGCTGGGCGGTTAGCCGGCCGGCCAGTGGTCAGCACGGCGGCCAGCGGGCCAGTGCCCGGCCAGCGGTCAGCACGGCGGCCAGCGGTCAGAGGCCCGGCATGGTGGCCACCTGGCTGGCGGGCGGCAACTGGACGTGCACTGGCTGGTTGATCGAGGTGACCAGCATCGTGGTGGTGATCGATGTCCCGTTCCCCGACACGGTCTGCACCAGCTTGCGCACATTGTGCTGGCCATCAACCCAGATCGTGAACTGGGAGGCTGTCATCCCCGACGCGGAAAGAGCCGGCCCCATCATGCGCCGCAGGCTGGGGGACAGCCGGCTCAGGCCCGCCGCGATGTGGTAGGTGCCGGTGTACTCGGTGGTGGGGACCCCGTTGATCACCTGGGTGCCGACCTGGTGCACGTCCGTGGATGCCGCGAACATCTGCGCTTCCGCCAGCGGGTTGCTGGTCTGGAACTGCTGGAACATCGAGGCCAGATCGAGCCCGGAGGTGTTCCTGAGCGAGGAGAAGTCGAGCTTCACCCAGGGCTTGCCCACCATTTTGGCCAGCGCGCTCATCTTCATGTAGATCGTGTTGCTGGTGAGGATGATCTCCATGCCGCCCGGCAGCGGCAGCTGGGCGGTGCTGCCGGAGAACTTCTCATCAGCGACCAGGGTGGGCTTGGTCTGCATCGCCACCGAGCCGTTCAGGGACGACGCATTGGTGCCGGTGGCGGTGATCGAGATGGTCGACGTGTATGACGTGACCTTGCTGGCCTGGCTGGCCGCGATCGCCAGCGCGGCGGCCGCCGGGCCTGAGTTCCCCTGCCCAGCCGTGGTGGAGTGCCCGGCTCCCGCGGGGGAGGCCGTGGCTGACGGGGTTCCGCCGGTCGAGCAGCCGGCTGCGACGGCGGTGGCGGCGCAGATCGCGACGACTGCCGCTGGACGGGCAGCAGGCCGGCGCAGGCCGCGGATGCGGGAAAGGGCAGCCGGCGAGTCAGGTCCGGTGCGCGAGAACATGGTGCAGCCTCCTCTAAACCCGGCGTATCCCCGATGCCGGTCCTAGACATGAGGAAATGCCCTGTCGGCCTGCGACACTATACGGGGGGCCGGATGCGGGCTGTAGCCATTGGGCCATTGGTTGCTGCGCGCCAGGCCATCGGCACCGGGGCTGCCGCCGCCACCGGTACGGTAGGAGCGTCCGCCCGAAGGGAGCACGCGTGAGCGAGCACAAGCTGGCGCCTGGTGACAAGGCGCCGGATTTCACCTTGCCCGACGCCTACGGCAAGCCGGTGAGCCTATCGTCGCTGCGTGGGCAGCAGGTCATCGTCTACTTCTACCCGGCCGCGATGACCCCTGGCTGCACCAGGGAAGCGTGTGACTTCCGGGACAGCCTGAGCGCCCTCGCCGCCGCCGGGACCACCGTGCTGGGGATCTCGCCCGACGAGCCGGCCAAGCTGGCCAAGTTCCGCGATCGTGATCATCTGACGTTCCCGCTGCTGTCCGACCCGAGCCGTCAGGTGCACGAGGCCTACGGCGCCTACGGGGAGAAGATGCTGTACGGCAAGGTGACGGTGGGAGTGATCAGGTCCACATTCGTGATCGACCCGGACGGCGTCGTGGCCAAGGCGTACTACAACGTCAAGGCAACAGGCCATGTCGAGCGGCTGAGAAAAGACCTGGGCATCTAAACGCGGGAACCGGGCAGCCGTGCCGCCACCCAGCGCGGCGCCGTGCATGGCCCGGCGAAAACGCTGCTCACCCCCTGGGGCCGTAGCCCAATGGCAGGAGGCGCAGGATTTAGGATCCTGACAGTGTGGGTTCGAATCCCACCGGCCCTACAAAAATGGCACTCGCCGTGACATAAGTACCGCCGATTCGGAGCGGTCCCGGCCTAGCATGGGCTCAGCGAGCAATGCGATGACGCGTGCCCGATCACGCCGGCATTCGGCGGTCTGAAGCTCCCGCTCGAACCGGAGCACTTCCGCGACGTCGCTGTCCGTGGTCACCGGCTTCCCTGAATCGGCTCGTCCGCTGCTCTCGTCCTTCCACCGGTGAGGGCTGGCGGCAACACCCCCCGATCATGCGAACGACCGCCCTGGCGGCGATGAGCGGGCGCCGCGCCGCAGTGCCGGCCACGGGCTGGGATACTCGCTGGGTGCTGCCCGCTGATAATCATGTCCACTCGCAGTGGTCGTATGACACGTTCGGGCACGCGTCGATGGTGGAGGAGTGCCAGCGGGCTGTTGACCTGGGTCTGCCCGGGATCGCCTTCACCGAGCACCTGGACTTCACCGACTACGGAGCCGGTGATGCGATCGCCACGATGGGTGTCAGGCCTGGATGGTGGGATGCGATCCGGCCGCTGGATATCACCGGCTACGCCGCCAGTATCGAGGAGTGCCGCCACCGGTTCCCTTCGTTGCGCGTCATGTCCGGGGTGGAGGCGGGGGAGCCGCACCTTTTCGCGGGCAGTACCAGCGCGGTCCTGGCGGCAGGTTCGTTCGACCGGGTGCTCGGCTCGCTGCACGCGCTCGCCTGGGAGAACCGGCTGGTCAACGCCTCGTCACTGCTGCGGGTACTGCCTGCCGACGAGCTGATGCGCCGCTACTTCGCTGGGGTGGTCGAGCTCATCGAGGGCAGTCAGGCGTTCCAGGTCCTGGCCCATGTGGACTACCCGCGCCGGCACTGGCCCGTCAGCGCCGGCCCGTATCCGGAGGACGGCTTCGAGGAGGAGTACCGGGCAGTGCTGCGCGCCCTCGCCTCGTCGGACCGGGTGCTGGAGATCAACACCTACAGCCCGATGGCTTCGGTCACGCTGCTGACCTGGTGGCGGCAGGAGGGTGGCACCGCCGTCTCGTTCGGCAGCGATGCCCACATGTCCGCGCGGGTCGGCGACAAATTCAGCGAGGCAATGAAGGTGGCCGAGGCAGCGGGCTTCGGGCCAGGCCGTGACCCCTGCGGCTTCTGGACGCGCTGAACCACATTCCCCTGCTTCACGGCACGGGACCAATTACAGGTCAGCTCGGGTCTTTCGCCCGCTGCCGTGGACGCTGAACCCGGCGAGAGTAGACGAAGTCATGCCGAGAATTGCCGTCATCATCGGGAGGGAATTCGTGAACCGCCCTATCCGGTGGGTCGCCCTGCCCTTATCGCTGAACGTCATGCTTGCCCTGCTGGCCGCCTGCGGACAGGCCACTCAGCCGCCCCAGCCCCGGCCTGCCCAGTCCGCCACCCAGTCCGCCACCCGGACCGCGCCGTCCGCCACGTCCTCGCCGGCGGTCATCGCGCCCACGGGGAACCCCAGCCCGTCCGCGCCGTCCGAGGCTGACCGGCTCGCCGCGTTTTTCGCCGCATCGGCGCAGCTCGACAACCAGCTGCACCAGGCTGCGGCGCTCGTGAACGGGGACATCGGCGCCACGAGGATCCTCATCAAGCCGGCCACCAAGGCGGCCGTCGGCCAGCTGCAGACCACGGCCGTGACGCGTGCCATCCCGGCCGGGCTACCCCACCGGCTGCTGGGCCCGGTCCTGGCGGTCTACAACGACCTGGAATCGCGGCGGCTGTCGCTGATGGGTGCGGCACGGTACAGCCCGCCGGCCGTCCCCAGAAGCAGCCCGGAGGGGCAGGCGATACTCCGGTGCCTGGGCAACGGAGGCCCCGCCGCCGCGCGGTACGACGGCGATGTGAGCGCCGTGCGGGACCAGGCCCAGGTCATGCCGCCGGTAGCTGTGGCGGCGCCGGATTCCCGTGCCGCAGCCGAGCTCACCGTGTGGACCACGTTTGTCCGCCTGGCCCAGAGCGGGTGCGGCGGATGCGGCGGCCGCGCCCCCGCCCCGTTGCCGCCGATCACCTGGCATCCGAAGAAGGAACTGGGTGCGGGGACAGGCAGCTATACGAATGGGACGGTCGGCGGCATCGCCTTCCTGGCAGAGTACCGACTGGGCCAGGGCTGGAATGTCCTCATCTACGCCTGCTGACCAGGGTGAGCCGCATGCGCTCACTGCGTTACGAGAGGGGAGGGGAACCGGATGGCATCGGACAAAGACGAGCTGGAGCATGTGATCGGCTGCGAATTGCGGCTCCTGGATCCGCAGGTCCGGGCGTCGGCTACGGCGATCACCGCGTTGCTGCACGAAGACTTCCGCGAGTTCGGCGCCTCAGGGCGGGTCTGGGACCGCGACTCGATCGTGCCAGCCGTGACGGCTGACCCAGGCCATGAGGTGAGGGTCGACGACATGACGGCGGTGTGGCTCGCGCCGGATGTGGTCCTGCTCACGTACCAGGTCTCCCGCCCTGGCGGCCTCACCTTGCGCAGTTCGGTGTGGCGCCGGGACGCGGTCGGCTGGCGGCTCTTCTTCCACCAGGGCACGCTCCAGCTCTGATCACCGGCGGCAATCGTTCCGCCGGTCCGCGCGCTGGCCTGGCGCACCTCAGCCGCCCGCGACGAACGTGCCCCGGCCCGGGAACGTCTGGATCAGCCCTTCGGCCCGGAGGATGCCAAGGGCATGACGGACCGTCCCGCGCGAGACGCCGTGCTGTCCCATCAGGTAGGACTCCGAGGGCACCAGCTGCCGCGGGGCCAGTTCGCCGGAATCGATCGCCCGCCGCAAGATCGCCGCCAGCTGAAGGTATAGCGGCGTCGCGTCGAAGTGATCAACCGTCACGCGGTCAAACTAGTTGACCTGCCAGGATGTGTTTGACGGGTGGTACAGGCTAGACAGGTTAGACATTCTGAACATCTATCCCGTAGGCTGCGTTTACCAGGCAGGACACTGGGGATACGGGAGAAGGGATGGCCCGGGTACACCGGTTGGACGGGGAGGAGTGACCATGACTGACCCCAGCCTTGGCAGCCCGCTCACACCGGGCGAGGAAACCGCCTCCCGCATGCGGGCCATCGCCGCTGAACTCGCGGCCCACGGCCTGAGCGCCCGTCTCCACGACACCCGCGGCACGCTTGACCTGACCGCGACCGTGCATCCACCCGGTCAGCGTGAGGCCGAGATCGTCATTGACGAGGACGGCTACACAGAGTTGCGCTACTGGAACGAGCCAGGCGCGGGACCGGCCCAGATCAGCGCCGTCGCATTACACCTTCTCGCCGCCGCCACCGGCCGGCAACTGCCAACAGCATGATCGCGGACGATTGTGTGCGCTATTGAGGCTGTCGCACAACTCGTGATCTTGGTTTGCCAAGGTGCCTGCTGGGCTGGCCCTCAGGGGCGACCCCGGATCCGCTGGGAATTGTGCCAGGCCGGGATGCTGACCCCGGCGGCGGCTCACTCCGGCCGTATGTACTTCGGGTCGTAGGCCAGCCAGTCGCTGGAGCCACCCGGCCACTGGAGATGGGCATACCAGCGGTCCTCGCGGTGCCGCCAGCCGAGCACCGTGGCGCAGCGCCAACTGCCATCGGTGAACTGCACCCGGGCTGCCCGGCCCCGGCCCGGCCGGTCCCACCCCTCAGGTTCATCTATGCGGGGAAGCATCGGTTCCGCAGCCATAGCCGATAGTTTCGCATATAAGTTCGATCTAGTCTCACTATCACCTGGGGTCACGGAAAACTTCAGCGAGCTGCCGGTCAGAGCTGGAAGCGGCTGCCGACTGTGTTGGGGATGAAGGCCTCACCGAATCTGCGTGACATGGCGTGCTGGGCACGCCAGCCGGTGCAGTGGGCAGGCACCAGTACCTGCGGGTTCATCGCGTGCAGGTCATCCAGGACGCGGGGGATGAGCGGCTCGAAGAAGGGCCCGTTGAGGTGGAACCCACCCATGGCGGCGTACAGCGGCTGGTCGCCGGTGAGCCGGCGGGCGTAGCGGCAGATGTTGACGATCCCGGCGTGACCGCAGCCGGTCAGCACGATCAGCCCCTTGCCCCGCACGTTGATGATCAGTCCTTGGTCGTCCAGGACCAGCGGGTCCGGTTCCCAGCGGTCGCCCAGCCAGGCCTGCTGGGGCGGGAAGCCTGGTTCGTAGCCGGTGACCCGGGGCACCTCGCCGGTGATGAGCACCGAGCCGTCCAGCAGGAAACTGGGCTGGGCCTGTTCCACGACGGTGAACCCGGCGTCCGCCAGCGCCCGCTTGCTGACGCTGGGGATCTCCCGTGGCTCGATCCCGGGCAGCAGCACCCGGCGCTGGCGCCAGAAATGCGGGTGGATGAGTACCGGCATGTTGGCCCTGCCCAGGGTCCTGATCAGGCCTTCGATGCCGGCGGTGTGGTCGAAATGGCCGTGGCTGCAGACGATGGCCTCGATCGAGCCGGGATCGATGTCCAGCCGCCGCATGTTCTCCACCACGCCGTCCGGGCTGGTGCCCGCGTCGAACAGCACCCGGCGCGTGGATGCCCCCTTGTGCACGGTGACGAGCATCGAGAACCCGTGCTCGGCGATCAGCGCATCGGGTGCCTCGCCGCCCGCCATGATCGCGGCGGAACGGTTCGGGATGCCGCCAGGGCCCGGCCGCCTGGCCGGCCCCTGGTCGGGCATGAAGATATCGGTGAGGTTGTCCATGAGCGTCATGATCTCGACCGAGTCCACCGGCTCCAGATCGATCTGCTCGACGGGCCCGGCCTCATGCAGGACAGGAGGAATCCGGGCGGGCTGGCTGTGGTCATCACACATGGGGGCTCCCGGCTCATTGAGGACAGCAGAACTGTATTCGCCGCGGTAGCGCCACCGGGGCAGGCGGCGCGGGACAGGCGGCGCGGGGCAGGCGGCGCGGGGCAGGCGGCGCGGGACAGGCCGCGCGGGACAGGCCGCGCGGGACAGGCGGCGCCGGTTCCGCGCGGGACCGGGCCGGGGGCCGCGGGATACTGAATCGTGTCCACACCCGCTCTGGAGGCGGCCGAAGCGGCCGGCCTCACTTACCGCGTAATCAGGCACGGCCCCGTGCGCCGCCTGGCCGCACCCGCGCAAGCGCGCGGCGGCACTCCCTCCGAGGTCGTGAAGACGCTGGCGGTGCCGCGCCGCGAGGACGACTCCCGCTTCGGGCTAGTGCCAGGCCTCCGCGCCA
>OFHK01000161.1_pt1 | contig 21074 bp, 19 predicted proteins | sample 1521951 | NCBI WGS metagenome assembly OFHK01 (sample SAMEA2468436, study PRJEB22500) | soil metagenome | biome: Glassland; feature: Farmland; material: Clay | place: Australia | collected 2013-01-31 | depth 0.55 m
AGGTGCAGGTCGATTTCTGGTAGCCGCGATACATCAGCCTCGCCGGCAACGCGCCGTGATCCATGGCGTAGTCGAACACCAGCCGGTCGATGGCGTCGGTCGTAACGCCGGGCCCGACTTCGCCGGCCTCGCCGGGCGCTTCCTGTTCGTCCTCGACGACGGCCGCGGCGACATCGCGTCGCGGTCGCTCGACCTCGGCCTGATGGCGGTCGACGCCGCCACGGTCCAGCTGCGGGTGGGCTAGGTGAGGCCAGCCTTCTGGCAGGCATCGGCGACCTCTTTGGTACAGACCTCTGAGATCTTGGCATTTCCGTCGTCGAACACAACCTTCATGTTCTTAGCGTCGACCACGGTAGGGGTCTGTGGGATGAATGGCGTGCCGTCGGCGGCCGTCGTCGGGGCGGATCGGGATCAGGTGGCGGTAGTACTCGGGCTCGCCGCCGGTGTAGGTGACGGTGCCGGCGGCAGCTGCGCGGATCGTGTCGCCGCGCCGGGCGGCGATGTTGATGCCGTCATTGCTTTCGCCCTTGGCGGCCTTGGGGCCGAAGGGCACCAGAACGGGCCCTCTCAACGGCCAGATGAAGCCCTTTTCCGGCTGGGCGGGCAGACCGCCCGCCCGGGCGGGGGGGTGTTGGGGGAGGAGCGGGGGGCAGTAGTGGGGGTGCCCGCGCCCCGCCGCAGCAGTGCTATGGCCACCGGCTCGGTGATGGCGACGGCCGCGCCGCACGACACGGCGGCGAGCACGATTGTCAAGCTCCCCGACATATTGCCCCCGGTGTACGTAGTCGGTGGGTCAGACGGCGGTGGTTCGCCCAGGACTGGACGCGGTGGTGGGTGAGTCACCGTTCGGGTGGGCAGCCGCGGTGGTGAGGGGGGGGACGGCCGCGTACGGCTTGTACCCGTACCCGTACCCGTACCCGTACCCGTACCCGTACCCGTAGGCGTAGGCGCTCTGCTTGGTGACCTCGTTCAGGACCGAGCCCACGACCGTGGCGTTTGCCTGGGCGAGTTTCTCCGCGGCACGATGCAGGTCCCCCCGTCTGGTGTGACCGGCTGCCACGACCAGCAGCGTGGCGTCCGCCTCCTTCGACAGCACAGTCGCGTCGGTGACGGGAAGCATGGGCGGACTGTCGATGATCACCAAGTCGAACCGCTCGCTCAGGTCGGCGAACACGCCCCGCGCCGCCGCCCCACTGAGCAGTTCGGCCGGGTTCGCAGGCAGGTGCCCGGCGGGAAGCACCCACAAGTTGTGGTCATCGTCCACCGGCTGAAGCACGTTGCGCAGGGGTTGTTGCCCTAGCAGCACGGTCGTCAAACCGGCCTGCTCATCCATTCCGAAGAACTGGCCGAGCCGCGGTCGCCGCAGATCGCAGGAGACGAGCGCCACCCGTTCGCCTGCCTGAGCGAAAACCACGCCGAGGTTGGCCACCGTCGACGTCTTGCCCTCCGTGGCGGCTGGGCTGCTCACGAGCAGGACCTTTAGCGCTTGCTCGTGCCGGGCGAACTGGAGGGACGTGCGCAGGGACCGATAGGCCTCAGCCGCCGGCGAGGTCGGCTGGGAGAGCGACACCACGAGCGCCTGGTCGCGTCGCCGCCACGCCGTCACCGCCGGGACAAGACCCAGTACCGGGGCGCCGCCCCAATGCTCGACCGCCTCTTTGGAGGACAGCGCCTCATCGACATTGTTCCGCAGGAAAGCCGCTGCCAGTCCGGCGATCAGCCCAGCTAGCAGGCCGAACATGGTGTCCTGAACAGGTCTGGGCGAACTTGGCGAAACCGGAGTCTGGGCTGGGGTGACCAGTTCGATCCCTCCCGTGGCGGCCACGCCGTTGACCTGAATCTGGGCGAGCTGTTCCTTGAGCACGGCCTGCTGGTTCAGGAGCGCCGCGACCTGAGATGCGGAACTCGGGTGGTTACGGAGTGATTTGAGCTGATGGGAGATGGAGGAGATCTGGGTTCGCAGCTCCGCTTCGCCTGCGGTGAGATTCCTGAAGGCGAGGTCCCGCTGATGGCTGATGAACGCATTGGCGTAGGCATTGGCGACGCGCGCCGCGCGGGCCGGGCTGCCACTGGTGGAGGAGATCGCGATTTCGTTCGTGGATGCGACCTGCGCGGCGGACACGGGCGGCCAGCTCCCCAGTTCGTGCCGCACGGCATTCGCGACCGGGGCGCTGGTGACCAGTTGTACTGCGGTCTGCACGTCCGTCGGTGTTACCGGTTGCGGTGCCGCACCGGGGGCTGACGGTCCGGTGGAAGATTGCAGGAGGACCTGAGCCGTCGCCGTGTACTGCTTGGTCGCGGTGAACGACCAGGCAAGGCTGATCCCGAGGCCCAGCAGCGTGGGTGCGACTATCCACCATCTGCGGCGGCGCAGGATCAGCAGGTAAGAGCGCAGAGTGGGCTCGGCACCAAGCTCAGTCGCCATGCGATTTCTCCAGTCATTGATGGTCATCGACTGTGCTGCCGGTTCGACCCTGATGAGGAAGCGTGCGCGCGGACGACCGCCCGCTCCGCCATACGGGATATCCTGCAAGCCATGGTCAGGGAATAGTCGACCGAGGCCGCAGATGGCTGACGCTGGCACACGAATCGGGAGTATACCCAGAGCGCTCACGATGATAGCTCCCAGGGTTCCGCGAAAGCCGTTCGCTAACTCCTCTGACGCACTTTCCTGGTTAAACAGGGATATTCCATTCTGGACGATACGGACGTTTCTGGTATAAGTACGAGTTGATCCTTGCTGCCGAGGTGATTTCCTGTGACCAAGATCTTGGTACTGTGCACAGCCAATGTCTGCCGGTCGGTGATGGCGGCCGCACTCCTCGACCGTCGCCTGACCGCGCTCGGGGTGGCGGCATCCGTGCGGTCGGCGGGCATCCTCCGTCCGAATCACCCGGTATCGCCCGAGGTGGCATCGGTGCTGGCCCGCTCCGGACTGGACGTCAGTTCCCACCGGAGCCGCGTCGTGAGCGTGGAAGACCTGGTCGCGTCCGACCTTGTGCTCGGTATGGCCCGGGAGCACGTCCGGCACGCCGTTGCAGTCGTTCCCGGCGTCTGGCCGCGGGCGTTCACGCTGAAGGAGTTCGTCCGCAGAGGCGGGGCGGTCGGCTGCCGGGCGCCAGCCGAGCCCGTTGCCGCCTGGCTTTCCCGGATCCACCACGGGAGGAGCAGATCAGCGCTTCTGGGTGAATCTCTGGACGATGACGTGCCAGATCCGGCAGGGGCAGAAATTCAGGCGTATATCGCAACAGAATTCAATCTCGGCCAGCTGACGACCAGGCTGGTTCAACTGTGCTGGGGGTTGCCGGTCCAGCCACTTGCCTGCTCCCTCACCATTTCGGTGGAGGACCGGGCGCGGTAGGCGGGGAATCAACGGGCACAGAGCCACACGGGGAGCTGGCTATCGAGCCCCCAGCCGTTGTTCTTTGGAGTCCTGGGTACGTTAGCTTCGATAACCGGGTAGAGGATGGTCGTAATCGCAGCTCGCTGGAGGGGAGGGCCGCTGTGGATCTGCGGGCCTTCGTCTGGCCCGCAAAATCACGGGGAGCTGGTCAACTCACGGGTACTGGTGCTACCGGGGCCGGTCCACGACAATCCCCCGGCGCGGCGGTGGCTCCCGGCTAACGGTCCGGCTGGCGGCCGGATCCGCCAGAGCCGTGCCGTCGTGAGTCGCAGATGCTGGCCGCGGGATGGCGCCGCCATCAACAGACAAGGGGGAAAAGGATGTCCGATGCTCACAGGCCGCACGACCCGGTGGCGGGCCAGGGATCCACCGGACCCGGACCGGACCGGAAGCAAAAGAAGAGGCGGCGCAGACGGCGTGTCGCTCTGTGGTCCTTCGCCTCACTGCTCGCTCTTGCCGGTCTCACCGTCGCGGCAGGATACGCGGTCGTCAACCACCTAGCGGGCAGTATCGCCCGCATTCACGTGGCGCGGCTGGAAGCAGCAGGCAAGCCGGCTGGGGGGCCAGCCGGGCAGGCCATGAATGTCCTGATCACTGGCCAGGAACAAGCGCCGGGAAGCATGGGACGTCCCAGCGGCCTCATCATGATTCTGCACATCAACGCCGACCAGCAGGCAGGCGGCGCGGTCTCGATCCATCCGCTCGCGATGGTCCAGGTGCCCGGTCACGGCCGGACGGAGCTCCAGAACGCGCTCGTGTTCGGCGGGCCGTCCCTGCTCGTCCAGACGGTCGAGCAGCTGACCAGCGTCACCCTCGACCACTACGCGCGGATCGACCTGCCGCACGTCGCGAATGTGGTCGATGCAATCGGCGGCGTGGACATCCAGACACCGAGCGGCACCGTGCACTTCGACGGCGCAGGGGCGCTCTCGTACGCCCGGGACCCCTCCCTGGATGAGGAAGGGAGAGTGCTGCGCCAGTCGAGCCTGATCCGCGCGGTCATGCGCAAGATCGCCCGCCAGCATCTGCTCACCAATCCGGCGACCATGTTCGGTGTGCTCAACGCACTCACCAGCATGCTGACCGTGGACAGCAACTTCACCACCTCCGAACTACTGGCACTGGCGAAGGCGCTCGGAGGGCTGAGCAGCAGTGCGGGGACGTTCGTGAGCGCGCCGTACAGCACGGTAGGCGGCCAGATCGTCCTCGACCCGGGTATCAGCCGGCAGCTCTGGGCGGCCATCAGGCAGGACTCGCTGGCGGCCTTCGCGCAGAAGTACCCGTCCACGGTGACTCCTGAGGTAGTCCCCTGACCTCCACTCCTGCCAGCGGGATCCGGCGGTTCGCCGCCGGGTCCCGCTGCGCTTACGCGCCGCTGACCGCGACCACGCCGCTCATGGTGCCGATCAGCACGAGCCGCCCCGACAGCGACGGCGAGGCAAAATGGGGCAGCGGCGAGCCCAGGGCGATCTGGTGGCGGACGTGCCCGGTGGCCATATCGAGCTGGTACAAGGTGCCCGCGCCCCAGTCGGTGACCCAGACGGCGCCCCCGCCAAGGACGGGTGAACCCGCAGCCGTGGGTGGCCCTCGCCACAGCACGTGAATCCTCCGGCCGGCCGTGTCCACGGCCGCCGTCCCGCCGTCCCCGCACGGGATATACGCGACCGTGCCACGCACGGACGGCCCGCCGTATGCCTGGCACACCTGCGCGGCTGCCGCCTGCCCGGCGACCCCGCCCAGCCGCGAGCCGTCCAGCAGGTAGCCGGTGCCCCGCTTGCCGGCGGCCAGGATCAGCCCACTGGGCAGCACCGCCGGGGACATCGATCCCAGGTCAAGATCAGCCGCGTTGTCCGCAGCCCATACGGCCGGAGCGAAAATGCCGGCCCGGTGCAGGTCCGCGGAGAGTGCGGTGACGGAGTCGCTGCCGTCGAACGGCGCCTGGGTGGCCGCGCCGTTACCGATGCTGACATAGATGGTGCCGCCCGGTCCCACGACCGGTCCCCCCGTTGCCCAGATGCCACCCCCCCGCGCCGTGGGCACCAGGTAGGAGACCAGCGGGCCACTGCCCGAAGCGGGCGCGCCGACGACCGAGCCCCGGTACTGCCCGCAATCCCCGTCCAATCCCCCGAACGCTACATAAACGCGGCCGCCTGCCAATGCCAGCGCGGCCCGTTGCTGGTCGAACCTGGGCTGGCCGTCGGGGGTGGGGATGTCGCGCATGAAGCGGACGCGGCCGCTGGTGATGGAGACCCCGGCCAGCATGTGGCGGTAGCCGGCCGTCTCGGCGACCGCGTACACCAGGCCGGTCGCCGGGCTGTAGACGGGGGTGCCGGTGATGCCGAGCGGGTCGATGTCGCCGCACGGCAGGCTCGACAGCGGCACCGGCGTGCCCAGGTGGGCGCGCCAGCGCACAGCCCCGGTCGTGCGGTCCAGCCCGTAGACCGAGTCGCCCTCAGTCGCCACGATGACCAGCCCGCCGATGGCGAGCGGCTGGCCGTAGACCGCCCCGTCAAGCCGGCGGGTCCAGGCGATGGACAGGGGCCCCGCCGGTAGTGTGGCCGCCGCATACCCGCTCCGGGCGGGGTCGTGATGGTAGACGGGCCAGTCCCAGGCGCCGGTGGTGGCCGGGGTGTACCGCGCCGTTCCCGCCGCCGTGGAGGATCGCGCCGTTCCCGGCGCGGGCGTGGCTACGGTTCCCGGGGTGGCCGTGCCCGCGCAACCTGCAACCGCGATCGCCAGCACGAGAACCCTCAGCGGTGACAGGCGCATAGCAGCCAGTCTGCCTGGCGAGGCCATCAAGGCGGCGGCCGCCGGCCGTGGGCGGCCGGTTCGCCAGCCCGGCCGTGCCGCGCGGCAGGGCTTGAGGACGGTGTTGCCGGACCCGCAGCGTAGCCAGGTGTGAATGGGCCGTAACATCCATTTATGCAGGTCACAAGCCATGGGCATAGCCTGGTGGCTGGTGGGGAAAGAGGCATGTCGGGGACACGGGGAGAACCCCGAGGGAAAATGGAGGCAGGCGAGGTGGGTATGGAGGTCGGCTCTTTTGTCGCGCTGGGGGACAGTTTCACGGAAGGGCTGGACGACCCGCGCGCCGACCAGAGCGGATATCGGGGCTGGGCGGACCGTTTCGCCGAGATGCTGGCCACACACCGGCCCGGGTTGCGGTACGCCAACCTCGCGGTCCGCGGCAAAGTGCTGCGCGAGGTGGCGGAGGAGCAGGTGCCACAGGCCATCGCCATGGCACCGGACCTGGTGAGCCTGGCCGCCGGCGGTAATGACATGCTCCGGCCGCGGGCCGATCCGGACACGCTCGCGGAAGCCTTCGACGAGGTAGTCCGCACCCTGCTGATGGCTGGCTGCCCGGTGCTGATGTTCACCGGGTTCGATCCCCGGTTTCCGGTGCTCCGGCTGATCCGCGGCAAGGTGGCGGCCTTCAACATGCACCTGCGGGCGATCGCCGACCGTCACCAGTGCTACGTCGTGGACCTGTGGTCGATGAACGTGCTGCGCGATCCGCGCGCGTGGAGCGCCGACCGGCTGCACCTGACGCCGGACGCGCACCGGCGGGTGGCGCTGCGGGCGTGCGAGGTGGTCGGTACCCCGGTGGCGGCCGACTGGCGTGAACCGTGGCCATCGGCCGATGGCGCTTCGCCGCAGACCCAGGCCTGGCTGGCGGCCCGCCGGATGGACCTGCGGTGGGCACGGGTACACGCCGCGCCCTGGGTGGCCCGGCGGGTGCGCGGTGTGTCGTCGGGTGACGGCGTCAACCCCAAGCGGCCCGAACTGCTGCCGTTCTGACTGGCGCTCACAGCTTCCGGTAGGAGCGCCGGGCCAGGGTGGCGAACACGGCCACGATCCCGGCGCTCCACAGCAGGGACGTCAAGGTGAAGTAGGCGGCGCTGTGGCCGAGCACCTGCCCGGCGGGCGCGCCCTGGGTGAGGCAGCGGACGGCGTCGATGAACTGGCTGACCGGTTGCTCGCGGGCAGCCGGCTGGAGCCAGCCGGGGAGTGTGCTCACCGGGATGAAGGCGCTGGAAACGAACACCAGCAGGAAGAACGGCGTGGTCATGGCTGCGGCGGTTTCCGGGTTGGCGGTGCCGAATCCGATAGTGGCGAAGACCCAGAACAGCACCTGCCCGAACGCCAGGCACAGGCCGAGCCCGGCCAGCACCGAGAGCGCACTGGCGTGGAACCGGAACCCGGTGGCCAGGGCGGCGGCGAGCAGGATGACCAGGAGCGCCGCCTGCCGGAGCAGGTCACAGAGCGCGCGGCCGGTGAACACGGCGGACCGGGCCATCGGGAGTGACCGGAACCGGTCCACCACGCCATCCCTGGCATCGACGGCGAGGGCGGATGCGGTCGCGAACCCATCGAAAATCGCATTCTGAACGAGCAGTGCCGGGATGAGGTAGTCGACATAGCTCATGCCCGGCACCGGGATGGCGCCGCCGAAGATGTAGCGGAACAGCAGCAGGAACAGAACCGGGGTGACCACCGCTGCGATGATCAGTTCGCGGGTCCGCGCGGTGCGGATGAGATGTCTGTGGGCGACCACCCAGGTGTCGGTGGCCAGGGCCGGCAAGCGGCGCGGGCGGGCGGGCATGGCGGCGGTCGCGGTCATCGGCGTGGCTCCCCGGCGAGCGGGGAGGCGGCGGGCCCGGATGTGAGGGCGAGGAACACGTCGTCCAGCGAGGGCCTGCCCACGGTGAGGCCGGACACGCCGACCCCGGCCTCGTCCAGCGACCGGAGCACGGCGGTGAGCCCGGCACTGCCTGGGCGAACCCGGAACGTGATGCGGCCGGTTCCGCCGTCCACAGCAAGCGGGCGGCCCGTGTTCTCGCCGGCGGTGTGGCCGGTCCCTGATACCGCGGCCAGGACAGGTTCCAGCGCTCGCTGGGCCTTGCCGATCTGCGCCGGCGCGACGGTCAGTTCGACGCGGTCGTCGGCCAGCCTCGACTTGAGAAGGGCCGGGCTTCCCTCGGCGATCACCGTCCCGCGATCGATGATCACGATGTTGTCCGCCAACTCGTCGGCTTCATCGAGTTGCTGCGTGGTGAGCAGGACCGAGGTGCCCGAGCCGGTGAGGTCCCGCAGGTAGGACCAGACCTCCCGGCGGGCCGCCGGGTCCAGGCCGGAGGACGGCTCGTCGAGCAGCAGCGCCTGCGGGCCGCCGACCAGGCACGCTCCGAGGTCCAGCCGCCGGCGCATGCCGCCCGAGTAGGTCCGCGCCAGCCGGTCGGCCACATCCGCAAGTGAGAGCCGGGCCAGCACGGCGGCTGCCCGGCGCCGCGCCTCGGCGCGGCTGAGCTGGTACAGGCGCCCGGTCATCTCCAGGTTCTCCCGGCCGGTCAGGGCCTGGTCAACCAGCGCGTACTGGCCTGCCAGGCGCAGAACGCATCACGTGGCGGGGCTGGACCCCGGCGGTCGCCGGCCCCGGCCGAACGGAAGCGAGACGCGGAGCGGACCAGGGAACGGATCCTGGAAGCTGCCGCCGCGGAGTTCGCGGCCAAGGGGTTCGCCGGCGCCCGGGTGGCCGGCATCGCCGAGCGGGCGGGCGTCAACCAGCAGCTGATCTCCTACTATTTCGGCGGCAAACAGGGCCTGTACGGCGAACTGGGCGAGCGCTGGCGGGCGGCGGAGGGGTCGCTGGCCGCCCCGGACCTGCCGCTGGACGAGGTTGTTGCGGGCTATTTCGACGCAGGCGTCGCCCACCCGGAATGGGCCCGGATGCTGCTGTGGCAGGCCCTGGGCGATTCGCCGGGCGATGAGAGGGAGACCGCCCAGCGGATGGAGATCGGCGCCGACCTTGCCGACGTCCGGCGGCGCCAGCAGGCAGGGGAACTCGCCAGCGAATTCCCGGCGGAATTCATCCTGCTCGTGCTCTGGGCGGCCGCGATGGCACCGGTAGCGCTGCCCCAGGTGGTCCGGGGCGGCTACGGCTGTGAGCCCGGCTCACCGGAGTTCCGCGCCCGCTACCTGCCCCCCTTGCAGCGGCTGTTCCGCGCCACCCGCGCGGGAGGGGCAGCACGGTGACAGCCGGCTACCTTGCCAGATCCGCCAGGACCTCCTCGATCCGGGCCAGGCCGCTGGCGATCCAGGGCAGGCTGATGGGGTCGGCCGCCGACAGTGCCGCTTCCCGCTGCGCGTCGGTGTCCCCGTAGAGCAGCCCGGTGGCCACCCGCATCCGCAGAACGGACTCCTCCTCGCCGAACACGCTCGCGGGCAGTACTCCCATGCCGTACTGGTTGAGCAGGTGGGCGGCGAGACCGGCGCCGGTGGTCACCCCATGCCGCCCGGCCAGGTGCTCCCGCCACGGCGCGAAGTCCGGGTACAGGTAGAACGCCGCCTGCGGCTCGGGGACGCTGACCCCGGCGGCGGCGAACCTGGCCGCCACGGCACGGGAGACTGCGGCGTGCAGTGCCCGGCTGTGGGAGACACGTTCGGCCAGCTCAGGGGGTTCGTTGAAGGCGAGGGCGGCGGCCTGCTGGATCGGGCCGGCGGTGGCGGACCAGATCTCACTCCCGATCCCGAGCAGGAGGCCGTGCAGCGTGGCACCGAGCGGGCCGTCCGGGAGCCGCGCCACGCCGGCCCGCCAGCCGCCGAGCGCCAGGCTCTTGCTGAGCGCGGTGGTGACCACCGTGCGCTCGGGCGCGAAATCCACCGGGCTGGCCATCGCGGGCGCGGGGTCGAAAACCAGGTCACGGTAGATCTCGTCGGAGATGATGACCAGGTCGTGCTCGGCCGCGACCTCGGCCAGGGCCTGCACGGTGGCGGGCCGGGCGAGCCGGCCGGTCGGGTTGTCGGGCAGCGTCACGATCACCGACCCGATCCGGTGACCGGCCGCCCTGGCGCCGGTGACCGCCCGGGCGAGCAGGGCCGGATCGCAGATGCCGCCCTCACCGGCCGGGGTGGGCACGAAGTGCGGGCGGGCGCCGACCATGGCTGCCTGGGCCGCGTAGCTCACCCAGCTTGGCCGGGGCACGGCGACGTCCGCCCCGATGGCCAGCAGCAGGCCGAACAGCAGTGATTTACTGCCCGGCCCGGACACCACGGCGTCCGCGCTGGTCGGCATACCGCGCCGGGCCCAGTAACCGGCGGCGGCCTCGCGGAGCGCGGGCAGCCCGGCGACCGGGCGGTAGGCGTTGCCTCCGGTGGCACCCGCCAGGGCCGCCTGCAGCAGGGGGTGCGCGGGCAGCCCGGCCTCGCCGAAGGCAAGCGGCAGGACCGGCTCACCGGCCCGCTGCTTGCGGGCCATGATCTCGTTCGCGGCCAGGGTGGCCGACACCGGGACGGCGCGGTGCGCCGGGCGGGAAGTCAGGGGGTGGGAGTGGGAGGGGCGCGTGCCGGGCACCGGCCAGAGATAGGCGGCAGGAAGGGGGGAGATGGCGGCCGGGCCGGCCGCGGCCGGGGGATGGGCGTGGCCATTGCTGGGGTGGGCAGCGGGCAGGCTCCCGGGCACGGCTGTGCCAGCCATGGACATGACGTGAACTCCTAGCTGCGGGGGAGGGTGAGCGCTGCGTTGCGCCGAACATTGGCCAGGCATGCAGACTACCGACCACTGCGACCAGGATGCCTTCCTACATGCATTAGCGGCAGCCCGGATATCTGTTGTAGAGGTTAAGATTATCTAATGCTCGATCTGCATCGGCTGCGCCTGCTCCAGGAGTTCGCCGACCGGGGGACCATCGGGGCGACGGCCGCGGCGCTGGGGTATACCCCGTCGGCGGTGTCGCAGCAGCTCGCCGCCCTGGAGCGGGAGGCAGGGACCACCCTGCTGGACCGGACCGCGCGCTCGGCCGAGCTGACCGACGCCGGGCGGCGGCTGGCCATCCATGCGGAGATCATCCTGGCCCAGGTGGAGGCGGCCGAGGCGGACCTGTCCGCCCAGGCAAGGGAGCCGGCCGGGCGGGTGTCGGTGGCGGCCTTCCCGACCGCGGCGGTCGCCTTCGCGCCCGCCCTTGTCCGCAGCCTGCGGGGTCACCCGGGGGTGACCCTGCTGCTGCGCCAGACCCAGCGGGACGAGGGCATGCGCGGGGTCCGGTCGGGCGAGGTCGATGTCGCCCTCGTCGACGACTGGACCGGCGGGATCACTGACCGGGCGCCCACCATGCTGCGCCTGTTCCCGCTGCTGCGGGACCCGCTCGTGCTCATCGTCCCGCGCGGTCACCGGCTGGCCGACCCGGCGGTCCCGGTCGATCTGCGCAGCCTGCGGGAGACCAGCCGGTGGATGGCCGCCCCGGCCGGGGAGCCGTCCCGGGAGGCGGTGGACCGCCTGCTGGCGTCGGTCGGGGGTGCGCCTGCTGTGCCGTGGGAGTTCGAGGGCGTGGGCACCATCCTCAGCCTGGTGGCCAGGGGCACGGGTATCGCTGCCGTGCCGCGGCTGGCGCTGGCCGCGGGCGAGGGGCGGGTCACCGTGCGCGAGATCCCCGGTTCCGATCTGGCCAGGGACATCTACGCGGTGGTCAGGGCGGCCAGCATCCGCCGCCCATCGGTGGCCTTCATCCTGGCGGCGCTGGACGCGGGCGCGAAGAACCTGGCTGGGCGGGGGATCAGGGGCCAGGCCCGTTGACCGCCGTCCCCGGCGGTGGCCCGCTCCCGGGGACGTCCAGGTCCTGCGCGTGCTGATGGGCAGCGCGCCGTTCGGCGGGCGGGAGCCGGGCCAGGCCGGCCAGGCCGATGCCGGCGGCCGCCAGGCAGGCCAGGCCGCCGGCCCCCAGCGCGATGCGGGGGCTCAGGTACTGCGCGACCAGGCCGATGAGCGGGCCACCGACCGGGGTACTGCCCAGGAACGTCACCGACCACAACGCCATCACCCGGCCCCGGAACTGGGGATCGCTGGTCAGCTGGAGGGTGGTGTTCCCGGTGGCGATGAACGCCGTGCTGCCGGCCCCGACACAGGCCAGCGCCGCCAGTTCCGCGGGGAATGAGGGAACGATCGCCGCGGCGAGGATCGCCGCGCCGAACCCGGCGGCGGCCAGCGTGAGCCGCCCCAGCCCGGCGGTGGACAGGCCGGCCACGAACAGCCCGCCGGCCACCGCACCCGCCCCCATGGCGGAGGTCAGGAAGCCGTAGGTGTCGGCGCCACCGTGCAGCTCGACCCGGGCAAGCAGTGGCAGCACCACCTGGAACTCATACGCCAGCGTGCCGACCAGGGCCATCATGAGCAGCGGGATCAGCAGCGCGGTGGTGCGCCGCACGTACCGCAGGCCCTGCCGCACCTGGCCGGGCTCGCGCGACACCGGCGGCGCTCGCCGCAGGTCAGCGGTGCGGATGCAGGCCAGCGCGATCAGGACGGCGACGAAGCTGGCCGCATTGGCCAGGAAGCACACAGCGGTGCCGGCCGCCGCGATCAGCAGGCCCGCGGCCGCCGGGCCGATCGCCCGTGAGCTGTTGACCATGATGTTGTTCAGGCTGACCGCGTTCTGCAGGCGGTCGGGGCCGACCATCTCCGGCACAAACGTCTGCCGGGCCGGGTTGTCGGCGGCGTTGACGATGCCGAACCCGGCGGCGAGCACGAACACCATCCACAGCCGCACCGCACCGGTCAGCGTCAGCAGGCCCAGCACCAGGGCCAGCGACCCGAGGGTGCTCTGGGTGCCCAGCAGCAGGCGCCGCTTGTCCACCCGGTCGGCGATCAGGCCGCCGTATGGCCCGAGCAGCAGTACCGGCAGGAACTGCACGGCCACCACCAGGCCCAGCATCGTGCCCGAGTGGGTGAGTTCGAGCACCAGCCAGGACTGGGCCACCGACTGCATCCAGGTGCCGATCAGGCTGACCGACTGCCCGGCGAAATAGATCCGGAAGTTGCGCACCTTCAGTGCGCTGAACGTCCGCCGCAGCCGCGGCTGGTCAGATTCGGCAGGCATGACAGGCTCGACCGTACCGGGCCGTCCCGGGCGGCCCCGGCCTGCGTCCCGGATGGTGGCGGGGCCGTTCCCGGACTGACCTGGGGCCCGCCCGCGCGGTCAGGCGTCGCGCTCCACCGGGCAGCTCATGCACCGCGGGCCGCCGCGGCCCCGGCCGAGCTCGTTCCCTGCGATGGTGATCACCTCGATCCCGTTCTCCCGCAGGTAGGCGTTGGTGGTCACGTTCCGCTCGTAGGCGATGACCACTCCCGGCTCGACCGCGAGCACGTTGCAGCCGTCATCCCATTGCTCGCGTTGCGCGGAATGGACGTCCTGGACCGCGGTCAGGACGGTGATGGCGGGTACGTCGAGCGCCGCGGCGAGCGCCCGGTGCATGTCGGCAGGCGGATGGTCGGTTACCTTGAGCTCGCGTGCGCTCGCCCCCGGCTCCACCGTGTAGGCGGGCAGCATCCCCATCCCGGCGTACTTGGTGAACACCCCGTGGTCCGCCATGGTCAGCAGCGTGTCCAGGTGCATGAACGCCCGCGTCTTGGGCATGTCGATCGCCACCAGGCAGCGGGCCGCCCCGGCCGCGAACAGCCGGTGGGCCAGCACCTCGACCGCCTGCGGCGTGGTCCGCTCGCTCATGCCCACCAGCACCGCCCCGTTGCCGAGCACCAGGATGTCGCCGCCTTCGATGGTGGCCGGGCCGGCGTCCGCGCCGTGATACCAGACCTCGAAACCGGCTCCGGCGAACATCGGGTGCCAGTGGTAGATCGCCTCGTCGGTGACGGTCTCCCGGATCCGGGCCGGCCGGCGCATCGCGTTGACGGACACTCCGCCGTAGATCCAGCACGAGGTGTCACGCTGGTAGAGCAGGTTCGGCAGCGGGGCGAGCACGAAGCCGTCGGGATCCAGGGAGTGGAAGGCGATGCTCTTGGGCTCGGGTCCCAGTTCGGCGATCTCGCGCTTGGTGATCCCGCCTGCCAGGTAGGTGGCCAGGCTCACCGGGTCGAGCCCGTCCAGCGCCGCCCGCAGGGTGGCCGCGGCGAGCGGGCCATGCCAGCGCGGGTCGAACACCCGGTCCAGGATGTAGCCGCGGGCCTCGCTGATCTCCAGGGTCTGCGCGAGCAGGTCACTGTAGTAGTGGACCACAACGCCGCGTGCGCGCAGCACGCCGGCGAAGGCGTCGTGTTCGGCCTGGGCCCTGCTCACCCACAGCACGTCGTCGAACAGCAGATCGGCGGCGTTGTCGGGGGTCAGGCGCTTGAGTTCCAGATCAGGGCGGTGCAGCACCACCTGGCGCAGGCGGCCGACCTCGGAATCAACGTGGAACATGGCACCCCCGTTCTGCATGGGTGTTGCCTGTCAGTTATCTCATGGCTCTCGTTAGGCTCCGAATGTGGACCTGGATCTTTCCCGAAGCGCAGCCGAGCTGACCGCGGCACTGGTCGATGTCCCGTCGGTGAGCGGGGATGAGGCCGTGCTGGCAGACGCGATCGCCGCCGCGCTCGGCAGGTTGCCGCACCTGGACGTGTCCCGGGACGGGAACGCCGTGGTCGCACGGACCGATCTCGGCCGGGCGCAGCGGGTCATCCTGGCCGGGCACATCGACACCGTCCCGATCGCGGGCAACCTCCCTTCCCGCACTGAACACGACACGCTGTACGGCTGTGGCAGCTGCGACATGAAGTCCGGCGTGGCGGTCCAGCTGAGGCTCGCCGCACTGCTGGCGAAGCCGTCCCGGGATGTGACCTATGTCTTCTATGACTGCGAAGAAGTCGAGGCCGACCGCAACGGCCTGCTGCGGCTCAGCCGCAACGCGCCCGGGCTGCTCACGGGGGACCTGGCGGTCCTGCTGGAGCCGACCGGGGGCGTGATCGAGGGCGGCTGCCAGGGCACCCTGCGGGCCGAGGTCACCGCCCGTGGTGTCCGCGCCCACAGCGCGCGCTCCTGGATGGGGCGCAACGCCATCCACGGCGCCGGCGCCATCCTCGACGTGCTGCGCTCCTACCACGCGCGGGAACCCGAGGTGGACGGGCTCACCTATCGCGAGGGGCTGAACGCGGTCGGGATCAGCGGCGGGGTGGCAGGCAATGTCATCCCGGACGAGTGCGTGGTCACGGTGAATTTCCGGTTCGCGCCGGATCGCACCGCCGAGCAGGCGGCCGAGCACGTCCGCGCGGTGTTCGGCGGCTTCGATGTGGCGGTCACCGATGTCGCGCCGGCCGCCCGGCCGGGGCTGGCCGATCCGGCCGCGGGCGCCCTGCTCGGCGCGGTCGGCGGCATCCCCCGTGCCAAGCTGGGCTGGACCGACGTGGCCAGGTTCGCGGCGCTCGGCCTACCCGCTGTCAACTATGGGCCGGGTGACCCGGAGGTCGCGCACACCGCCGATGAGCACGTCCCGCTGGGGCAGATCGCGGACTGCGAGCAGAAGCTGCTGGCCTGGCTGAGTGCCTGACCCGGCCACGCTAGCCGGCGTTGTCTACTTCGCCGGGCCGGCGGCCAGGGTGAGGGAACTGGTGTGCTGCTGGCCCGAGATGTCCATCCAGGTGAGCGAGATGCGGTCGCCCGGGTGGTAGTTGGAAAGCGCCTGGGTCAGCGTGGTGGGCGAGGTGATGGCCTGGCCGTTGACGGCCTGGATCACGTCGCCTCCGGTCAGCCCGGCCACATGCGCTGGCGCGCCGCAGAACACGCCCGCGATCAGGGTGCCGGAACTGGCCGGGGCGATCTGGCCCGGAACCGGGTTGCCTGCGTCATTGACCAGGCAGGAGTGGCTGCTGTCGACCCCACCGCCGAACTGGCTGGCCGTCTGCTCGAGCTGCCGCAGTTGCTGCTGCGGGCTCGCGGCGGCACTGGCGGCGTTCGACGGGGTGCTGGCCACCGCCACCCCCATGAACGCTGGCTGGCCGATACGGATGCTGGCACTGCCCTTCCCGGCGGCCATCTGGCGGGCGATGGCCAGCGCCCGGTTGATGGGGATGGCGAACCCCTGGCTGGTACCTGGTCCGCCCAGCGCCTGGGTGTTCGCCGCGGTGTCCATCCCGATGACCTGGCCGGCGGCGTCGGCCAGCGGCCCGCCCGAGTCGCCTTCCGCGATGGGCGCGTTGGTCTGGAGCATCCCGTGCAGAGTCTCGCTGGAGTTGGAGCCGGAATCGCTGGCCGTGATCGTCCGGTGCAGAGCGGTGATGGTCCCGCTGGTGACGGTCGGTGCGCCGCCGGTACCTCCGGCATTGCCCATGGCCACCACCGGCGTCCCGAGTGTGACCTTGGCCGAATTGCCGACCTGCACCGGGGTCAGCCCCGCTGCCCCCACCAGCCTGAGCAGGGCGACGTCGTCCCTGGCGTCAGTGCCGACGATCTGGGCGATATATCTGCGGCCGGATGTGACGAGCGTCGCAGTGAGCCGGGTGGATCCGTTCACCACATGGTTGTTGGTCAGCACCAGCCCGGAAGAGGACAGCACGATCCCGGTGCCCTCGAAGATCTGGCCGGAGTAGCGGAGGCTGGAGGTGATGTCGACCACCCCTGGCTCCACCTTGGCGGCGACTGCTTGCGTGTTGATGGCCGAGGTGTTGGTGCTGCTGTTGCCAGGGTTGCCGGCCGGCGATGGGATGTCCTGCGGCGACAGGCTGCCCTGGCCGGATGATCCGCTCTGGAGGGCGAGCACGCTGACGGCACCGACCACGGCCGCGAGGACCGCCACCACGATGTACAGGAGGGCACGGCTGCCCCGCCGTGGGGGCTGGGGGGGCAGCGGCCCGCCCGGCTGGCCGTAACCACCTGACGGTGGGGGGCCCCACCCTCCCGCGCTCCCTCCAGGTGGCAGCGTCCACGGTCCCTGGCCGCCGCCCGGGGGTGGGTTCCATGGTCCCTGCCCGCCACCGGCCGGCGGGGGCCACTGCCCCTGGCTTGGTGGCACCGCCCCCGGGCCGGGCCCGGGTGAGGGCACCCAGGAGGGATCTGGCGATTGGTCGTCGGCAGTGCCGGGCTCAGCCGCCGGGTTCCCGCCGGCTGCCGGGTTCCCGCCGGTGGCGGGGTTCCCCCAGCCCTGACCTTCGTTCATCTCCATCACCTCTGCCCTGGAATCGGCCTTTCACCCGGCTTCGGCCGAACGCCGGGCTGGCGGCCCACACGCCCCTGATGTATCTCCCAGTAAGCAGCACGTTCCTGGACACAAGCTGAACGCCCCCTGAGGATTCCAGCCAGCAGCGGCCTCGATACGACATTACGCGACGGCCGGGTGACCCGTCAGGGGCGGCGCTCAGCGCGGAGCCAGGCCGTGGCCGGCCAGGGTGCCCACGGTCAGCCCCCGCCCGGCGCACGCGTCGAGCAGCCTCGGCAGCGCGCCGAGCGCGGCTGAGGAGGCACCCCGCGGCGACGTGCAATCGGAGTCGTGCAGCAGGACTGTGCCACCCCCGCCAAGGCCGGCCAGGACGGTGGTGACCACGGACTCGGGGGTGGCGCCGCGTGCCCACTCGCGGCCCCAGGCGCTCCAGAGCACGGGCGTCAGTTCCAGCTTGCGGGCTGCCAGGAGAGCGCCGGAACTGAGCACTCCGTAGGGGGGGCGGAAGAACCGTGGCTGCTGGCCCGTCGCCGCCGACACCGCGTCCCGGGCTCGTGCCAGGTCCTGGTACATGTCCAGGGGGCCGCGCAGGATCGTGTACCGGTGATCCCAGCCGTGGACGGCGACCTCGTGCCCGGCTTCGGCGATCTCCGCAGCCAGCCGTGGTGACCGCGCCACCATGGAGCCGAGCATGAAGAACGTGGCCTGCACGCGCCGCGCGGCCAGCAGATCCAGGAAGCCGGGGGTGCTGGCCGGATCTGGGCCGTCGTCGAAGGTGAGGGCCACGTGATCGGGGTGGCCGAACCCGGCCAGCCGGGGGAACAGCCGGCGCCGCAGCGGGCCCACCGCGCTCACACCCGGGCCCGCATGCCCCGCCACTACTGCCGCCGCCGCGAGCCCGGCCGGCCACGCCCATGTCCTCATCATCACCGTCCCAGTGGGGTTCCTGCCTGTCAGGGTGACAGGCGACACGCGGGATACGAACGTGCCCTTGCCGGCCATTCCTGGAATCATGGCAAAGTCGGGTGGCTCGTGCGAAGTCCGGCTGACGCCGGCGGTGCGGCCAGGTCTCACCGAAGGGGATGAGCTTGGAAGTGCCATCAGCCCGGGTCGTGTTCCCAGCCACCGACCGGGCGGAGGTTGCCGCCGCCGTGGCGGGGATCCTGGACAGCGGTGCGCTGACGCTGGGGCCCTACACCCGGCGGTTCGAGTCGGCCTTCGCGGCCGCCCACGCCTCCCCTCATGCGGTGGCCGTCGCCAGCGGCACCGCTGCGCTCGACATCGCCCTGCGCGCTATCGGGATACGCGGCCGTGATGTGGTGGTCCCCGCGAACACCTTCTACGCGACCGCCGCCGCGGTTCTGCAGGCGGGCGGCAGGCCGGTCTTCGCGGATGTGGACGCCGCCACGTTCGCGCTGAGCCGCTCCACCCTTGAGGCGAGCCTGACCCCGGATACGGCCGCTGTTGTCGTTGTCCACGTCGGTGGCCTCATCTCACCTGCCGTCGATGACCTGCGGGAACTCTGCGAGGAGCGGGGTATCGCGTTGGTGGAGGACGCCGCGCATGCGCACGGGTCGACCTTCGAGGGCCGTTTCGCCGGCGCCTTCGGGCGGGCGGCCGCCTTTTCCCTCTACCCGACCAAGGTCGTCACCAGCGGTGAGGGCGGGATGGTGCTCACCTCGTCGGAGGAGCTCGCGCAGGAGGCGCGGATCTACCGCGACCAGGGTAAGGGCGCCTTCGCTGCCAATCACCACGTGCGGCTCGGCTCGGCGTGGCGGATGAGTGAGCAGCACGCGGTCACCGGGCTGGTGCACCTGCGCAGGATGGGGGAGTTCATCACCCGGCGCCGGGAGGTCGCGGCCAGGTATGACAAGGCGCTGGCCGGGCTGGATGGACTGCAGCCGCTGGCGGAGCCAGCAGGGTGCCGCAGCAATATCTATAAGTACATCGTGCTCCTGCCACCAGATATGGACCGGGCGTTGTTTAAGTCGCAAATGGCTGAACGGTACCGGGTGCGCCTATCCGGCGAGGTCTATGACCTTCCGCTGCACCGGCAGCCGGTGCTGGCGGAATACGGCGGACCGCCGCTTCCGGCGGCAGAAGACGTGGCGGCCAGGCATGTCTGCCTGCCGGTGCATTCCGACATGACCGACAGCGAGGTGGATCAGGTGCTGACCGCGGTGACGGCCGTCCACGGCGCTCTGAGTGGGCGGTGAGCCACCGGGGGTGAGGAGCGCATGCAGGTTGCGGTGACTGGGGGTGGCGGCTTCATCGGCTCTCATGTGGTGGATCGCCTTGTGCTGGCGGGGCACCAGGTACGGGTGATCGATCATGCCCCGGTCTGGCGCAATCCCGCCGCCCAGTACCGCGAGGTGGATCTGTTCGACGCGGAGGGGCTCGCACAGGGCCTGGCCGGCTGTGCTGCGGTGTTCCACCTGGCCGGCGCCTCCGACGTCAACGATGTGGCTGCCGACCCGGTGGGGGCGGTCAGGCTCAACGTGGAGGGCACTGCCCGGGTGCTGGCTGCCGCGCGGCGCCAGCAGTGTGAGCGGGTGCTGTTCGCGAGCACGGTCTGGGTGTATGGCGCGACAGCCGGGGAAGGTGAGCGCACTGAGGACGCCCCGGTGGACCTCACCCGCGCGGGTCATGTCTACGTCTCGACCAAGCTCGCGGCGGAACTGCTGGTGCACAGCTACCGGGAGATGTACGGGCAGCGGTTCACGATCTTGCGGTACGGAATCCCCTATGGGCCGCGGATGCGCGACGTGCTCGTCGTCGCCAGGTTCGTCCGGGCCGCGCGGGAAGGGATGCCGATCACCATCGCCGGGACCGGGGAACAGCAGCGCAACTACGTGTACGTGGGAGACATCGCGGACGCGCACGTCCGTGCGCTGTCCCCGGCCGCGGCCGACCAGGTGCTGGCCCTGGAAGGGGGCACGCCGGTGTCGGTCAGGGAGATCGCTGACACTGTCCGGGAACTCGTCGCGCCGGTGCCGGTCGAGCACGTGCCCGCCCGGCCCGCCGACTACCAGGGAGTGAGCGTGTCGAACCGGCGGGCCAAGGAGGTGCTTGACTGGTCGCCGGAGACCTCCTTCGTGGCCGGCGTCCGGCGGTATCTCGACTGGCTGAGCCAGACCGGAGCCATTCACCGGACCCAGGGGGGCGGCCCGGGCACACAGGAGGGCACCATAGGGAGCGTGGGGCACGGGATCCAGGGGGACAGCTGAGGGGATAGCTGGATGAGGCGGGCGCTGTTGCTGTCAGGTTCCCTCGGCGCGGGACACGAGGTCCATGCCGGGGCGTGCGCGTCGTCACTGGCCCGGCAGGGCTGGTCGACGCAGATCCTGGACGCCATGCGATTGCTGGGCCCGCGGGGCGGGTCGGCGGGCGAGGCGGTGTTCCGTTCCATGCTCGCGGTGCCCGGCCTGTACGACGCCTTCCACTTCGCTGCCCTGCGGGCCGGGAGCCCGCTCGCACAGCTCACCGATGCGGCTGCCCGGCGCCAGCTGGTGCCGCGGCTGCGTGACTACCTCGATGACCACCCCGCCGAGCTGGCGGTCTCCGTGTTCGCGACCGCAGCCTCGGCGCTCAACGTGCTGGCCGACCGCTACCCGGGCATGAGCCATGTCGTGCTGTGCAGCGACGTCACGCCGCACCGGCTCTGGGTGCACCCCAACGTCGACCTGTACCTGGTCACCTCGCCGGCCGCCGAACCCTCCGTACCCAGATACCGGCCGCAGGCCCAGGTCCAGGTCGTACC
>OFHK01000162.1_pt1 | contig 21065 bp, 19 predicted proteins | sample 1521951 | NCBI WGS metagenome assembly OFHK01 (sample SAMEA2468436, study PRJEB22500) | soil metagenome | biome: Glassland; feature: Farmland; material: Clay | place: Australia | collected 2013-01-31 | depth 0.55 m
TCGGCGGCCGTCGTTTCATGTGTGCCCAGCCCCGTGCATGTCGTCCCGGCGTAGAAGTCGTATTTGTGGGGATCGAAAGAGAAGTGCTGCTCTGGGCTCGCGGCCTCAGGCAGCTCTGCAAGGATCCCGCGCCCCGCCCCCAGCGCCACACCGGCCTGGCCATCTCCCATCCGCGCATAACCCCGTCCCGCCTGCATGGCGAGCTGGACTGCCGCGTTCGTGTGACCCGCCCCGTCCGCCCCGGCCTGGGCCCACCTCACCACATCGGCTGGCTTGCCCTCCACCAGGGCGAACCAGGCCGCGAGCTCGTACGACCAGGCGATGATCTCGCCGTGCCCAGCCTGCTGGCCCAGGTTCCGCGCCATCACCCTGGCTGCCTCGGCCGCGCTCGCGTTTCCCAGGTCGTAATGCAGGCAGCCGAGTAAGGCCGCGAGCCAGCCCCCGGTTACCAGAAGCTCACGATGCTGTGTCAGGCTGACCCGTCCCTCCAGCAATCGCAGCACGTAGCGCAGGTAGCGGGTTCCCCGCCGGGCGAGTTCTTCCGGGAACTGCGATGGGTAATCCCGGCAGAGCCGCTCCTTCACTGCACACAGCGCCTCCAGCGTTCCGCGCCCCAGGTCGGAACATTCGGCCCGCCGGGTGAGTTCGATGAGGTCGAGCGCGTCATCGGCCAGGGCATGCTGGGGCGGCGGCGCTGGGACATCGAGCTCAGCCTGCTCCACACCGAGCGCCTTGGTGAACAGCAACGCGTAGCGCTCGGACACGCCGGCCCGGCCGGCTTCCCGGGACCCGCCCAGCCAGCCGCAGGCCCGGGCCAGCCTCGGTATCGACGTGCAGGACCGGACGGTGCTGCTTATGTCGGGGGCCTGGGGGCTTGGCCCGCTGGCCGAGGCCGCCGCTGCCCTAGCGGACGCCGGTATCCACGTGCTCGCGGTCGCCGGGCGCAACGCCCGGCTGGAGAGCCGGCTCAGGGCGGCTGCGAGTGGCCGGTCCCGGATGCGCGTCTTCGGTTACACCGAGCAGATACCGACCCTGATGGCCGCGGCTGACCTGGTGATCACCAGTTCCGGCGACACCTGCGCGGAGGCGCGCACCGTGGGCCGGCCGCTGCTGCTGCTCGATGTGGTGCAGGGCCATGGGCGGGACAACCTTCAGCACGAACTCGAACTCGGGGACGCCGCCGTCACCTCCCCCCGGCCCACGGCAGTCGTGCGCACCGCCCTGGCCGCCCTGGACCGGGTCAAACCACCATCAATGGCTGCAACCCGCTCGCCCGCAGCCTGGGAAGAAGCATTCGCCACCGCCCTGGAAAGCATGGGTCTGTGAGCTGGGGCAGGGCACCCGGGCGCCAGCCCCTCCTCAGCCCGGCAGAACCGGCAGCTTGGCGGTGGCGGAGGTCCCCCCCACCGCCGTCTGCATGATCTTGTCGACGTAGGCGCGCTGGCCATCGAGCCGCCGCAGATCAACCTGGAGTTTCGCGAGGGCAGCCACCCGGGCCGGCCCGTGCGCGCCGAGCGTGGCGGCCACATCGGCCTGGACGTGCATGGCGTCGGGGAAGGCCCAGGTGACCAGGCCTTGCACCACCCGGTCGAGGTGGTAGCTGGCCAGCGATTCGCTCACCTGGTACTGGGTGAGGTCCGCGAGCAGTTCGTTGTTCGCCGGCATGCAGTTGGTCGCGCCGTAGCTGGCTTCATGGATGGCGGTGGTCAGGTCGCTGCTGGACAGGGCGCCGGCCCTGTGCAGCGAGGTGAGCGATTCGCCGACCCCGGCCGCGCACGACCCGACATCGGCGGTCATGTCATGCAGGAACCCGTTCATGTCGGCGGCGCGCTGGGCCTGCGAGGGGTGATGCGCCAGCCCGACCACGACCGCGCCCGCGAGCGCCACCGCGAGCACCGCGAACAGCCAGCGGGGTGTCTTGTGGACCGGCCACCGGCCGTGACGGAGCGGGACGTGGGGTGGCCCGGTAAGGGTGGGGGTCTGCATGGGTTCGGCCTCACTTCGCCCGCGGGTTGATGAGGGCGGCCCCCGAGGTCAGTTCCGCCCGGGTGACCGCGCCGTAGACCCGCTTCACGATCCGGTGGCGCGCGTCGAGGAAGAAGGTAGCAGGCAATCCTGGCAGACCGTAGGCGATCACGGTGCTCTCCGAAGCCGGTTCGGTGCCGACCGGGTAGGTGACGCCGCTCTTGCGCATGAACGCGAGCGCCGACGATGCCCGGTCGTTGACGTCGATCCCGATCAGAGCCACCCTGCCGTGCGTGCTGCGGTAGAAGCTGGCGAGCAGCGGAGTCTCCCGCTGGCAGGGCCCGCACCAGGAAGCGAAGAAGTTCACTATGACCGGCTGGCCAGCCAGTGAGCGCAGGGAGACTTGCCCTGGGTGCCCCAGCGCGACGAGGGTGAAGTTCTTCGCCGGGGCGGGCTGGGCGTGCCGCCCGGTACCGCCAGCGGGGATGACGCTGAGGGCCAGGATCACGACGACCCCCACCATGGCCGCGGCGATGGCGAAAAGCTGCCCCCGCCCCAGACCACGCAGCCGCTGCACCCCGCGCTGGGTGGGTGAATCCTGCCCGGTCAAAGTTCCTCCAGCGTTCTCTGGCCCGCACCTGGCGCGCGGGGGGCGGATGGCGCACCTGCAGGCACCGTACCTGCTGCCGCGGCCGTCCCGCCCAGCTGTTCCAAGCCGGCCGGCCAGCCCGGTGACGGGGCCATCACCGGGAGCAGCAACTCGAACTCGCTGCCCTCACCGAGGGTGCTGCCTACCCGCACCTGACCGCCGTGTGCGCGGGCAACCGCCCGGACCAGCGCCAGGCCGAGGCCGGTGCCGCGTCCGCCACCGTCCTCCGACCCTGACCGGAAGCGATCGAAGATGTGGTCGAGTTCGGCGGGCGGTATCCCCGCCCCGCTGTCCCCGATGATCATCCTGGCGGCCTCGCCGTCCTGAGCCGACAGCACCGAGAGCTGGATCAGGTCTCCGGCTGCTGTATGCCTGACCGCGTTTTCGAGCAGGGCGTCCACAGCCAGGCCGAGCCGTTCGCGGTCGGCGTTCACCATGACCGCGTCCAGCCGGCCGAGCTGCCACCGGCGCTCCGCTGTCGGCATCCACTTGCGGAGAACCTCCATGGTGAAGTGGTCCAGCGCGACCGGTTCCGGGTGCAGGAAGTCGGGGTCCTCGGCGGCGGCGATCATCAGCAGCCGTTCGCCGAGCCGCCGGAGCCGGGCGAGTTCGCCCACGACCACGCCGATGTCGCGCTCCTCGCGGCGGCCACTGCCGGCCAGTTCGCTGGCGAGCAGCTCAGCGTGGCCGAGCGCGATGGTGATCGGTGTGCGCAGCTGGTGAGAGGCGTCCTGGAGGAAGCGCCGCTGGGTGGCGAGCAGGCGGGCGTTCTCGACGCTGACCCGGGCGCGTTCCTCCTCGGCGGCCAGCCTGCGCCGGGCGTGCCAGACCATCGCCCAGAACATGGCCGCCATCAGCGGAACCTCGTTCAGCTCGTCGATGGTCTGGGCGCCGGTCCAGACGTCGTAGGACAGGACGGCGCCGGTGGTGACCATGACGGCGATGAGCACCCACAGGGTCGGCGGTAGCGCCCAGACCCGGAAGCCGTACAGGATTGTCAGGCTGATCCAGATGAAGTGGAACGGAACGGTCTCCGCGTGCGAGAACAGCGCCATGGCGTAGAGGTTGGCGGCCGAGAACACCACCCAGGCCGCGTCCACCCAGCCCGGCCGGAACGGCCAGCGGCGCCCGGACGGGCGATCGCCGGACGCTTCCGCTATGGCCGGTTCGCCGCCGTTGCGCCCGAAGGGGAGGCTGCCCAGGACCGGCGGGTGCAAGGCGTGCAGCACCTTGCGGGCGACGTGGGGGACACCGCTCCGGCCGGCCGCGAGCAGCCGCCGCGGCGATCCGGTGTGGGCCTGTTCAGGAGGCGAGCTGGTAACCCTCACCGCGCACCGTCTTGATCAGTTCGAATCCGAGCTTGGAGCGCAGCCGCCGGACACACACGTCCACCACGTTCGAGCCGGGGTCGAAGTCGTAGCCCCAGACAGAGGCGAGGAGCTGGCCCTTGCCCACCGATTGGCCGGCGTGCTCCATAAGCTCCTTGAGCAGCAGGAATTCCAGCCGGGTCAGCGCTACCGGGCCATTGCCGATGTTGGCCTGCAGGCGGCCCACATCCAGGACCAGTTCCCCTGCCTTGAGGGTCTCGTTGAGCGAGTGAGCTTCTCCGCGCAGCCGCACCCGTACCCGGGCGAGCAGTTCGGCCAGTGAGAAGGGCTTGGTCAGGTAGTCCTGCGCACCCAGTTCCAGGCAGTCGACCTTGGTGGTCACGTCGGCGAGGCAGGAAAGCACCAGGACTGCCTGCTCGCGGCGCTCCCGCAGCAACTGGGTCAGGAAGTGCCGGCCATCCATGTCCGGCATGATCAGATCGAGGATGATCAGGTCGTAGTCGCCGCCCAGGGCCTGCCGCAGCCCCTCGGTCCCGCTGCACGCCGCTTCGACCGCGTACCCGGCTGTCACCAGCGCCCTGCTGATGAAGTCGCGGATCCGCGGCTCGTCGTCGACCAGCATGATGCGCGGGCCCGCCGGGCCTTCCGCCTGCTCAGTTGCCACCATCGACAGTCTCGTCATCTCGCCTTGCCTGCCACCTCAGCTGGTAAGGGACTCCTTACTGGTGAGGATCCACCGCACCAGGGGAACCGGTCAACCAGCCTTTAGCAAACCATTGCATAGCCGCCGGCCCGCATAGGGGATCACCACGTGGGTAAGCAGTAACAATCTGTTTCTCAGCAATAACTCTCTGTGTCAGAAAACTGTTCAGGCCTGCGACAGTAACCGGTGGGAACCGTGTCCATCATGACAATTTCGTCATTGAGTGTCTGCAGTGTTGCCGACGCAGCGCCGTGCTCGCAAGATCAGGTCCGTAACAGGCCTCCGGCCGGGGTCCAGGGGACACACGCGGCCGGCCCCAATCGTGTGCGCACGGCGCGCCGCGAAGAAGCGAGGTGGTGACTGGTGTCTGTGCCAGTCCGTGTCGTGACCCTGCTGGTGGCGTTCGCCGCAGTGGTTGCCGGTGCGGTCTTCGTTGTCGCCCACTACATCGTGGGCCAGCTGCCAACCGTGGACTACACTTCCGCGGCATCCGGCGGCCAGGTCAACGTCGTGTTGCAGGAAGACCCGCAGAATAATTCGTCAAGCGTGCCCGACTGGGTCAGCTACTACGTGATGAAGCCGGGCGCGAACCCGGCGTCCCAGAGTTCGTGGATTCACACGACCCTGTTCAAGGTGCCGGCCAACACCAGGGTGAACGTCACCATCCTCGGCTACGACGGCTGCACACCGCCCAGGAACAACTACTGGACCCAGATCCAGGGCACGATCGGGGGCACGGTGAGCCTCCAGCAGTTCAAGGACACCGGCAAGCCGCTCGGCTCGACAGTGGTCACGCCGACCATCAATGGCTGGGCCCACTGTGCGGTGGGTCACACCTTCGCGATCCCCAGCCTGCACGTGTTCGTGCCGGTGGCCTCGCCCAACACGACCCTGTTCAACAACAACGCGTGCGGAGACTCACCCTGCGTCTCCGGCCCGTACGCCATGGAGAAGTTCAGTTTCATGACACCCAACCACGGTGGTGCGTTCCGCTGGCAGTGCTTCGTGCCCTGCGGTGGCGGTTTCCTCGACGGTAACGGTGGCCCGATGGCGACCTTCGGCTACATGGCCGGCCAGATGACGGTGGTGAAGTAGATGAGCACCCCTGAATCCACCGGGGCACGGGCCGCTGAGCCGCGCCACGGGCTGCGCATCCTCGTCATCTGGCTCGTGCTGGCGATCATCGCCGACGTGCTCACCTGGACCGTGTGGTATCCCCACATGCCGCCCGGCCGCATGTCGGACCAGGCCAAGGGCCAGCAGTTCGACATCGCGGTCATGGCCATGCTGTGCTTCCCGGTGCTGCTGTTCATCTGGACCTACTTCGCCTACGCCTTCCTCACCTGGCGCCGCAAGCCGGGCGACGACGAGGACGCCGAGCCGATCTATGGCAGCACCAAGATCCAGGCCACCTGGATCACCACCACCGCGGTGATCGTGCTCGGCCTGTTCGTGTTCGTCACGGTCGAGCTGATCGTGCCGGCCGGCGCGGGTGCGGGCGAGGGCCCGTCCCCGATCTGGAAGCCCACCGGGAGCAACTTCCTGCAGGTGCAGGCGATCGGCCAGCAGTGGGCTTGGACCTACCGGTACCCGCAGTTCGGCGGCATGGAGACCACTTCGCTGGTGCTCCCGGAGGGCCGGCAGGTGGAGATCCACGTCACCTCGCTGGATGTCATCCACAGCTTCTGGTCCTACCAGCTCGGCGTGAAGGCCGACGCCAACCCGGGTGTGGACAACGTGGCGTACTTCGTGCCCAAGCAGTTCGGGACGTTCAACGTGCGCTGCAACGAGCTGTGCGGCATCTGGCACGGCGCCATGTTCAACTACGGCGCCGTGGTGACCCCGACGGCCTTCCAGACCTGGGCGACCACTACGCAGGCCAAGGAGCGGCGCATCGGGCTGCTCGCCGCCCTGCCGCCCTACGCGCTGACCTACGACCCGACCGTGATCAAGCAACTCGGCAAGGACCTCACGAACCCCAACATCAACGGCATCCTTGGCGGTAACGGTTACTACTACCCGTCCCAGCTCCAGTCGGGTGACCCCGGCGACCCGGTGTCGCCATGAGCCGGCCCAGGCCGCGGGATGCGGCGCACGCACTGACCACTCATTCGATGAAGAGGTGACCGGATGGCCATCGAAACAACACCGGGCGCGGACCGGACCCAGCCTGTCGGCGGGGGCCCCGGAGGAGGCGCGGCTGCCCGGCCTTGGTGGATGAAGCCAGCCGTCCACACTGGCCTCATCGGCGCCGTGCTCGGCTACCTGTTCGGTAACTGGCTCGGCCACATGATCCAGTCGCAGAGCCCCAACTTCGCCCAGGGGCTCAGCGACAGCAGGGACTGGCCGGTCGTGCTCGGGTACGTCTTCGGGACGATCGGCTGGCTGGCCGGGCTCGGGGTCTTCAACGACCTCGGCCGGCTGCTGCTGGGCAAGCCGCTGCCGGACATCGAGCACGCGCCTGCGAGCGGCCTGGCCAAGTACTTCCGCTACACGCTGGACCACAAGGTCGTCGGCATCCAGTACCTGTTCGGGATGATCACCTACTTCCTGACAGGTGGCCTGTTCGCCATGGCGATCAGGACCGAGCTGCTGTCGCCGACCTACCACGTGCTGAACGCCAGTCAGTACCTCATGGTGGTTGGCGAGCACTCGGTCATGATGATGATGATGATGTCGTCGGTCGTGCTCGGGCCGTTCGGGCAGTACTTCGCCCCGCTCATGATCGGGTCGAAGCGGATGGCCTACCCCCGGATCGAGGCGCTCGGCTTCTGGCTCACCCCGCCGGCCTACGTGATCCTGCTGTCCGGCATCCTGTTCGGCGGCTTCCCCACCGGCTGGACCGGTTACGCCCCGCTGAACATCCAGGCCGGACCGGGCATGGACTCCTATGCGCTCGCATTCGGCCTGATGGGGATCTCGATGATCCTGGCCGGCTTCAACATCATCGTGACCTACATCAACTACCGGGCGCCCGGCATGCGGTGGAGCCGCCTGCCCATGTTCGTGTGGTCGATGTTCACGGTGTCGTTCCTGCAGGTGCTCTCGGTGCCGGTGCTGGTGGCCGGCTGCTACATGATGATCACCGACCGGACCGCGCAGACCGCGTTCTTCGCCAACCAGCTTGGTGGCAGCAGCTACCTGTGGGAGAACGTGTTCTGGTTCTTCGGTCACCCCGAGGTGTACATCCTGGCGCTGCCGGGATTCGGGGTGGTGTCGGAGATCCTGCCGGTGTTCTGCCGCAAGCCGCTGTTCGCCTACAAGGTGGGCGCTGCGGGCATGTTCGGGGTGGCGCTGCTGAGCTTCTTCGTCTGGCAGCACCACCTGTTCAACAGCGGGATCAACCCGGACATGCGGCCGCTGTACATGCTCACCACCGAGCTGATCTCCATCCCGACCGGGTTCATCTACCTGGTGGCGCTGGGCACGTTCTGGAAGGCGAAGATCAGGTTCGAGGTCCCGATGCTGTTCGCCATCGGGATGTACTTCAACTTCCTGCTCGGCGGCGTCTCGGGGGTGTTCCTGTCGGATGTCCCGGCGGACACCACCGAGCACGGCAGCTTCTTCGTGATGGCGCACTTCCACTACACGATCATGGGCGGCCTGATCTTCGCGTTCTTCGGCGGCATCTACTACTGGCTGCCCAAGATGCTGGGTGTCGAGCTGAACAAGACGCTCGGGAAGATCCACTTCTGGACGATGTTCCTGGCCTTCAACTCGACCTTCCTGCCGCTGTTCGCCCTCGGCATGATGGGCATGCCGCGGCGGGTGTTCGAGTACGCCAGAAACCTCCAGACGCTCAACGACTGGGTGTCCATCTCCTCGTACCTCCTCGGTGTGTCGCTGCTGATCTTCCTGGTCAACTTCATCTGGTCGACCCTGTTCGCCCGGAAGGAGGCAGCCGCCAACCCGTGGAACGCACGTGGCCTGGAATGGCAGGTGTCCTCACCACCGCCGCCGGAGAACTTCAAGTACATCCCCGTGGTGCTGTCCGGCTCGTATGAGTACGGCGTGAAGGACGCACCGCCGGTGATGGCTGACCTCAACCCGCCGGTGGGTGTGGTCAGCGCGGCCTACGCCGGCGCAGGAGTGGAGGCATAACCATGGCCGAGACAACCGCAACCCCTCAGGGCGGACTCGACCGGGCGGCTGAGGAGGCCGGGTTCTACCACGAGGCCACGCTCAACGCGGCATGGACAGGCTCCCGCCTTGCCATGGGCGGGCTGTCCTTCCTGTTCGGCTCGTTCGTGTTCGCCTACTTCTACCTGCGCTCGCTGAACTCCAGCGGCCGGTGGCACGGCTCGGGCTTCATGCAGCCGAACGAGGCGCTGGGCGCGGTGATCATCGCCCTCATCGTGGTCAGCGCCGTCGTGCAGACGCTGGTGCTGCAGCGGATCAAGGCCGGTAACAAGAAGGCCTGGCAGGCCGGCGCCGCGGTGGCGCTGGTGCTGGGGCTGGCGTCGGTGGCGCTGATGATCCTCATGCTGCTGTTCCTGCCCTTCTGGCCGGGCAGTTCCGGGTTCTCCAGCCTCTTCACCGGCACCTACCCGGTCTACCTGACCGTCGTCCTGTGTGCCATGGTCTGGCTGGAGACGCTCCTGATGAGGTCCCGGTCCATCCCGGCGATCTCCTTCGTGGAGCAGCCCCCGACCTTCACCGAGGCGTTCGCCGTCCAGCGGTTCCAGGCGACACTGAGCGCCTTCACCGCGGTGTGGAACTACCTCGCGGCGGTCGGCATAGTGTTCTGGGTACTGTTCTACCTGCTCTAGTCGGAAAGGAGCGGCTAGTCCGGAGGGCCACGTCAAGCCGGCCGGAGGCCACAACCGCTATGAACATGGTTGTCTCGCACTGGTCGGCCAACGTGGCCGCCCTGGCCCTGTACGCGGTGGTCGCCGCCGCGCATCTGCTCGGGATGCGCGGCCTGGCCACCGACGGCAGAAGGCAGCGGCGGCCGGGTGCGGCTGACCCGGTGGGCGAGGCGGTGGTCTTCCACCTCGGCCTGCTGCTGGCGCTGCTGGTTATCGTCTCCCCGGTGGGCTACTGGTCGCAGCGGTTCATCTGGGTCCGCAGTGTGCAGGATGTGCTGCTCGCCATCGGGGCGCCAGCGCTGATAGTGCTCGGCGCCCCGTGGCTGCCGCTGCGCCGGGCCTGGCGGCCCGGCCAGGGTAAGAAGCCCCGGCAGGAGGGGCCGGTCGCGGGCAGCCAGCCCGCGCGATCGGGCCTGCTGCCGGGGGGGTGGGCCCTCCCCGTGCTGGTCACGGTAGCGTTTAGCGTCGTCTGGTGGGTGTGGCACCTGCCGGTGCTGTATGACGCGGTGCTGGGCCACTGGCTGGTCTACGCCGCCGAGATGGTCATGTATCTGGGTGCTGGAGTGCTGCTGTGGCTCCAGTTCATCGGGTCACGGCCCTACAGCCCCCGGCTCGGGCCGGTTCACCGGGTGGCACTCATGGTCGGCACCGCGACCTCGTGCGCGGTACTCGCCATGATCGGCGTGTTCGGCAACGGCGTAGCGTATTCCGCCTACTCCGGTACCGAGCACCGCGTCATGAGCGTCGTCGCGGACCAGCAGGTCGGCGGGGCGGTCCTGTCGGTGATCCCGCTGGTGCCGTTCGGCATCCTGGCGATCGCGCTCCTCATCGGATGGCTGAACGATGAGGAGTCAGAGAGTACGGCAGCCGGTTTCGACCGGCTGCTCAAGCCACCAAAGTCAGCCTGGCCGTCCCGGCCCGGGCTGAGATGATCCGTGAGTTGAGTCACAGGAGGCTGGAGTGCACGGATTGTTCCTCGCGGACTTGGGCAATGACTGGAGTCTTGCGGCTTCCATCGAGACCTTCGCGATTCCCGTGGGCCTGTTCGTCATAGTGGCCACGATCCTGTACTTCCTGTACACCAGGCCGCACGCGGTTCCCGGGCACCGGGACCTGGTGCCTGCCGGAGCTGCCGCGGCGAAGCCCGCCGCAGGGGCGGCGGGCGCGGGCGGGCCCGACACCGGCGGCCAGGCGGCCGCTGCCGGAGGCACGGAGGGCACGGAGTGACACCAGCGACGACGAACGTGCTCCCCGCCGCCCTGGCGGGGCGCCGTTCCGCCCGGGTCGTCGCCCGCTCGCTCTTCGCGCTGACCAAGCCGAGGATCATCGAGCTTCTGCTGGTCACGACGATCCCCACGATGCTGCTGGCGCAGCGCGGGCTGCCGTCGGTGCGGCTGCTCGTCGTGACCCTGGTCGGAGGTGCGTTCGCGGCCGGGAGCGCGAACACCATCAACTGCTACATCGACCGCGACATCGACGCGGTGATGCGGCGCACCTCCCGCCGGCCCCTGGCCAAGCCCACCCCGCTCGCGGTCATCAAGCCGGCCGAGGCCCTGATCTTCGGCATCCTGCTCGGGGCGGCTTCCACGGTGCTGCTCGGGACGCTGGTGAACTGGCTGTCCGCCGTGCTGGCCGACGCCGCCATCTTGTTCTACGTCTTCATCTACACCCTCGGGCTGAAGCGCCGGACGCCGTCCAACATCGTCATCGGCGGCGCGGCCGGCTGCTTCCCGGTCCTGGTCGGCTGGTCGGCGGTGACCGGTACCGTCAGCCTCCCGGCCGTGGTGCTGTTCGCTGTCATCTTCTTCTGGACCCCGCCCCACTTCTGGGCGCTCGCCATGAAGTTCAAGGATGACTACGCGGCGGCCAGCGTGCCGATGCTGCCGGTGGTGGCACCCCCGACCGTGGTGGCGCGCAAGATCCTCATCTACTCGTACATCATGGTGGCGACCACCCTGGTGCTCGGCCCGTATGCGGGGTGGCTGTACACGGCGTGCGCGGTGGCCCTTGGCGGCTGGTTCCTGGTGGAGGCCCACCGGCTGCAGATCCGGGTCGCCCGGGTCGGGGACAGCGCGGTGGCAGCCCCTGCCCAGGTGGCCGACCCCAAGATCACCGAGGGCGCCTGCGCGGGCGTGGCACAGCCAAGCGCCAACCCCGCACCCATGCGCCTGTTCCACCTGTCCATCGCCTACCTCACCCTGCTGTTCGCGGTCATCGCGGTCACCTCGCTCCTGCCATGGGGCACCTGGTAGCAGCCGCCCGGGCTCGCTGGCCGCTGCGCTGGTGTCATCCCTGCGGGTGACGCGGGGTGAGTCCCTGCGGGTGACGCGGGGACGGCCTAACTGGCATAGCCTGGCAGGAACGGTCGCATTCCGGGGCCGGGCCTGCGCTCGCGCAGGATCTGTTTCCAGCCTCGGCAGAGCGAGTGTGAGGTGGCCATGAAGACCCTGCCGACGTTCACGCGCCGGGCGAGGTGGGCGGTGCCCACCGGCGCCGTGGCCCTGGTAGCGGCGGTGATAGCCGGATCGATGGTGTCGGCGGCGGCAGCGTCGCCCGCCCTGCCCGCGCGCACCCCCGCCCAGCTGCTCGCTGCCTTCGCCGCGAACGCGGGGACCCCACCCGCGATGACGGGCACGGTGGTGGAGACGGCGGACCTCGGTATCCCCGCGCTGCCCGGGGCGCAGAACCCGACGTCGGTGCTGTCGATGCTGTCCGGATCCCACACGATCAACCTCTGGTATGCCGACCGCCAGCATGCCCGGCTGGCTCTGCCGTTCCCGATGGGGGAAACCGACCTGATCCGCAACGGCAGCACCGCCTGGGTCTGGCAGAGCAGTTCGGATTCGGTGGAACGCGTTGTGCTGCCCGCGGCTGCCGCCGGCCAGCCTGGCCCGGCGGCATCCGCTTCACCGCCGGAGGCCCCGCTCACCCCGCAGCAGGCCGCCCAGCGGGTGCTCACGGCGGTCGGGCCGACCACCAGCGTCACGGCCGGGCCGGCCACGACCGTGGCCGGACAGGACGCCTATCAGCTGGTGATCGCCCCCAAGGACAGCCGTTCCCTGATCGGGAGCGTGGTCATCGCGCTGGACGCGGGGCACCCCGGCGTCCCGTTGAGCGTCCAGATTTTCGCCAAGGGGGCGGCAAGCCCGGCGTTCCAGACCGGCTTCACGAAGATCTCGTTCGGCGCCCCGCCAGCGGGCATGTTCGATTTCACCCCGCCGGCGGGTGCGAGCGTGCACACGGTCACGCTGCCTGCTCGCCCGGTCAGCCAGAGCGGGGGCACGCCATCCCCGCCGCCTTCCCCGCCGGGTGGCCCGGCCGTCGTCGGCAACGGCTGGCTGTCGGTGGCTGTCCTGCCGGCCTCCGTGCTGTCCGGCCTGACCGGGGCCGGCAACGCGGCGGGCGCCCTGGGCCAGGCCGCCCGGTCGGCGTCCAGCGGGCCGGCCTCGGGACCGGGCGGCCCTGACAGTACGGCCATCCTGGGCGCCGTGCTGAAGTCGGCCAAGCCGGTGAGCGGCAGCTGGGGCAGCGGCGAGCTGCTGCAGACCAGCCTGGTCTCGGTCCTGATCACCAGCAACCACGTGCTGGTCGGGGCGGTGGATCGGTCCGTGCTCTTCGCTGCGGCGGAACAAGCCGGGTGAGCGCCGAGCATCCACCGCCCGCCACCGTGCCTCCTGACACCGTGCCCCCCGCCACCGTGCCCCCTGACACCGTGCCCGCGGACCGGGGCCAGAGCGGACTCCAGACCCTGCCCGCCCGGCCGGTGGCGCAGGCCGGCCTGGCGGTCAGCACTAGTGGCCTGGCCAAACGGTTCCGGGGTGGCCAGCTCGCGGTGGACGATCTCGGCCTGGCCGTCCCCCGCGGGTCTGTCTACGGATTCCTCGGGCCGAACGGATCCGGCAAGACCACCACCATCCGGATGCTGCTCGGGCTGATCCACCCGACCCAGGGGAGCGTCGAACTGCTTGGCGCGGCGATCCCCGCGGCGGCGGCCAGGGTGCTGCCGCGGGTGGGCTCGCTGGTCGAGGGCCCGGCCTTCTACCCGTACCTGTCGGGGCGGGGGAACCTGGCCCGGATCGACGCCGCTGACCGGACTGCCGACCCGCGCACGGCCCCGGCCCGGATCGACGCCGCGCTTGAGCGGGTGGGCCTGCTGGCGGTCGCGAGGAAACGCTACCGGGCCTACTCCCTGGGCATGAAGCAGCGCCTGGCGATCGCCGCCGGCCTGCTCCAGCCGCGGGAGCTGATCATCCTGGACGAGCCCACCAACGGGCTCGACCCGCAGGGCACGCGCGAGGTCCGGGCACTGATCCGGGAGATAGCCACCGGCGGCGTCACCGTCCTGGTTTCCTCCCACCTGCTGGCCGAGGTCGAGCAGATCTGCAGCCATGTCGGGGTGATGCGGACCGGGCGGCTGGTCTTCCAGGGCACGCTCGACGAACTGCGGGCGATGGGCACCCGCCGGATCGTCATCCGGACGGCGCAGCCAGGCGAGGCGGCGCGGCTGCTGGGCACGCTCGGGCTGGCCGATGTCCGCTCAGCCAACGGCGAGGTGAGTGCGCAACTGGCCGATCATGCCCCCGAACGGATCTGCCGCGAGCTCGTCCTCGCCGGCGTCGGAGTCGCCGGGCTCGACACCCCGCGCCCCAGCCTGGAGGACCTGTTCGTCAGGCTGACGGGGGAGGGCTTCGATGTCGACGGCTGAGGTGACCGCCCGCCCGGCGGAACCGGTGGCGCGGGCGCCCCACGCCCCCGGCCCCGTGCGCGCCTGGCTGCGCCTGCTCGGCTCAGAGCTCAGGCTGGTCTTCCGGCGGCTGCGCAACCTGGCCATGCTGGCGGCGCTCGCCGTGCTGCCGGTGCTGCTCGGGATCGCGCTGCGGCTGACCGCGCCCCGCGGCGGCGGGGGACCGAACTCCTCGTTCGTGGACCAGCTCGCGGGCAACGGGGTGTTCCTGGCGTTCATCGCCCTCACCTTCATGATCACACTGCCGCTGCCGATGGTGGTGGCGGTGGTCTCCGGGGACAGCGTGGCCGGGGAGGCGGGCTCGGGCACCCTGCGCTACCTGCTGGCGGTGCCCGCCGGGCGGACCAGGCTGCTGGCCGTCAAGTACGTGACAGTGGTGATCTTCGGCCTCGCTTCGTGCTCGGTCGTGATCGGGTCAGCGCTGGCGACAGGGGCGGCGCTGTTCCCGCTCGGGCCGGTGACCTTGCTGTCGGGGACCACCGTCTCGCTCGGGCAGGGACTGCTGCGGGTGTTCTTCATCACCTTGTTCGTGGCCGCGGCAATGGCCGGCCTCGGCGCCATCGGGCTGGCTGTCTCCACCTTCACCGAGCACCCGATCGGCGCGATCGCCGCGATACTCTTCCTCACCGTGGTCAGCGACATCGCCGACAACATCCCGCAGTTCGCCGCGGTGCAGCCCTACCTGCCCACGCACTGGTGGCAGTCGTTCGACGCCCTGCTCCGCTCGCCGGTCGCCGGCTCGGATCTGCTGCACGGGCTACTGTCGTTCGGCGTCTACATGGTGATTTTCGGCTCGATCGCCTGGGCTCGTTTCACCAGCGCCGATGTAACCAGCTGAGCGGGTTACCTGCCCCGCCTACCGGATCACGGGCGGCTATGCCTTCGGCACGGCAATGTCCAGCCGCGACTCCCCGCCGGCCGGCCTGCACGTCCCCTTGGGCTGGATCTTGCTGACCGCTGCTTTGCGCCTGGCTGTGCTTGCCTGCTGAAGCGGGGGGCTGCCGGCCACCGCAATAATCGGCGGTGGCTCACAGGTGACCGCGGTGACCTGCACATGCTGGAACGCCCGGGGCGACAGCAGGACCTGTATCGTCCGCTGCACACCACCGGAGGCATCCGGCGGAATGACGTCTTCGGAGAGTTCGGTGCACCGGCCGGCCCATGGAAGCGCGTTGCCGAAGTAGTAGCACGGATCCTGTTGGCAGGTCACGGCCACTCCATGCTGCGTCTTCCAGGCTCGCACCTGCCGGCTGCGGCACATCGACTTCAGGTTCCAGCGGCGTGGCGCCGCCATCACATTGATTCCCAGCCATTCCGAGGTGGAGAGCTTGGCGGCCGAAATCGAGATGGACAGCGCGTCGTCCTGCCCGGCTGCCTGCAGGGTGTCGCCGATCTCGGCCACGGTAGAAGCCTGGCTTATCGTCTCAAGCCGCAGCACGCCGTATGTCGCGGTCGAGGTGAGCATGACCGCGGCGACCAGCAGCAGGCTCTGCAGGTTGAGCAGGTCAGGCAGCTTCTTCAGCCGGTCTTTGCGCAATTCGCTGGCGGTCGCGATGGTCCAGCCCAGCAGCGCCGCGGAGATCACCCACAGCGCCACGGATACCCACACACTGGCATAGTGCTCGGCCGTGTTGGCCCCGAACGGAGAGGGAATCATCCATATCGACAGCGAGAATAGCGATATCAGCGGGAGGAGCACAGTCAGCACCACGCGAACCGGGATCCAATGATGTTCGCCGCTCTTGACAAAGACACTCGCCACCGCGGCGAGAATCCCGGCTAGCAGGAAGATCGCGACGATAGAAACCCGGAACGACTGGTTCCGGAGAACAACGCCTATCTCGGCGGACTTGAGGCCGAGCAGGTTCAGCGCGCCCGCGAATCCTGCGACCAGGAAGCCCAGCAGGTTCCGCATATCGCCGAGGCCGCTAGAGCCGTTACCGCCACCAGGCCCGCCACCAGGCCCGCCGCCACCAGGACCACCAGTGGCACCGGGAGCGGCAGTGCTGCCGTTGTCCGCCATCTTCCCCCACCCCGGGGCATCACCGAGCACGCCTTCTGCATCGCAGATGCAATGGCGGCTCAGGCTGGCGCGGGGTGCCGCAGCCATATCGCTGCTTAAAGGTGCCTGAAGGCTAATCCAAGCAGCCCGGTCACTGCAATCCCCAAACGCTGGCGCTGGGCTAATTCAGCGCAGGATTGGTGCCCCGAATCATGACATAACGGAAGCCACGCGCATATCAAGCTGGAGAACCCCGGTACCGAACGAAAGAATCCATGCCGATGCTCGCCCGGTGATCCGCCATCGGGGCACGGGGATGGCATCGGCCCAGCCTGGGCAGCGCACCGCCGTTTCCTGAACCGGGCGGTGATGGTGTAGGGACGGCTAGCCTTTAAGGCCGGGGAAGTCCTCCTCCCAGAACTCGGTGACGCCGCGGATCCCCGGCTGGGCCGCAGGCGCCCGCGGGCCCAGGCGGCCGGTCTCCTGCTCGCGCAGTTCGACCCGGCGGATCTTGCCGGAGATTGTCTTCGGCAGGTCACTGAACTCCAGTCGCCGCACCCGCTTGTAGGGGGCCAGCCGCTCCCGTGCGTAGGCCAGGATCGACAGTGCGGTCTCCGGCGTCGGCTCGGCACCGGCGATCAGGGCGATGTAGGCCTTGGGGACGGCGAGCCGCATCGGGTCGGGCGAGGGGACCACGGCGGCCTCGGCGACCGCTTCGTGCTCGATGAGCACGCTCTCCAGCTCGAACGGCGAGATCCGGTAGTCCGACGCCTTGAACACGTCGTCGGTCCGGCCGATGTAGGTGAGGTAGCCGTCTTCGTCGCGGCTGGCGACATCGCCGGTGTGGTAGTAGCCGCCGCGCATGGCCTCGGCGTCGCGTTCCGGGTCACTCCGGTAGCCGGTCATCAGCCCCAGCGGGCGCTCTGACAGATCCAGGCAGATCTCGCCCTCCCCGGCGGGTTCACCGCTCACCGGGTCCACCAGGACCACCGTGTAGCCGGGCAGCGGCCGGCCCATGGAACCGGGCTTGACCGGCTGGCCGGGTGAGTTGCCGACCTGGGCGGTGGTCTCGGTCTGGCCGTAGCCATCCCGCACGGTGATGTTCCAGGCCCGGCGTACCTGCTCGATCACTTCCGGGTTCAGCGGCTCCCCGGCCGCGACGCATTCGCGCAGGGTGCTCACGTCCGCCGCGGCGAGGTCGGACTGGATGAGCATCCGCCAGACGGTGGGGGGCGCGCAGAACGTGGTCACCCCGCAGCCGCCGAGCGCAGCCAGGAGGGCATCTGCGGAGAACCGCTCGTAGCCGAGGATCAGTGCCGTCGCCGCGGCGTTCCAGGGCGCAAACACGTTGCTCCAGGCGTGCTTGGCCCATCCGGGAGAGGAGATGTTCAGGTGCACGTCCCCGGGGCGCAGGCCGATCCAGTACATGGTCGACAGGTGGCCGGCCGGGTAGGACGCGTGGGTGTGCTCGACCAGCTTGGGCTGCGCGGTCGTGCCGGAGGTGAAGTACAGCAGCAGCGGGTCGCTCGCAGTCGTGGGGCCGTCCGCGGCGAACTGCGCCGGGCTGCCGAACGCGGCGGCATAAGAGTGCCAGCCCGCCGGCGTCGGCTGCTGCGGCCCCGGGCCGCCGTCCACGCCCGGCCCCACCGCGACCTTCGTCCAGGAGCCCGGCAGCGCCGCGAACTTCGCCGCCTGCCCGGCCTCGGTCACCACATGCCGGACGTCGCCGCGGGCGATCCGGTCGGCGAGGTCAGCCGGGCCGAGCAAGGTCGTGGCCGGGATGATCACCACGCCGAGTTTCATCGCGGCCAGGATGACCTCCCAGAGCGGGGCGATGTTGCCGAGCATCAGCAGCAGCCGGTCGCCCCGGCGGGCTCCCAGGTCGCGCAGCCAGTTGGCGACCTGGCTGGAGCGGGCCGCCAGTTGCCCGTAGCTGAGCTGGGCGGCGGCGTCGCCATCGGCGACGATCCGCAGCGCCAGCCGGTCCGGGTGCTGCACCGCGATCGCATCGAACCAGTCCAGCGCCCAGTTGAACGCATCGAGCTGTGGCCAGGTGAACTCGCGGCGGGCGGCTTCGTAGTCCGCGCTGTGGCGCAGCAGTAGATCACGGGCGGCACGGAAGGTGGCCGCCGGCGGAAGTGCTTCGGTCATAAGGCTCATCGTGGCAGTTGTGGCGCCGTAGCGGGAGCCCCTGGCGGGCTGCACGGGCCGGCTGCACGGGGCGGGCTGCGGCTTGACCTCACGCGCATTTGATGGGATCACTAGGCGAATGGTGGCCAAGAACGTCGCCATCCGGCCGTCGCCCGCCTGGCTGCGGGCGTGGTCCTACTGGCCCGCCCTGACCCATCCGGCGATGCGCAGGCTGCTGCCCGGGTACACGCTGTCGGCGCTGGGTGACGGCATGAGTGTGGTCGCCATCGCCTGGCTGGCGCTGCGGCTCGCCCCGGCCGGGCAGCAGGGTCTGTGGGTGGGGGCTGCGGTCGCCGCCTACACGCTGCCGGGCGTGATCGGGATGGTCGCACTAAGCCACTGGCTGCGAGGACGCCGCAGCATCCTGCTCGGCGGGGCGGATGCCACGCTGCGTGCGCTGGCGCTCGGCGCCACCGCGGCACTGGCCGCCGTGCACCTGCTCACCCTGCTCACGTACGTGTGCCTGCTCGGTCTATCCTCACTGCTGCACGCGTGGGGGACGGCCGGGCAGTACACGCTGATCGCAGAGATCCTCCCACCCCGGCACCGGGTCGCAGGCAACGGCTTGCTCGCAATCGCGGCGCAGACCACCATGATCGCTGGCCCAGCACTGGCCGGCGTGCTGACGGGGGTGGCAGGCCCGGCCGTCGTCATCGCGGCCGACGCGGCCACGTGGGTGGCCCTGGCCGCCAGTTACGCATACACCGCACCGCTGGTTCCCTGCCGGGCGCGTGAGCCGCCCGCAACTGGCCGTGCGCCCCCCGCGCCAGGCGGTGCTCCCCTGGCGCCAGGCGGCACACCTCAGGCGCCGGGGTCGCCGGCGGCACCCGGCTGGCATGTCATCCGCGGCAGTGGGACGCTCGCAGGCCTGCTCAGCCTGACTGTCGTCTTCTATGCCCTCTACGGGCCGGTCGAGGTGGCGCTGCCGGTTTACGTCGCCGGTGATACCCACGGGTCGGCAGCCCTGCTCGGCGGCTTCTGGACGGCCAATGCGGCCGGGGCGGTCATCGGCAGCCTCGCCGCCCCGTACCTGCGGGCGCGGCCGGTCTGGCCGGCGATGATCGGGATCGTGGCCGGATGGGGGCTGGCGCTGCTCCCGGTCGGGCTCGGTGCGCCGGTCGCTGTCTCGCTCGCGTGCTGCGCGGCCGGCGGCATCATCTACGCCCCGTACACCTCGCTGTCGACCGCCGTCTTCCAGAACGCGAGCCCGGCCGGTGCCATCGGGCAGGTCCTCGCCATCCGGTCCGCCTGGATCATCGTCTCTGTTCCGCTGGGCAGCGCGTGCGGCGGTCCGGTCGTGGCCGCCCTGGGCGCCCGCGGGACTTTGCTCGCTTCCGCACTCGCCACGGTGGCACTGGCACTGGTCGCCGCTCTGGCCGCGGGGACAGTGGCCCGATCCCGCCGGGGGCTGAGGGGCGGCAGCCGTGGCCGGGTCACGGCGTCTCCGCAAGGTCCGGGCGCCACCGTAAGGTCCGGGCGTCTCCGTAAGGTCCGGGCGTCTCCGTAAGGTCCGGGCGTCTCCGCAAGGTCCGGGCGTCTCCGCAAGGTCCGGGCGTCTCCGCAAGGTCCGGGCGTCTCCGCAAGGTCCGGGCGCCACCGTAAGGTCCGATTGCCGCCGGACTTCCGGCCGCTGTCTGGCGACGATGAAGTCATGACGGCAAGAAACCAGATGATCATGGACGGCCCGGCCACGGATCGCAGCGCAGCCGGACCACCGCTACCGGTATTCCACATCCGGGCCATCGGCCAGGATGTCTTGTCCGGGTTGCGCACCCGCGATGACGCAGGCCACCCGCCACGCACACTGACCGACGATGCGGGCGGCAGCCCGCTGCGCTGCTGCCTGCGGCGCAGCCGCCCGGGTGAGCGCATCGCCCTGGCCGCTTACGCGCCGTTGCGCCGGTGGGCGCGCGAGACCGGTGCGGACCCCGGACCCTACGACGAGACCGGGCCGGTGTTCATCCACCCCGAACCGTGCCCGGGCCCGGATGGCCCGGGCTACCCGGCCGGACTCGCCGGCCCGCACCGGGTGTTCCGCGCGTACTCGGCGCAGGGGCAGATCTTGGGTGGCCAGCTGGTCGGCGCGGACCAGGCCGCCGACCCGGCCAGCGCCGGGCAGGCTCTGGCGGCTATGTTCGCTGACCCTGCGGTTGCCCTGGTGCACGTGCGGGCGGTGGAGTTCGGCTGCTTCACATTCGAAGCACGCCGCAGCTGACAGCGAAGGGTGCCCACAGGTGCGGGCCGGGCTCAGCCCCGCACCACGTTCCTGTGGGCACCCGGCGAACCGGCAGGAACGGGATCCCGTGTGTGCCGCGCGCCACCCGTGCCACCGGGGCCCGCCGGCGCGGTAGCGTGTCCAGACGTGCCCCCCGGCGACGTCCGCAAGCGAGCCCGGAATGCCGCCCGCGCCGAGCCCACGATCCCAGAATTGCTGGCCGCGGCGGTCGCCGGTATCGGTGGCAGTGCGCGGCCCGGCCAGGATGCCATGGCCAGGGCAGTGGGGCGTGCGATCGGGTCAGGTGAGCACCTCGCGGTACAGGCGGGCACCGGGACCGGGAAATCGCTCGCCTATCTTGTCCCAGCGGTGGCCCATGCGGTCGGCGAGGGTGGCGGCGTGGTGGTGGTGGCGACGGCGACGATCGCGCTCCAGCGCCAGCTGATCGACCGTGACCTGCC
>OFHK01000163.1_pt1 | contig 21022 bp, 23 predicted proteins | sample 1521951 | NCBI WGS metagenome assembly OFHK01 (sample SAMEA2468436, study PRJEB22500) | soil metagenome | biome: Glassland; feature: Farmland; material: Clay | place: Australia | collected 2013-01-31 | depth 0.55 m
GAGGAAGCCGTCGATGAGGGCCTCGGGCCGCACGGGGCAGCCGGGGATGAAGATGTCCGTGGGCACGAACGTGTAGGAGCCCTTCACGACACTGTAGGAGTCGTAGTACGGCCCGCCGCAGATCGTGCACTCCCCCATGGCCATGACCCACTTCGGGTCCGGCATCTGCTCGTACAGCCGCCGCACCGCGGGGCGGAGCTTGAGGGAGATGGGGCCGTTCAGGAGGAGGACGTCGCACTGCCGCGGCGAGCTGCGGTAGATGACGCCGAACCGCTCGACGTCGTACCGCGGGTCCGAGGTCGCGGCCATCTCGATCGCGCAGCACATGATCCCGAAATGCAGCGGCCACGTGGAGTTGCGCTTGGCCCAGTTGAAGAACTCCCCGACGAGGCCCTCCTTCATCCTCTTGACCATCGCGCCGCCGGGACCGCGCTTGAGGGGAGCGTCGATGTTCTCGTCGACCCACTTGAGGAAGTCCCGGGACCGCAGGCCGACGATGTTCGACTGCTCGGCTCGCTGGATCATGCTCCTGCCCTCGGCGCCTTCGGGGCCGCTCCGCCGCGGCGTAAACCGGAGGCGTTCTTAATGTTTCCCACACGTTCCGGGGCTTAAACCCTCGGTGCGTCGGTCACCTCCCCACCTCGGGTCTCGCCACGCCGGAGGGAGCCCGAGCCGCGCTAAAGCCTTTCTCCATGCGGGAGGGCCGCAGGCCGCCGGGGCGCGCACGGTGTCACTCGCCTCGGTAACAACCGCTAAATACCTCCGATTAGGTGTTCCGAAATCGGAGAGGGAAGGCGTGCCGGTCACCCAGGATCGCGTCCAGAAGCTCAAGTCGTTCGGGTTGACGGAGTACCAGGCACGGGCGTACCTGGCGCTGCTCGACCTCGGAGCGGCCACGGGATCCCAGATCCCGGCCCACAGCCGCGTGCCCCGCACGCGGGTCTACGAGACGATGCAGCAGCTCCACGAGAAGGGGCTCGTCCAGATCCTCCCGGAGAAGCCGGTCCGCTACAAGCCGGTCCCGTTCGCGCACTACCTGAGGGGGCTGGCCGAGGACCACCGACGCAGCGCGCAGCAGCTGAGCGCGAACGCCACGTCCCTCGCGCGGGAGTTCTCGGTCTCGCCGCTCGGGAGCCCGGAGGAGCGGGGACGGTTCGAGGCCATCTACGGCCGGCGGAACGTGCGCGACCGGCTCGTCGAGATGTACGAGCACGCGGAGACGGAGATCGTCGCCATCGGCTCCGTCCACAGCCCCGCCCGCATCCTCCACGGCCTCGGCATGGAGCTGGAGGAACGGGCCACGTCCGGGGTCAGCGCCAAGTTCGCCTTCTTCATCGACCAGCGCAACGAGGCCGAGGTCCGCGCGCTGAGCCGCATCTCGGAGGTCCGCCACATCGACTTCTTCACCCCCGTGGACCGTCACGGGGTCGACGGCCGCCAGTTCCTCATGAGCCATCCGATCCCCGACGACGACTCGCCGTACCGCGGCGAGGACATCGCGATCTGGACGGACGACCCCGCGATCGCCTCCGCGATGGAGCAGATGGCCGAGCGGATCTGGGAGATGGGCGTCCGCGTGCCGCCGAAGCCGAGGGACGGGGCGGAGGCGCAGAAGGGCCGCCGGCTCACGCCGTTGGCCGGACCGTGAGCTTCTCGAAGAGCTTGGTCAGGTCGGTCAGCGGCTCCCCGTTCGGCCCCGCGATCCTCTGTTCCGCGGGCGTCCTCTGGTAGTACGTGGGGATGCGCTGGCGGATCCGCTCCCCCATGTCGGGCACGTGCTCGTTGTTGTAGAACACCCCGATCGGGATTCGGTCGCCCCACTCGAGCGCCTTCTCCAGGGCCTGCTTGGCCTTCGCCTCGATCTCCATGGGCTCGTGGACCACGGGGTCCCAGCCCTGGCCGTCCAGCTTGTAGACGCGCGGCAGCGGCCGTCCGCCGTTCTGGTCCGCCCGGTCCTCGCCGCCGTACCACTCCTTCGTGTTGATGTCGTTGTACGTCGGGCAGGGCTGGAGCACGTCGAGGAACGCGTAGCCCTTGTGCCGGATGCCCTGGACGATCAGGTCCTTGAGGTGCTTCACGTCGTAGGAGTAGCCGCGGCCCACCCAGGTGGCGCCCGCGGCCAAGGCGAGCCAGATCGGGTTGACCGCGTCGTTGATGTTCGGATGGGCGAGGGACTTCGTCTGGACGCCGAGCTTGAGGGTCGGCGCGGCCTGTCCCTTCGTCAGCCCGTACACGCCGTTGTCGTAGAGGACGTAGAGCATGTCCAGGTTCCGCCGGCCGGCGTTCACGAAGTGCGCGCCCCCGATCCCCATGCCGTCGCCGTCCCCGCCGACCGCAACGACCTCGAGGTTGGGGTTCGCGAGCTTGATCCCCTGGGCCACGGGGAGGACGCGGCCGTGGAGGGTGTGCACGCCATACGTCTTGACATAGTGGATCGTCTTCGCGGAGCAGCCGATCCCGGAGACCATCGCGACCCGGTAGGGGTCGAGCTTGAGCTCGGCGAGGGCCATCTGGATCGTCCTCAGGATGCCGAAGTCGCCGCAGCCGGGGCACCAGTCGTTGTGGACTTCCGTCGCGTAGTCCTGCGGCTTCAGGACCTGTTCAAGCGCCATGGGTCAGCACCGTCCTGGGGGAGGCCTGGTCGTGGATGATCGCCTTGATCGCGTCGTACAGCTCGTTGTTCGACATGGGCCGGCCGTTGTACTTCAGGATGTGATGGGTGAAGTCCACGCCCGTGCGCTCCCGCACGAGGCCGCCCAGCTGCGCGCCGAAGTTCATCTCGACGTCGACGCGGTTCTTCGCCTTCGCGAGGTGGGTCATGACCGCCTCCGAGGGGAACGGGTTCAGGAGCCGCATCTGGAGGAAGCCGACCGACTCCTTCTCCGCGCGGAGCCGGTCCAACGCGTCGAGGAGCGGGCCCTTCGTCGAGCCCCAGCCCACGAGGACGGTCTTCGCGCCCTTGTCGCCGAAGTAGTGGTACTTCACGGAATCCGGGATCTCCTTGCCGGCGAGCTGGAGCTTCGCCTCGCGCTTCTCCATCATCAGGTCCCGCAGGACCGGGTCCTCCGTGATGTGGCCCGTCTCGTCGTGCTCGTCGCCGGTGTTCCAGAACAGCGTGCCGTGCTGGCCGATGACCGCGCGCGGCGACACCGGGCTGTCGCCGAGCTCGAAGCGGTGGTAAGGGTGCTCCGGGCCGAAGCCGTTCCCGTCTGCGAGGAGCCGCCCGCGGTCGATGCGCAGGTCCTTGAGCTCGGGGAACGCGACGGTCCCGCTGTTGTTGGCCAGCGCCTTGTCCACCATGTGGATCACGGGCATCTGGTACCGCTCCGCGTAGTTGAAGGAGAGGAGGCCGTCGCGGATCATCTCCTCGAAGTCGCCGGACGCGAGGATGATCCGCGGGCTGTCGCCGTGCCCGGCGTGGAGGGCGAACCGCAGGTCGCCCTGCTCGTGGCGCGTCGGCATGCCGGTGCTCGGCCCCGCGCGCTGGTAGAGCGTGATGACCACGGGCACCTCGTTGATCGAGGCGTACCCGATGCCCTCCATCATGAGGCAGAAACCCGGGCCTGACGTCGCGGTGGCGGATCGGGCGCCCGTCAGCGCGGCGCCGATGGCCATCGTGATCGCCGCGATCTCGTCCTCCGTCTGGACGACGAGCACGGAGGCGTCCTTCTCCTTGAGGAAGGCGGAGTCCTCCGCCTCCGGGGCGGCGTGACCGTCCAGCTGGAGGATCTCGTTCGCCTCGAGGAACTCGCTCTCGTCCGAGGCGGGCGTGATGGGATAGTAGGTCTGCACGCGGAGGCCGCCGTAGAGCTTGCCAAGGGCGCCGGCCTGGCTCCCATTGAGGAAGAGCCGCGGCTCCTTCCGCGCCATCCGCTCCAGGCGATAGGAGAAGTCCGGGGCCAGGGCCTTCGCCAGGTCGTAGCCCTTGCGCGCGCCCGACGCGTTCATGTCCACGGTCGCCTTGCGCCCGCGGAAGACGTCGTTCAGCGCCTGGACCATGGGGTCGAACTCGAGGCCCACGAGGCCCATGGACGCCCCGACGGCGAGCATGTTGATCATGCGGGCGATCTTGCTCAGCGCGTCCACCTTGAACTCGTCCGCGACCTGGTCGAGCAGGTCGTTGTACGGGATCGGCACGAGGGTCACGCCGCGCTGCTTCGCGGTCGTCAGCAGGTCGTCCAGCGTCTCCCCGGCGCCGCGGGAGATCAGGTAGGTCTGGAGGTCGCCCTTCAGGCGGCGCTCGATCGTCGGGATGTCCGAGACCTTCGTCTTCCCGAGGCTCGGGTCGTAGACGATCGCTCCGTCGTCGACGACCTCCCGCACGTGGCGGAAGGCGGTCTCCGCATCGAAGGTCGCGAGGACGTGCACGTCGTCGATGTGCGAGCGGATCGTGCGCGAGGCCGCGCGCACGGTGAAGTAGGAGTGCTCGCCCTTGATGTTCGAGTAGTATTCGCGCTTCCCGAAGACGTCAAGCCCGGCATGGGCGCAGGCGCGCGCGAAGGCGGTCGCGGACGAATCGACGCCGCTCCCCTGGGGTCCACCGATCATCCAGGAGAGGTCATTCACCCTTTGGGGCTTCGCGGTCATGGAAATCACGACGCTCGAGACACGATGGGGCGGCTTTCCCCTGCCGGCGAGGGATAAGGCGTGCGGTTCTTGAACGAATCGCTCTCCCCGGAGCTCGGGTCCCGAGGCGGCCTCGCCATCGACGACACGGTGTCCCTGGAGGAGAGCAGAAGGCCCTGCCTTACAAAGCTTTTGTTGCCATTCCACGACTCCCGGGGGCGAGCGGGCGCCTCAGGAAGAGCCCTGCGTGGCAGCCTTTGGCGCGCGTCCGCGAGGCAGGGTGAGCTGGTTCATGAACCCCTCCATGAACTGGAAGCGGTTCCGCAGGGTCACCTCGCTCACGCCCGCCACCTTGGCGATGGCCTTCTGCGGCCGCCGCTCGCCGCACGCGAGGGAGGCGAGGTAGATCGCGGCCGCCGCGGTCCCGGCGGGGGAGAGGGACATCGAGTTGTCGACCTTCTCCAGCTCCTTCAGGATCTTGATGGCCTCCGTCTGCACGTTGTTGCTCAGCCCGAGTTTCGAGCAGAACCGGCTCACGTAGTCCGTCGGGTGGGACGGGGGCACGCGCAGGATGAGGGAGCGCAGGAGCGCGCCGTACGCCTTGCCGATCGTCTTCTTCCGGACGCCGGTCACCTGCTGCAGCTCGTCCAGGGTACGCGGCACGCCGTCGATGCGGCACGCCGCGTACACGGCGGCCGCGACGATGCCCTCGATGGACCGGCCGCGGACGAGACCCTTCTCGAGCGCCTTCTTGCAGATGAAGCCCGCCTCGTCCTTCACGGGCCGCGGGAGGCCCATGAGGGAGGCGACCCGGTCGAGCGCGCGGATGGTCTCGGGGAGGCTCCGCTCCCCGGGCCGCGAGTGCCCGGAATGGCGCTGGAGCTTCCGCATGCGGTAGAACTTCTCGCGCTCCCGGAGCGGGATCGTGTTCCCGCGCGCGTCGCGGTTCGCCAGGGGGATGACCGTGGTCAGACCGGAGGAGCCGGCGACGTAGCTGCGGGGCGCGCCCGTCCGCGCGAGGCGGTCGTTCTCCTCGACGGAGTAGGCGGACCACTCGGGGCCCTCGTCGATCGTACTGTCCCGCACGACGAGGCCGCACGAATCGCAGACGAGCTCTCCGCGGGTGTAATCTAGCACGAGGTGATCGCTGTGACATTCCGGACAGGTCCGGTCCTCTTCCACGACCGGATCCACCCGCGTAACGCTGGGCATCTCTGCTTCCCCCACTTGGTCTTGTCCCGTACCAATATAACGGGATTATAAGAGGGCTTGTCATCGTGCGTAGTGACAAGTGCTCGGCCCGCGCACGGCGCCGGCGCCCCGTCCGGGAGGAATGGGCCGGGAGGCGGCCCGGTTCACGCCGCCGCGAGCTTCTTCGCCCAGACCTCTTGGCCCTCTTTGTACGCGTCCCGGCCCCGCGAGTCGTTGGCGACGATCGCGGGGAAGTCCTCGACCTTGAACTCCCACAACGCCTCCGTGCCGAGCTCGGGGTAGGCGATGACCTTCGCGGCCTTGATGCAGCCGGAGAGCGTGGCGCCGAGGCCGCCGACGGCAATGAGGTAGACGGCCTTGTGCTTCACGAGGCTCTCGATCACGGTGGGAGCGCGGTAGCCCTTGCCGATGGTCGCCTTCACCCCGTACTCGTACATCCGCGGCGCGTAGGCGTCCATGCGCCCGGAGGTCGTCGGCCCGGCGGCGCCGATCGCGCGCCCGGGCGGGGCGGGCGTCGGCCCGACGTAGTACAGGATGCCTCCGTGCAGGTCCGCGGGGAGCGGCTGGCCCGCGTCGAGGAGCTCGACCATCTTCTTGTGCGCCGCGTCGCGGGCCCCGTAGATCGTGCCGCTGATCACGACGCGGTCGCCCACCTTGAGGCGTGCGACGTCCGCGTCCCTCAGCGGGGGGCGGAGCTCGATGGCGTCGCTCACAGGATCGCCTCCTTGTGGCGGTGGGCGTGGCAGTCGATGTTCACGGCGACCGGCAGGGCGCCGATGTGGCAGGGCTCCACCTCGATGTGCAGGGCGAGGGCGGTCGTGCCGCCCCCAAGTCCCTGCGGGCCCACGCCGAGTCGGTTCACGGCCGCGAGCCATTCCTTCTCAAGATTCGCATAGTACGGGTCCGGATTGGGCGAGCCCAGGGGGCGGTAGAGCGCCTTCTTCGCGAGGAGCGTGACCTCCTCGAAGTTGCCCCCGATGCCCATGCCGAGGACCAGCGGCGGGCACGCGTTCGGACCGGCGGCCTTCACGGTCTCCAGGAGGAACTGCTTCGCGCCCTCCGCGCCGGCCGAGGGGCTCATGATCTTCGTCTTGGACATGTTCTCCGCGCCGGTCCCCTTCGCGCCGACGACGATCCGGAGGTGGTCCCCGGGCACGAGGTCCAGATGGACCATCGCGGGCGTGTTGTCTCCCGTGTTCCCGCGTCGGAGCGGGTCCTTCACGAGGGACGCGCGCAGGAACTGCTCCTTGTGGGCCTCTCGGACGCCCTGGTTCACCGCCCCGAGGAGGCCGGGTTTGTCGAACCGGACGTCCTCGCCCAGCTCGAGGAAGACCACCGCGATCCCGGTGTCCTGGCACATGGGCAGGTTCTCGCGCGCCGCGAGCTCCGAGTTCGCGACGAGCATCTGGAGGATCTCGCGACCCTGCGGGGACGGCTCTTCCTTCGCCGCCTTCTCGAACGCGGCCTTGAGCTCCGGGTTGATTACCACGCACGACGCCTTGTACAGGTCCCGCACGGTCTGCCGGACCTGCTCCGTGGACACGACGCGCACGCACTCGCCTCGGGTCCCCGGCTCCGGCCGCGCACCGCATGAACGCTTGGCTCGTGGAATACATATTCGTGGGGTAGAGTCTCCCGCCGGAACCTACCGCGGGGAGGCGTCTCGGGGACCAACGCCATCCGCGGAATCCGCGCCCAGCCACCCCAGCCGCCCGCGTGTCGTGGGCAAGGTTAATACGGATTGGTCCCTGTCGGAAACCCGGGGCTCGTCATGACAGAGTATCGTACGGAGAAGGACTTCCTCGGGGAGCTCAAGGTCCCCAAGAACGCGTACTGGGGAGTCCAGACGCAGCGAGCGATCGAGAACTTCCCGATCAGCGGGATCCGCTTCGGCCGGCGGTTCATCTACTCCCTCGGCCTGATCAAGATGGCCGCGGCCCAGACGAACATGGAGCTGGGCCTCCTGGACGCGAAGATCGGCAAGGCGATCGTCCAGACCTCCCAGGAGGTCATGGACGGCAAGCTCGACGAGCAGTTCCCCCTGGACATCTTCCAGACGGGGAGCGGCACGTCGACGAACATGAACGCGAACGAGGTCATCGCGAACCGCGCGAACGAGATCCTCGGCACGCCGCTCGGGGAGAAGGGGGTCGTCCACCCGAACGACCACGTGAACATGAGCCAGTCCTCCAACGACGTCATCCCGACCGCCATCCACGTCGCCGCGGTCATCGCGATCGACCAGGACCTCCTCCCTGCGCTGCGGGAGCTGGAGGACAGCCTCGCGCGGAAGGCGAAAGAATTCGACCCCGTGGTCAAGTCCGGCCGGACGCACCTGATGGACGCCACGCCGATCCGCCTCGGCCAGGAGTTCTCGGGCTACCAGTCCCAAATCGACCACGGCATCCGGCGCGTGACCGCGGCGCGGGCCTCCCTCACGGAGCTCGCGATCGGCGGGACGGCGGTGGGCACGGGCATCAACACGCACCCGGACTTCCCCGGCCGCGTCGTGGAGAAGATCGGCGGCGCGACCAACGCGAAGTTCCGCGTCGCGGACAACCACTTCGAGGCCCAGATGGCGCAGGACTCCCTCGTCGAGGTGAGCGGCGCGCTGAAGACCGTCGCGGTCTCCATGGTCAAGATCGCGAACGACCTGCGGTGGCTCTCCTCGGGGCCGCACACGGGCCTGAGGGAGATCAACCTGCCCGCGATCCAGCCCGGGTCCTCCATCATGCCCGGGAAGGTGAACCCCGTCATCCCGGAGTCCGTCATGCAGGTCGGCGTCGCGGTCATCGGGAACGACGTGACGATCGCGACCGCCAACACGCACTCGAACCTCGACCTCTGCACGATGATGCCCGTGATGTCCCACCGGCTCCAGCAGAGCACCGAGCTCCTCTCGAACGTCGCGAAGGCGTTCGCCCACAAGTGCATCGACGGCATCACCGCGAACGTCGACCTGTTGCTGAAGTACGCGGAATCGAGCCCCGCGATCTCGACGAAGCTGAACCCCATCATCGGGTACGAGAAGGCCTCGGAGATCGCGAAGGAGGCCGGGCGCACGGGCAAGTCGGTCAAGGAGATCGTGGTCGAGAAGGGCCTCCTGAGCAAGGAGGAGGCCGACAAGGTCCTCGACCCGAAGCACCTGACCTCGCCCAGCAAGGACCCCATGGGCGGAGGCGGCGCCTGAGCCGGACCGGATCGGCGAAAGCACTTGAACGGCGAGGCCTCTCCGCCGCCCGAGCCTCCGGGCTCGGGAGCGGGGGAAGCTGCCGTACCGTCGCGTGAAGGACCCGAAGGAAGTCCTGGTGATCTTCAAGCTCCACCTGAGGGAGAGCGTGGACCGGGAGGCGTACGCGGCCACCTCGCGGCGCATGCACGAGCTCGTGGAGACGTCGCCCGGGTTCCTCTCGCTGAAGGAATACACCAGCGAGGACGGCGAGTCGCTCGACATCGCACGGTTCGTGGACGAGACCTCCCTCGAGGCCTGGCGGAAGGACCCCGAGCATCTCGAGGCCCAGCGACGCGGCCGGGAGGAGTTCTACGACCGCTTCAACATCCAGGTCCTCAAGGTGCTCCGCGACTACGAGTACGAGACGCCGCGGCCCGCGGCGAAGACTTGAAGGACACAAGCCTTTTCTTCCCTGGGTGCCATGAGCCCGCCAAGGGAGGTGGTATGAACGCGTCATGACGCGAAGGAAACCCTCCCCGGTGAGGCTTAGGCCCTTCCGGCTCGAGGATGCGCCCGACGTCTGCGGCATCTACCCGATGTTCTTCGAGGACAACCCGGTGACCTTCGGCCATGGCACGATGACCGTGGCAGAGACGGAAGGAGCCGTGGTCGGTTTCGTGCTCTGGTCCCCGGCTTTCGAGCGCGCCTGGTTCGACCCGGGCGTCGAGGTCTGGGCGGAGCTGGACGAGCTCCACGTCCATCCGGCGTACCACAACCGCGGGATCGGAACGCGGCTCGCGAGGACGGCGCTGCGGCAAGCTCGTCGCGCGGGCTATCGGACGATGTACGTCATCACGGACGACTACAACGCCGCCGCGCGTCGAACGTACGAGAGGGCCGGCTTCCGGGAGCATAACCGGATTGTGCGGTACAAGGTGCGGCTCTGAGACCCGCGATCCCTATCATCCACCCACGAGCTTCGCGGTGTCAATCTGGGCCTTCTGCAGCCGGCCGGAGTAGTCCACGTAGACCGTCTTCCAGTACGTGAACTCCTCCAGCGCGGTCGTCCCGGCCTCGCGCGTGTCCGTCGGCCCGGTCTCCTTCGTGCCGCCGAAGGGCAACTGGACCTCCGCGCCGATCGTCGGGGCGTTCACGTACGTGATGCCGGCCTCGAGGTCCTGCATCGCGCGGAAGGCCCACCGCAGGTCGTTCGTGTAGATGCTCGACGAGAGGCCGTAGACCACGGAGTTCGCGATCGCGACGGCGTCCTCGTAGTCCTTCGCCTTGAGGACGCTGAGGACGGGGCCGAAGATCTCCTCCTGGGCCAGACGCTTCTTCCGGTCCACCGCGAAGACGGTCGGCTGGATGAAGAAGCCCTTGTCGTACGCGCCGCCCGTGAGCTTCTTCCCGCCCGTCAGGAGCGTGTCGCCCTCCTTCTTCCCGATCTCGATGTACTCGAGGACCTTCTTCTCCTGGTCCGGCGAGGCCACCGGGCCCATGTCCGTCGTCTCGTCGATGGGGTTGCCGACGCGGAGCTTCTCCGCGCGCTCGACGAGCTCCCCCACCACCTGGTCGTAGACCTTCTCGTGGACGATGAGCCGCGACGTCGCGGTGCACCGCTGGCCGGCCGTCCCGAAGGCGCCGAACATCACGCCGTCCATGAGCAGCTCGACGTTCGCGTCGTCCATGGCGATGATCGCGTTCTTGCCGCCGAGCTCGAGTCCGACCTTGATCATCTTCTTCGCGGCGCTCTCGTAAACATGTTTACCGGTGTCCACGCCGCCGGTGAAGGAGACGGCGCGGATGTCCGGGTGGGCCACGATGCCGTCCCCGACCACCGAGCCGCTCCCGGTTAACATGTTAACCACGCCCGGCGGGAATCCGGCCTCGTCGAGGCACTCGACGAACGTCGCGGCGCACCACGGGGTCAGCGAAGAAGGCTTGAAGACGATCGGGCAGCCGGCGATGAGCGCCGCCCCGCTCTTCCATCCGGGGATGGCCACGGGGAAGTTCCACGGCGTGATCAGCCCCACCGGGCCCACGGGCAGGCGGACGGTCATGCACATCTTGTTGGGCAGCTCCGAGGGCACGGTCTCGCCGAACATGCGGCGGCCCTCGCCCGCGGCGTACGTGTAGAAGTCGATGGCCTCCTGCACGTCCCCGCGGCCCTCCGCGATGACCTTGCCCATCTCGCCCGTCACGATCCGGCCGAGCTCCTCCTTCCGCCGCTTGAGGATTCGCGCGGCCTCGAGGACGATCTCCCCGCGCCGCGGGGCCGGCGTCTTGCGCCACGTCTCGAAGGCGTCCTTCGCGGCCTTCACCGCCCGGTTCACCTCGGCCGGGGTGGCCAGGGGGAACGTCGCGAGCACCTCGCCGGTCGCGGGGTTCCGCGTCTCGAACCGCTTCCCCTCGGACTTCTGCCACTTGCCGTTGATGAACAGGCCGTACTCCTGGACCATCGTCCTCACCGCGCCTCGCTGGAAGGAGCAACCGGGAAAAGAGTTTATGGTTCACCGCGGACCCGGGGAGGAAGCGTCCCGCACCGCAAGTTATATGGACGCGGAGGCTCCTCGGAGAGCCGGAGGGAAAGCTTGGCCGCGTACGTCCTTTGCCCATCGTGCCAGACGAGCTGTCCCGAAGGCGCGACCTTCTGCTACAGGTGCGGCGCCTCCCTCGCCGGCGCCGCACCCGGGGCTCCGGCGCCGACTCCCGCGCCAGCGCCCTATCCGACCCCGGTCGCGAACGGATACCCGTACCCTCCACCGCCGCCGTCCATCTCCTATGAAACGCACCGCGCGATCGACCGCACGAAAACCGGCCTCGTGCTGCTCGCCATTGGCGCGCTCATCGCCTGGCTGCCGCTCATCGGGATCCTCGGGTCCCTCCTGGTCCTCGTGGGCGCCATCCTCGTCATCCTCGGCCGCCATGCATTCGGTCCCAAGCATGCGCGCAACGTAGGGATCGCCATCGCGCTCTTCGTGTTCGGGTTCCTGGGCGCCCTTGCGCTCGCGGGAGCTTTCGTGTCGTCCGTCACCTCGGCCGTGGCCCTGCCAGCGGCCGAGGCGGAGCCCGCAATCACCGGAGCGTTCGGCGGCCTCCTCCTCGGCGCGCTCATTCTGGGCGTAATCTCGGGGCTGTCCACGGTCCTCTTCATCTGGGAGCTCCTGAACGGGACCGGGCGGGCGCTCATCCTGCTCTCCTACGTGGTCGCCCTCCTCCTCGCCGCCCTCATCTACGCGATGATCATGCCCCAGCTGACGCCTGCCTTGTCCAGCATGTTCGCCGTATCGCCACCGGATCCCACGTCCATCGTCGCGCTCGATAACCAAATCAACAATCTCCGACTCCTGCAGGCCCTGCCGGCGCTCCTCGAGGCCGGGGCGGCCTACGTCGCTTGGTCCCGCATCGACGCGGGGCAGATTCCATAGGGCGTCCCCGGCGTCGCGTGAACGACGCCTGCGGCAGGGCCCCACGTCGACTCAGGCGGGGGAGTCAGGTTCGTCCCTTTTTCCGGGGAGCGTCTGCGGCCACGATCTTCCGCGCCGCGGCGAGCAGACCGTCCGCGACGACATCGGGATGCCACTCCGCCGCCGCCTCCGCGAACCGGTCGCGCCAATCCTTCGGCCCGACCCACGCGACGCGGCAGCCGAACGCGCGGCCGAACTCGAGGTCCAGGGGCTTGTCGCCGACCATCCAAGCCTGCCTCGGGTCCACGCCGAGGTCCCGCGCCGCGGCGAGCATCATCCCCGGCCGCGGCTTGCGGCACGCGCAGTCCGAGAGGACGTGGTGGGGGCAGTAGTAGATCTCCGCGAGGCGGACGCCTTCCTTGCGGAGGGCCGCGAGCATGGCCTCGTGGATGCGGCGGAGCTGCCGGTCCGGGACGAGCTTCCAGCCCATCATGTCCTGGTTCGTGACGAGGACGAGCCGCCAGCCTGCGTCCTGCAGGACCCGCATGCCCTCGATGGCGCCGGGGAGGAACTCGAACGCCTCCGGCGTGCGCACGTAGCCCTTGCGGCCGCGGTTGATCACGCCGTCGCGGTCCAGGAAGACGGTCGGTTGCACGGCGCGCGTCGCGCCGTCCCAGAGCCCGTGACGCCGGACGTGCAGGGCGCGCCGCGCCTCCGGGGACTGCAGGAAGAAGTCCACGAGGCCCCACTTCGCGAACGGGTTCCGCGTGAGGGTGAGGGCCTTGTCCACGGTGAACCAGTCCACCCGCTCGATCTCGTCCGGCTTCGGACGGAAGTCCTCCGACGTGACGTGGCCGCGGAAGAGGAAGCCCAGGGTGTATGTCGGCTTGCCGGGGAACCCGGACACGTAGACGTTCAGCGGCCCGTCCAGGACGACGCGCACGCCCGTCTCCTCCTCGGCCTCGCGGAGGGCGCCTTCCTCCGGCCCCTCGCCGTAGTCCATGAACCCGCCCGGCAGATTCCAGTGTCCCTTGGAAAAGCCGCGCGTCGCCTTGACCATGAGGACGCGGTTCCCCTTCGAGACGACGACCTCGGAGACGCAGCGGATCATCGTGTTGTAGATCGCGCGCTTCACCAGGCCGTCGACGTCGTCGCGCTCGAAGAGCGCGTCCCGCTGGTACCACTCCTCCGGGTGGTGGTCCAGGACCGGCTTGAGCCGCCGCACGACGTCGTCGCCGAAGTCCATCGTCCCTTCCGCCTTCGTGGGGAAGGCGAGCTCCTCGCCCTTGTGCGGGAACCGCAGCGTGCCGCGGTCGCGGACGAGGTACACCTGCCCGTCCGTCTCGATGAACAGGTGCTCCCGCCGCCGCTTGGCCATCCGGCTCGGAGAGGGAGGCGCGCGATATGAATCCTCGCCGCGTCACTCGTGCAGCTTGAGGGCGACGGACACGCCGTCGCGCAGCGGGAGGATGGACGCCAGCATGCGCGGGTCCTTCGACAGCCGCTCGTTGTACGTCCGGACCGCGACGGTCTCCTTCGAGCGGAACCGCGGGTTCGCGACGTCCCCACGCCAGAGCACGTTGTCCGTCACGAGCAGGCCGCCCACGCGCAGGCGACGGATGCACGGCTCGAGCACGTCCGGGTAGCCGTCCTTGTTGATGTCGACGAAGATCAGGTCGAACGGGCCCTCGAGGTCCTCCAGGACCTCTTGGGCCGGGCCGACCAGGATCCGCACCCGGTCCGCGACGCCGGTGCGGGCGAGGTTCGCCTCCGCGATCTTCGCGGTCTCCGGGTCCGCCTCCACCGTGACCAGCTCGCCGCCGGGCGGCAGGGCCCGCGCCCACCATGTGCCCGAATAGCCGATTGCGCTGCCGAGCTCGAGGATCCGCTTCGCGCCGATCGCCTTGGCGAGGATGTGGAGGAAGCTCCCCTCCGCCGCGCCGACGATCGGCCAGCCGTCGGCGAGGCCCTCGTCCTCCACCTTGGCGAGCACGTCGTCCCCGCGGTTCGCGAGGGCGTCGATGTAGTCGGCGAGTCGGGCGTCGATCGCGGCCCAGTTCGGGTCTCGGCGGCGGGGCATGCACGCCGCAAGCCTCCCTGCGGAATGAACCTTTCACCCTTGACAAAGGTTCAAGCGCCGGCCGGTCCTATATACGGAGCCGGGATGGGCATGTGCAAACTCACGAAGACCGCGAGCCCGGTCCTGTCGCTGTACCTCGAGACCGAATACGTGAATGAGATCGCCGCGCGCGGCTACGCGCTCCGCCCCAACCTCGCGGTGCCCCCCATGGGCCCCGTGGTTCACTCGTCCGGCGGGAGCGGCGGCGCCGGAGACATCCGCGTGACGCCGTCCAGCTGATCGGCCTGGGTCTCCCAGGCGTTGGCCTTGTCCTCGAGGCGGCCGGCGCGTTCCTTCAGGCCGTGCGCCTTTAGCTTCGCCTTCGCCGCCTTGTGCCGCAGCTTCGCGGCCTTGGCGCGGTCCCGCAACTCGCCCGCCGCAGGTCCGGGCGGCGGGGGCATCGCCTCCGACTGACCTTCCGCAGCCATCGACGGCCGAGAAGGTCCCTTCCCAGGATAAGGGTTGTGTACGAACCCGCTCGGAGCCTCCTCCGGTCCGCGCGGCCAAAGGCGAAAATACCCATGCGGCGTTGCGACACGCGGTGAAGGTCTACATCGAGGCGTACGGCTGCACCCAGAACTACGGGGAGGCCCGCCTCATGCAGGAGGCCCTGTCCGGACGGGGCCACTCCCTCACGCCGTCGGAGGACGAGGCGGACGCCCACGTCCTCGTGACGTGCACGGTGATCGAGGCCACGGAGCGGAAGATGGTCCGGCGGATGCAGGCCCTCGCGGCCCACGACAAGCCCCTGGTCGTCGCGGGATGCATGGCCGCGGCCCAGCGCGACCGCGTGCACGCCGTCGTGCCGCGCGCGAAGCTCCTCCCGCCGCGTAAGTGGCCGGCGATCGTCGACCTGCTCGACGGCGGCACGGCCTGCGGCGAGCGCGCGGCCGAGGTGGAGGCGGCCGGCCCCGGATGGCGCGACGCCATCGTCCCCATCGCCCAGGGGTGCGCCGGCCGGTGCACGTACTGCATCACCCGCGTCGCCCGCGGCACCGTGCGCTCGTACGCGGTCGAGGACCTCGTGGCCCAGGTCCGCCGCAACGTCGAGCGGGGCGCGCGGGAGATCAAGCTCACGGGCCAGGACACGGCGGCGTACGGGCGGGACGCGGGGACGGACCTGGCGGCGCTCCTGCGCGCGGTCGTCGCGGTCGAGGGCGACTTCCGCGTGCGCGTGGGCATGGCGGACCCGCTGACCGTCCGGCCCATCGTCGACGACCTCGTGGACGCGTACGCGTCCGAGAAGGTGTTCACGTTCCTCCATCTCCCGGTGCAGAGCGGGGACGACGGCGTCCTCGGGAGGATGCGCCGGGAGTACACCGTGGCGGACTTCGAGGCCATCGTCGCGGCCTTCCGCGGCGCCTATCCGGACCTCACGCTCTCCACGGACGTTATCGTGGGCTTCCCCGGCGAGACGGAGGACGCGTTCGAGGCCACGATGGACCTCGTGCGCCGCGTGCGGCCGGACATCGTCAACGTGACGCGCTTCTCCGCGCGGCCGGGGACCCCCGCGGCCTCGTATCCCGACCCGGTCGTCGGCTGGCGCGTGAAGGAGCGCTCGCGGCGCCTCACGTCCCTGCGGTTCGCGGTCGCGCGGGAGATCCACCAGCGCTTCGTCGGCGACGAGGTCGACGTCCTCGTGACGGAGCCGGGCAAGGAGGGGACCGTCCTCGCGCGGACGCCGGAGTATCGGCAGGTGGGCCGCCACGAGGACGCGCCCGTCGGCGAGTTCCTCCGCGCGCGGATCGACGCGGCGCGCGCCACGGACCTCTTCGGCCACGTCGTGACGGATGGGCTTTATACGCCCGAGGAAATGCACGCCCGCAGCCCCGTGGTGTAGCGGTCAAGCATTCGGGTCTTTGGAACCCGCGACGGCAGTTCGAATCTGCCCGGGGCTATCCCATGCGAGCCCGAGCGGCCCTGACCCTGAAGTTCGCGGACGCCAGGACGGCGAAGGCCATCGCGGACTCCGTGTCACTGGACGACCAGGGGTACATCCGCACCCGCCGCAGCGGCGCGACGATCACCGCGGCGGCGGCCGCGGATGGACCGATGTCCCTGCTGCACACCCTGGACGACTACCTGGCGTGCGTCAGCGTTGCGGAGCGGACGACCGAAACGGCGCGGCCCAGACGTCGCCGGTAGGCCGCCGGGAACTCCGTCCGCGACCCGACCCGCACGCCCCCAGATTCGCATCGCCCGAAGGAACCTATATGTATACCATATGCTATCATATAGTCAGCCATGGTGACCATCACCACCATCCAGCTCAGCCCGGCCACCCGGGATCGCCTCTCGCGACTCAAGTCGAACCCTCGTGAAACGTACGACGAGCTCCTGAACAAGCTCCTGGCGCTCGTCCCCGAGGGAGATGAAGAGGGACGCTACACGGAGGAGTTCCGGATCGGGCTGTTGAACGCCCGAATCGACGTTCGCGAGGGCCGCCTCGTGGACCATGAGCAAGTGAAGAAGCAGCTGGGGCTCTGATGCCCTGGTCCATCCGGTGGACCGCCCAAGGGCTCCGCGATCTCGCCCGACTCGATCCGCCCGTGGCCCGTCGGATCGTAGCGAAGCTGGAACAGGCCGCGGAGGACCCCGGCCACTACTTCACTCGCCTCGCGGGATCCGACGACTACAAGCTCCGCATCGGAGACTATCGACTCCTCGCCCTGTTGTCCCATGAGGCGAAGACCGTCGACGTGGAGCGGGTGGACCACCGTACGCGAGTCTACCGCAGGAAAGGGTAGGCCCCGAAGGCCTTCCGGCGCGGACCTCCGGCTCACGCGGGGGGCGGCACGCCCTCGCGCACGTACGCCGCGACGCCTCGCCTGAACGCGAGCATCTCCCGGCGGTTCATCGCGGTGCGGGCCACGGCGCACAGCTCGTCGTCCGGCGAGACCACGAGGGCCTCGTCCCCCGGCCGCAGCCCCCGGTCCGCGTCCTTCACGAACTTCGCGAAGACGTTCTTCCCCTCGCGCTGGAACGGCACCGCGTCCGCGTCCACGACGATCCGCAGCCGCGGGGCCGGGAACGCGGCCTGCAGGCGGCGGGCGCCCGCGGCCTTGAGCGTGAAGAACCCGTCCTCGGCGCGGAGGGAGAGGATATGCGCGCCGTCGACGAGGACGTTCCGAACCTTCCCCGTGTTCTTCGACACCGCATACGTCACGTGACCGCGCAGGAGTGGGTCGGCGGCCCCCCGGCCGAACTGGAGGTCCGCCGTGGCGCGCACGCGCAGGAGGTTCCAGTCCACCTGCCGCGGACCCGGCGCGGCGGACCGCATCTCGTCGAGGGTCGCCTCGCCCTCCCAGAGCTTCCCGAAGGCGTAGCCGGCGCCCGCGGCCCACTGGCGGAAGAAGACCTCCGCGGCCTCGGCGGCCTCGGGCTCCAGGGAGTCGGGGACGAGGGACTGCGAGAGGGGCCACACGTGGTCCAGCTCCAAGGGCACGGGGCCCCAGACCGACTTGACGACCGGATGGACGTCCGCGGCGGCCAGCGAACGCTCGACGACCGCGGCATAGCGGTCCGAGTAGGGCCGCGAGCCCTCGGGCAGCACGAGGACGCCCTTCGCCGGGGGCGGGGCGTACCGCTCCATGAGACGGCGGCGGTAGCGGTGCAGCACGGGCCGGTGCGCGGTCTCCGGGCCGACGTAGTACATCGCACCCGTCCGGGACAGGGGCTCGTACTCCTCCAGGAAGTCGTTGTGGCGGCGCAGCTCGCGCACCGCGTCCTGGAGCGCCGGATGGGCTCGCGCGCGTCGCTCCACGAGCTCCCACAGGTCCCCCGCGGCGATCGCCCGCCGGACCTCGCGGACCGCGGCGAAGGAGACGTGGAGGTTGTGCTCCGCGAGGAGGCGCTCGTCCGCGGCGATCTGGGCCATGGGGTGCGACGAGCACACGGGGCAGGGGCAGCCGCTCTCCCGCACCTCGGACGCATGACGGGTGCCGTCCGGGAACAGCATGCGGCCGTCCCGCGCGTACTTCGCGTACGCCGCGGAGTCGAAGAGGTCGCAGCCCAGGAGGGCCGCGAGCGGGAAGACGAGCGGGTGGCCGGCGCCGAACAGGTGGACGGGCTTGGAGGGGTCGAGGCCCTTCTTCGAGGCGACGATCACGCGGACAAGGTCGCGGAAGCGATACGCCTCCATGAGCGGGACGACGCCGCCGATTGCCGCGACGGCGATGTCGAGGGACGAGACCTCGCGGGCGCAGCGTTCCCGAAGGTCCTCGTGCAGCGCGCCCTGGACGGCGCCGACGAGGGCCATGTCCCCGCGGAGGTCCGCGGCCTCCCTCGCGCGGCGGATCGTCTCGTCGACGTCCGCGCGGGCGCGAGCCGCGGGGTGCTCCGGCTCGGAGAAGAGGTCGAGCATCGTCCCCAGGTCGGAGCCGATCGCTTTCTGGAACTCGATGACCTGGGCGTTCGTCACCTCGACGTCGCCGTAGACGTGGGACTGGAAGGCGCCCGAGTCCGTCATCACGGCCCCGGAGAACCCGAGCAGCTTGTGCACGCCGTCCCGGAGGACGGCCTCCCGCAGGGAGCCCTTCCCCAGGATGTAGGCGTTCGTGATCAGGATCTCCGCGCCGAAGCGGGAAGCGAGCTCCGCCGGGGGGACGACGGCCTGGTTCGGGTTGACCACGGGCAGGAGCGCGGGCGTCGCCACGCGGCCGTGCCGCGTCTCGAGGACGCCCGTGCGCGCGAGCCCGTCCCGCGCCCGGAGCTCAAACACGTGCGGCGATGGGGCCGCGGCGGTAAAGGGTTTTGGGGGTCCGTGGCAAGCCACCCAAGCCCTCGCAGGTCATCCCGCCACTCACCACCCGAAGAGGTGGACCTTCTCCATGCCCCAGCCGACCAGCAGGACGAACGCGAGGACGAAGGGACCGACGAGCATCATCACCGGGTCGGGATTGAGTACGTAGAATAGCAGGGCCGCCGCGCTCCCCATGATGAACACGACGACGACCCACGAGTTGAGCTGCACGAAATCGCGCAGTGCAGGCCAGCGTTCCTCCAGCAGCATGATGCCGAAGAGTGCGGCAAAGAGATAGGTCGTGAACCCGGCGACGACGACCGAGAAGCGCCATGGTTCGGACGGCCATGTCAAGATGCCGATTGCCGCTTCCACCGCGAGAGCGACGAGGGTCGCGAGGAACGCCCGCCGACCGACCGCGAAGGTTTTCACGGGCGCGTGGGGCATGGCGGCATCTGCATCGGCTGCCTGTGCCTAAGCCTTTCCGGCCGCGCGCCGGATCGGGGACGATGGCGGGTGGGTGGCTCATGCCCATCCAAAGGGTGTTGCGGGCCCGTTCGGCCACCCCGCCGATAGGGCTATGGCCTCCCGGCGGCTCCTCCGTGGCGATGCTCCGGCAGACCTTCCTCCACGTGCCCGGCGTCGGCTACCGGACGGAGGAACGGTTCTGGCGGTCCGGCCTCGAGTCCTGGGACGACGTCGGGACGGGGAAGGCGGAGACGCTGCCGCCACGTCTGCGCGCGGCCCTGGAAGGGGAGGTCGCCGCGTCGGAGGACGCCCTGCGCCGCAGGCGATACCGCTACTTCGCGGACCGCCTGCCGCCCCGGGAGCACTGGCGCACGTGGCCCGAGTTCCGCCGCAAGGTGGCCTTCCTCGACATCGAGACGACCGGACTGGACATCGGGCGGGACGCGCTCACCGTGGTCGGCGTGTACGATGGCTCGCGTAAACGGTCCTTCATCCGCGGGGAGAACCTGGAGGAGCTCCCGGCGGCGCTGGAGGACCGGGCGCTCCTCGTGACGTTCAACGGGGCGCGCTTCGACGTGCCGTTCCTGCGGCACGCCTTCCCGAGGATACGGCTCGACCAGCTCCACCTGGACCTGATGGGCCCGCTCCACCGCCTCGGGTACTGGGGCGGGCTGAAGCGGATCGAGCGGCGCCTGGGAATCGAGCGGAGCGGAGAGACCGCGGGGATGGGCGGCATGGACGCCGTCCGCCTCTGGGCCGCATCCCAAGCGGGGGACGACGACGCCCGGGACACCCTGGTGGCCTACAACCTCGAGGACGTCGTGAACCTCGAGCCGCTCGCGGAGTTCTCGTACGAGGCGATGCGGTCCCTCCTCCAGGAGCGGGGCTTCGTCACCGCGGACCGCTATGTGCCCGCCGCGGGCGTTCCGTGACGGGACGGACCGCGCCTAGGCGTTCGGCGGGAGGTCGTTCAGGTTGAGGATCTGCTCCGCGGACAACGGCCGCTGCCCGTCGTCGATCACGATGCTCGCCTTGAGCCGGCCCTCCTCGAGGCTCACGCGGACGGACTTGAGGCGCGAACGGAAGAGCTGGAGCCCCTTGCCGTTCCGGGAGGGCAGGGCCCTCTCGCAGTACACGAGGCCCATCTCCTCGAGCTGGCGGATGCGGCGGTAGCACGCGGCGATCGGGATGCCGAAGCGACGGCGGAGGACCCGGGCGGAAACCGCGGTCTCCCAAGGGCCCAGGGGGAGACGGGGGCGCTACGGGGGCCTGACGGGTCGGGCGGCATGTCAAGCTTGGTCAGCGCCCACCCTTTCCGGCGGCGACGGAGATTTTCC
>OFHK01000164.1_pt1 | contig 20874 bp, 21 predicted proteins | sample 1521951 | NCBI WGS metagenome assembly OFHK01 (sample SAMEA2468436, study PRJEB22500) | soil metagenome | biome: Glassland; feature: Farmland; material: Clay | place: Australia | collected 2013-01-31 | depth 0.55 m
GGGCTGCGCGTTCGCGCCATCGCCGCCGCCCCCTCAGGCAGTCCGCTGGGGTTCGCCGACCTCTACGCCCATCGGCTCGCCGCCGCCCCCTACGCGCTGGCCACCGCGGGCATCACCGCGGTGGGGGCCGGGTTCGGCGCCACACAGCCCGCCGCGCTCGCGGCCGGCGGCGGACTGCTCGCCGCGGCCGGGCTCGCCGCAGCGGGGAACCTGTCCGTAACGCCTGCCCTGCTGCTCCGCACGAGTTCCCGGCCCGCTGCCCCGGAGGCGCCGAACCCCCGCGCGGCGGGCTAGTGGTTCAGCGCCGCCTGCTCCGCACGGCGGCGGCAACGTCACGCTGAAGCGAAGAAGATCTGCGCCCGTTGCCCGGTGCGAAGAGCGTGCCTTGTGTTCGCAATGGCCACCAGGCTGGAGTACGGGATCTGGGGCGGGCTGACCGAGGACGAGTGGCGTCAGCTCCGCCGTCGGCGAGTCGCCTGAAGTCAGACGGCGGCCGGTTCCTGCCCCGGTTACGCGGCTGCCTCGCGAGTAGGGCGCTCTGACCGTTCTACGGGAGGCGGGCGGTCCACTCGCCGGACGTGAACTTGGCCCGGGCCAGCTCTCCCGCCGCCCGCAGCTCCGCGGGCGCCAGCCCGCCGTCGGTGAGGCCGTGCCGCCGGCGGAAGCAGCCGGTCATCGCGCCGATGACCTGCTCTCTGGTCAGGCGGGTCTGGCGCCGCAGCGGATCGACCCGCTTGATCGCGCTCGGGATGCCCTTGCCGGACAGCTTCTCCCGGCCGGTGCGCAGCACGCGCGTCAGCTTCTGCGCGTCCATGTCGTAGGCCATCGTCACGTGGTGGAGCACAGCGGACGCCAGCCGCTTCTGCGCGGCGCCGCCGATCTTGCCCTGGCTGGAGGCGATGTCGTTGAGCGGCTGGTACCAGGCGGCCAGGCCCAGATCCCCGGTCAGCGCGGCGATCACCCAGTCGTCAAGAAACGCGTAGGAGTCCGCGAACGACAGGCCCGCGACCAGCGATTCCGGCGCGTACAGCGAGTAGGTGATCGTGTTTTCTGGCTCGATGAACATCGCGCCGCCGCCGCTGATCCGCCGCACGACGGTGATGCCGAGGCGGCGGGCCTGGCCGACATCGACCTCGTTCCGCAGCGACTGGAAGCTGCCGATGACCACGGCGGGTGCCGACCATTCCCAGATCCGCAGCGTCGCGGGGCGGCGCCCGGCCGCGACCTCGCGCAGCAGCACCTCGTCGATCGCCATGTGCAGCGCCGGTTCCTGCGGGCCCTCGTGGACCAGCTGCCAGTCGTGGTCGCGCCAGTCGCTGGCCCCGAGGACGGCGCGGCGGACGGCGACGGCCACCGCACTGGGACAGATCCCGGCGGGCAGCACGCCGCCGCCGAGCGCCGCCTGGATGCCCGCGGTGATCACCGCGGTATCCGCGGTTACCGGGAGCCCGGTCACCGCGGTGCCGATCCGCCCGAGCGCGCCGGCGGCTCCGGGGACGAAGTCGCCGCTGACCTGGACGCGGGCCAGGCGGCCGCCGGTCACCTCGACGTCCGCGGCCACGAGCTTGCCGCCGTGCGGCTGGTACTCACCGTGCATGCTTTCATCCCGGCTGGCGCATTCGCCAGCTCGCTAAGCGGTAGCGCGCCCGATCCGCACCCGCCACGTCCCCGGCCCGGCCTCGATGTAGTCCCAGGTGAACTGCCCGTGGTGCTGCGCCTCGAACTGGTACCGCAGCGGCAGCGGGTCGTGGTCGTTGACCACCACGACCCCGCGTCCCGGCTGGAGCGCCCGGTAGGCGGTGAAGATCGCGTCGTGACGCCGCCAGTGCGGCAGCTGCCGCACGTCCAGGTCTGGCTCCCGGCCGCCGTCCTCGCCGGCCGGTTCCGCACCGCCCGTCTCGCCGGCCCCGGAAGGTGTGACCGCGAGCGGACGCCCGATCCGGACCCGCCACGTCTGCGGCCCGGCCTCGATGTAGTCCCAGGTGAACTGGCCGGGGTGCTCGGCCTCGAACTGGTAGCGCAGCGGCTTAGGGTCGTGGTCGTTGACCAGCACGAACCCGGCACCCGGGGCGAGGGCCTGCCAGGCCGCGAAGATCGACTCGTGCCGTCGCGCGGGAGGCATGTCCCGGACATCGAGGTCCGGGTCGCTGGCCGGCGACCCTGCCGCCGGGCCGCCGTCGGCGGAGCCTTCCTGGGCCGGGGCGCTGCCGGCGTGGCGGGCGAGCCCGTGCAGCGCCGCCGTCACCTTGACCGCGAGATCAGGCCTTGGCTCGCGCAGCGCCGCCCAGGCCGCGGCGGCGAGCCGGCACGCCCGGTCGGCCTGCCCGGCCCTGGCCAGTGCGGTCGCGGCCTGCAACAGCAGCGACAGCACGGTGGCTTGCGGATCCGAGGCAGTGACGGTTTCCGCCGGATCCACCGTCGTAGCTTGCTCGGTGCGGTGGTGCATCTCCGCCAGCAGCCGGGGGAGATCCGCGCCGTCGCTGGCGAGCAGGGCGGGGAGCAGGATGTCGTTCTCCTTCGCCACGTGCGCTGCGAAGAGCCTGGCTATCTCCTCCGCGCGCCGCACCGCGTCGGCGGCGGCGGCCGGCTCTGCGAGCCGGCCGGCCGCGTCCGACAGGATCTTGTGCTCGGCGGTCATCTCGCTGACGGTGCCGGCCAGGCCGTCGAGCCCGGCGGCGGCCGGGTAGATGGTGGCCTCCTCGGCCGCCGCGTGCGGGAGGATCTCCCCGGCCAGGTAGGCGATCAGCCCGGCCACGGCGGCCTCGTGCGGCTGGCCCGCTGCCGCCGCCGCGGTTACCGCGCTCACCCGTTGACCGAGCTGCTCGCCGAGGATCCGGTGATGGGTGCGCATTGCCTCGTACGCTTCGGTTCCCGTGATCGTCACGTCATCTCCCTTGTCAGCCCGCCGCCAGCGGCGGAGATTACGACAGCATGGCTAGTATTTACTATACATACTTAGGAAAAGGCGCCGACGGGGCTGGCTGATTGCCGCGACGTCACCCTGCCAGCAGGATGCCGAGGAACAGCGCGGCCAGGGCGCTGATGCCGGTCAGCGCGCCGAACACCGCCAGCCCCGCGGCGCTGCGGGCGCGGGCGTGCAGCACCGCGGTGATCCCGGAGACGGCCACGGCGGCGAGCTTGACCACGAGCGTGGTCTGGTAGCTTCCGGTGATCTGCGAGCGGACGGCGATCACGTTCCAGACGCCGGTGAGGATCAGCACCGCGAACGCGGGCCAGGCGACCTGGTTAAACCGGCGGGCGGCCGCCCGGGGAATCTCCGCACCGAGCCGGCGCAGCACCGGGACCAGCGCGGCCAGCGTGAGCTGCCCGCCCACCCAGACGGTCGCGGCGAGAACGTGCAGGAACAGCCGGACCGTGTCCCAGCTAACGGCCAGCACGGCCAGGATTCTGCGATACGGGCCGCGCCTTCAGCAGGCACACCCATCCCTCGGGCAGCTCTCCGGAGCTGAGGAACACTCGCAGCCGGTCGGCTGCGGCGGGGGGCAGCGCCTCGTCGGCTCGCGGGTAGAGGATCTTCTCCTCTTTCAGGTTGTGGTGCAGAAGCTGGACGGTCAGCCGCTTGCCAAGCGTGGCCCCGGTGCCGGCGTCTGCCGCGCGTTCCAGCGCCTCCAGCGTGCCCCATATCTGCGCATGCTCGCGGAGCATGACGAACACCGGGGCCGCCAGTCCCGGTTCGGCTTCGCGCAGCAGCGGGAACAGGAACTCCTCCTCCAGGTAGATGTGGCGGCGCAGCGCGCCGACGGCGCGTGTCAGCGGCTGCCGGTCACCGGGTGCGGCGGTGAACGCCGCGATGCCTGCGTCGATCTCGTGGTGCTCTCGTTCGAGAGCCGCCGCCAGTGAGCCGGTCTGCATGTCTGCCTCGTGTTATCGCGATCTTGCTGCCGGCCGCGGGCCGGCCGCGGCCAGGTCTTCCGGGTACGGGAATGTTCCGGGCTGGTAGGAGCACCAGGGGTCCTCGGCGTACGGGTCGCCGGTGAGGGCGAAGGCGCGGGAGCGTGATCCGCCGCAGACGGGAGCGAACTCGCAGGCGCCGCACCGTCCGGTCAGCCTGCCGTGGTCGCGCAGCCCGGTGAACAGCGGTGATGTGCGGTAGATGCCGGTGAGCCGGCCGGTGCGCACGCTGCCGGCGGCGACCGGGAGGAATCCGCTCGGGTGGACGGTGCCGAGGTGGGAGATGAACACGAAGCCCTGCCCGGCGTTGACGTTCGCGGGCGGGCGGCGGGCCTTGCGCCGGGCCAGGCCCAGGTCGGCGAGCCGCTCCCGCAACCGGAGATACAGCTCGCCCAGGCCGAGCACGGCAACATGGTCGGCGCCGCGGGTGCGGAGGATCTCCCGCTGGATGACGACGCGGCGGAAGTGATGGGCTTCGGTGGTCCGCGCCGGGATGAACTCTCCGGCGTCGTAGACGAAGTTGAGCACGTCCTCGGCCTGCCGCGCGGTCAGGCCGGGCAGCAGCGCGCCGCGCCCGGTCGGCACCAGCAGGAACGCGCTCCACGACACCGCACCCATGCGGTGCACCAGCGCGGCGATGTCCGCCAGGTCGGTGAGGTTGTGGCCGGTCACGGTGGTGTTGATCTGCACCTTCAGGCCCAGCTCCCGCGCGGCCTGCCAGGCGTCCAGCGTCCAGCCGAACACCCCGGGCACGCCGCGGAACCGGTCATGGACTTCCGCGGTCGAGCCGTCCAGGCTCAGCGAGATCGCCCGGGCGCCGGCCTCCCGCAGTTCGGCGAGGCGGCAGGCGGTCAGCGTGGGCGTGCCCGACGGCGAGACCGCCACCGGGAGCCCCAGCCGGGTGCCGTGCCGGACCAGTTCCAGCAGGTCCGGCCGCTGGAACGGGTCGCCGCCGGTGAGCACGAAGATCGGCGGCGGGCTGCCGAACTCGGCGACCTGCGCCATGAGGTCGCGCGCGTCATCGGTGGTCAGCTCGCCGGGGTGGCGGCCGGGCCGGGCCTCGGCACGGCAGTGCACGCAGGCCAGCGGGCACGCCTGGGTCATCTCCCAGATCACGATGAACGGCCGCGTGCCGGTGTCGTGCCGGAAGGTGCGTATCGGCGTGGTTCGCATGCGCCTAGGCACGGCGGTCTCGTGCGGTGGCCGCCCAGGTCAGCAGGTCAAGCCCGGCATCCAGCGCAGCCTTTCTTGCCGAGAGGATGCGGCCGGCCGTGTCGTCGGGCAGGGTCTCGACCATCATGGTCAGCCCGTCGCAGTCGCTGACATGCGGCAGGATCTGCCGGGTCAGCTCGGCCCCCCGTCGGGCCTGCTCGTCGGTGAGCTCGTCGTGTCCGGCCAGCCACAGCAGCTCGCGGGCGTTGCGGATCGCGCCGTCGTGATTGGCCAGCAGTTTGCCGACGTAGGCGTCGCCGAAGATGCCGGTCAGCTGCGGGCACATCGCCTCCTCCTCGTACCGGATGTGCGGGCCGGTCGCCTCGGCGACCGCGGCGATCAGCGTCCGCGCCCGCCCGGCGTCCCGGTCGCCGAACGCCCGCACCAGTTCCAGCAGCAGGTCGCGGACCTGCCGGTGCTCGGCCCGGAACACTCCGGTGAATTCCTGCACAGCAGTCACGCCTGGCACTTCTCCTTCATGCGCGAACTCGATCGCTCAAGCGTCACGGCTCCCCGAGGCGAAAATCAGAGACTTTCGTCCCGGGACGAACGGCCGGTTGTCATGCCTCCGGCCGGGCCGCCCACCTTCCTGATGTTTATACTATGGCATTGGTGCAAAACATACGGAGGTGGCGGTGTTCTTCACGGACCGGGGCATCGAGGAGCTTGGCGAGCGGCGGGGTGAGGAGCAGGTGACGCTGGGCTGGCTGGCCGCCCGGCTCGAGGCCTTCGCCGGCCTGCATCCCGGCTTCGACGTCCCGGCCGGCGGCTGGCCACCTGGCTGGCCCGCGCCGACGACGAGGACGACGAGGCATGAACCGCGCGTCAACCGGTTCGCGGGCGGGCGGGTGAGGCCCAGTGCGCTACCGCTTGGAGGTCCGCCTGGCGGAAGGTGATGCAGGAAGCCGGGTTGTGATCCGCTGGCGCCGCCCGGCTGGGGACGGCGGCGAGGAGATTGCCGACGTGCTGGGGGTCCTGGAGGCGGCCGACGCTGTTTACTTCAGGGTCCGTAAGGCATCTGGCGAGCTGGTGACCATCCCGCGGAATCGCGCCCTGGCTGGCAAGACGGTGCCCGCGGTCCCGCGCCGCAGGCACCGCGAGCCGGGATCCGGCGCCGAGGGAGTCACCCCCGGCCGTTCGGGATAAAGGGTCTTCTCCTCAACCCGGGGTGCGGCATGACGATGGTGTGGGGTGATCCGGCGGGGTTCGCGGTGGACTGGGACTGGCAGCGCGGGCTGACCGTGTGGGAGCTTGCCGGGCGGCGTTCCGAGCCCCGGTTTGACCGCAAGGTACTCGAGCATGAGCTGCCGGCCCGGCCGGCCAGCGAGCGGCATGCGCGGGCCGCGGCACGCCGCTGGTGGCGGACGCAGGGCCGCTCCGAGGCCCTCACTGCGGCCAGGGGCAGCGCCCGGCAGCCTGAGCGATGATCTCCGCAACCGCGCACCCCCCGCCGGGTCCCGCCGCGGTGGTCCGCAAGTTATCTGCAAGGGCCAGCGGCCAGGCTCGTCTTCGGCATTGCGGGCCGGCCGTCGTGCGTCAGAGGAGATGGAGTCATGACCGGTAGCAAGACCGACGGGTTCCGGCTGGGGATCTACGTGTTCGGGGACGCCGAGGTGGTGGACTTCGCCGCGCCGTACGGGGTGTTCTCTGTCGCCCGCCGGTACGACCCGGCGCTGGATGTGTTCCTGGTGGCCGAGACGCTCCGCCCGGTGCAGGCGCAGGCCGGGTTCACCGTTGCTGCCGAACTACGACTTCGCCAGCCGCCCGGCGATGAACGCGGTCCTGCTCCCGGGCGGGCCGGGCACCCGCCCGGAGACGTACAACACCCGGCTGCACGAGTTCATCCGCAGCCAGCCGCCCGAAACGCTGCTGACCAGCGTGTGCACCGGCTCGTGGATCCTCGCCATGGCCGGCCTGCTCGACGGGGTGCCGGCCACCAGCCGCAAGGAGCCCGACCGCACGGAGGCGCAACCGCACGGAGGCGCAACCGCCCGGGATGGTGCCGATCGACCGGCTGGCCAGCCTCGCGCCGGCCTGCCACGTCAGCCGGGCCCGGGTGGTGGACGCCGGCCGGGTGGTCACCGCCGCGGGCATCAGCGCGGGCATGGAGATGGGCTTCCACCTGCTGCGCCGGGCCGGGTACGACGAGGCGATCATCGGCGACGTGGCCCGGGTCATGGAGTACACCAAGGCCTACGACGCCTACCGCGATGACCGCGAGACGGCGGCGCGGCCGGGCGGGGATCGTAGCCATGCTTGCCGCGTTCTCCATCACCCCGCTCGGCGCCGGCGAGTCGGTCGGCGATCACGTTGCCGAGGCGGTCCGCATCGTCCGGGCCAGCGGCCTGCCCAGCGACACGAACGCCATGTTCACCAACGTCGAGGGCGAATGGGACGAGATCCTGGCGGTGATCCGTGCCTGCATCGACAAAGTCTCCGAGACGGCACCCCGCGTGACCGTCACCATCAAGCTGGACTGGCGTCCCGGGCAGCCCGCCGGCCGCCTGGACCGCGATATGGAATCGGTGGAGCGCCGGCTGCGCTGAGCAAGGGCTGGCCGCTCGCCGCTGGGAGCGGGTGCCATCACGCCGCATCCTGGGTGCGCAGGCAATCTGCAACCTCGCCGGAGCAGGCTGGCAGGGTGAGATCCCCAGCCATCGGCTCCGGCAGCCCCGTCGCACAGACCGCCCTTGCCGCAGCCAGGAAAGGAACCTGGTCATGACCAGCGTGGTCTACCCGCCGGCCACCCGCGAGATCGGTGACCGGCGCCGTGAGCTCGCCCCGGCGATCCATCAGGCCTTTGACGCGTTCAGCCAGCAGGTGTTCGCCGACGGCGCCCTGCCCGCCAAGACCAAGCAGCTGATCGCGGTCGCCGCCGCGCACGTTACCCAGTGTCCGTACTGCATCAGGGGGCACACCAAGCTCGCCCGCCGGGCGGGCGCAAGTGATCAGGAGATCATGGAAGCCATCTGGGTGGCGGCCGAGATGCGCGCGGGCGGCGCCTTCGCGCACTCCACGGTGGCCTTGCACGCTCTTGACGAAGAACGACAGTGACGGTCGCCCCAGGGCACCGGTAGACCGGGCACGGGTGGGGCTGCCTGCCGCCAGCCGCGCGATCGATGACATCTACCAGCCGGCTGGCTCAGCCGACGCCGCGGAGGCTGACCAGGCTGCCGTGCCCGGCTCCAAGGCTGCGGCGCACCTCGCAGCCGGGTGAGTGCGCGGGCACGCATACCACGCGATCGGCCATGTCCGCGGTCTGCACCGGAAGGGTCACCGAGCCGTGCCCGGTGGTCACGGCCACCGCGCGCCCGGCGGCGGTCCCCGCCTCGGCGGCGGTGGCCGCCGACATCACGGCCTCCGCCGGGCGGGCGGTGCCGGCTAGGTACGGCTCGCCGTCCAGCATCCGCCCGGTGTCCAGGAGCTGGTGCCAGGTGGCCAGCACGGCCTGCCCGGCAGCGGGCCGGACGGCCGGCGGGAAGGGCAGGTCCGGGACGGCAGGCCGCTCACCGGCCCAGGCGCCGAGCCCGGCCAGCTCGCGGCGCGCAGCGGCGGCATCGGGCAGCCCGAGGTGGATGTCCATCTGGTCAGCGATCCAGCCCAGCACCTCCAGGTCGGACCGGACGCCCGGGACGGCGAGCGCCGGCCCGAACGTGCCCGGCCGGCCCTCCCAGTTGACGAACGTGCCCGCCTTCTCCGCGACGGCAGCCACCGGCAGCACCACGTCCGCCCGGTCGGTGACCGCGCTGGCTCGCAGCTCCAGGGAGACGACAAACTCCGCGGCCTCAAGCGCGGCGAGCGCGGCGCCCGGGTCCGGCAGGTCGCCGGGATCCACCCCGGCGATGAGCAGGGCGGTGATGTCCCCGCTCGGCGCGGCGGCGAGGATCTGGGCGGTGTCCCGGCCCGGCTGTTCGGGCAGCGAGGCTACGCCCCAGGCCGTGGCTACCTCGGCCCGGGCCTGGGGGTCGCCGGTCGGCCGCCCGCCGGGCAGCAGGTTCGGCAGCGCGCCGGCGTCGATGCCCCCGCGCTCCCCGGCCCGGCGCGGGATCCAGGCCAGCCAGGCCCCGGTCGCAGCGGCCAGCCGGGCCAGCGCGGACAGCGCGCCGGGCACCTCGGCCAGCCGCTCGCCTGCCAGGATCACTGCCCCGGGCTGGCGCAGCGCCCGGGCGGCCTCGTGCCAGGCGGCGTTCTGGCCCGCCGCGTTCCCGTCCCCGCTGCTCGGGGCGGTGTCTTCCTGGGCGGTGCCGCCAGCCGATGCAGGGTCGGCTGCCAGCCGTTCCAGCGCCCGCGCCTCGCCGCCGGGCACGACGGTCAGCAGCGTCCCGGACATCCGGCGGAGCCCGGCGACGGCCAGCGCAGCGACCGAATAGACGGCCAGACGATTCTTGCGGGCAGCCTTGCGCAGCCGCAGGAACACGATCGGCGATTCCTCCTCGGGCTCGAAGCCGGCCAGCAGCACCGCCGGGGCGCGTTCCAGGCTGGCGTAGCTGACCCCGATGCCCCGGCCGGCCACGCAGGCGGCCAGGAACTGCGCCTCCTCGGCCGAGTGCGGCCTGGCCCGCAGGTCGATGTCGTTGGTGCCCAGCGCGACGCGGGCGAACTTGGCGTAGGCGTAGGCGTCCTCGGCGGTGAGCCTGCCGCCGGGCAGAACCCCGGCCCGGCCGCGGGCGGCGGCGAGCCCGCGGGCTGCCGCTGCCAGCGCCTCCGGCCAGGATGCCGGGGCCAGCGCGCCGTCTGGGCCGCGGACCAGCGGGTAGGCCAGCCGGTCGGGCTGGGTGGCGTAGGTGAACGCCCAGCGGCCCTTGTCGCAGTTCCACTCCTCGTTGACATCCGGGTCGTTCCCGGCGAGTCGGCGCATCACCGCGCCGCGGCGGTGGTCGGTGCGCTGCCGGCAGCCGGACGCGCAGTGCTCGCAGATGCTGGGCGTGGAGACCAGGTCGAACGGGCGGGAGCGGAACCGGTAGGCGGCTCCGGTCAGCGCCCCCACCGGGCAGATTTGCACGGTGTTGCCGGAGAAGTAGGAGTTGAACGGCCTGCCCTCGGCGGTGGCGATGTACTGGGCGGGGCCGCGCTCGTCGAAGTCGATGAACGGGTCGCCGGCGATCTCCTCGGACACCCGCACGCACCGGGTGCAGGAGATGCACCGCTCGCGGTCGAGCAGGATCTGGGTGGAGATCGGCACCGGCTTGGCGAAATGCCGTTTCTCGTCGGTGAACCTGCTTTCGCCCTGGCCGGCCGACATGGCGTGGTTCTGCAGCGGGCACTCGCCGCCCTTGTCGCACATCGGGCAGTCGAGCGGGTGGTTGATCAGCAGGAACTCCATGTTCCCGCGCTGGGCCTTCTCAGCCACCGGGGAGGTGAGCTGGGTGTGCACGACCATGCCGTCGGCGCAGGCGATCGCGCAGGCCGGCTGCGGCTTGGCCTGACCCTGCACTTCCACCAGGCATTGCCGGCAGGCGGCGATCGGGACCAGCAGCGGGTGGTCGCAGAACCGGGGGATGGCGATGCCGATCTGCTCGGCGGCGCGGATGATCAGCGTGCCCCTGGGCACGGCGATCTCGAAGCCGTCGATGGTGACGGTCACGCCGTCCTGCACCGCCCGCCGCGCCGGGACGCCGCCAGCCGTGGTCGCCGCCATCACTGGCTCCAGGCCGTCGAGGCCGCGGGGTCGAACGGGCAGCCGCCGTGTTTCTGGTGCTCGGCGTACTCGTCGCGGAAGTAGCGGATCGACGACATGACCGGGCTGGTCGCCGCGTCGCCCAGCGGGCAGAACGCCCGGCCGAGGATGTTGTCGCTGATGTCGAGCAGCTTCTCCAGGTCCTCCTCGGTTCCCCCGCCGCTCTCCAGCCGGCGGAGTATGCGCACGTACCAGAACGTGCCCTCCCGGCACGGCGTGCACTTGCCGCACGACTCGTGCTGGTAGAACTCTGACCAGCGCAGCGTGGCGCGGACCACGCAGGTGGTCTCGTCGAAGATCTGCAGCGCCCGGGTGCCGAGCATCGACCCGGCGGCACTCGTGGACTCGAAGTCCAGCGGCACGTCGAGGTGCTCGCCGGTGAAGATCGGCGTGGACGATCCGCCGGGGGTCCAGAACTTCAGCCGGTGCCCGGCCCGCACCCCGCCCGCGAGGTCGAGCAGCTCGCGCAGCGTGACGCCGAGCGGGGCCTCGTACTGGCCGGGCGTGGCGACGTGCCCGGACAGGGAGAAGATGCCGAACCCTTTCGACTTCGCGGTGCCGATCCCGGCGAGCCAGTCCGGGCCGTTCGCCACGATCAATGGCACCGAGGCGAGGGTTTCCACGTTGTTGATCACGGTCGGGCAGGCGTACAGTCCGGCCACCGCCGGGAACGGCGGCTTCAGCCGGGGCAGGCCGCGGCCCCCCTCCAGCGAGGTGAGCTGCGCGGTTTCCTCGCCGCACTCGTAGGAGCCCGCGCCGGCGTGCACGACCATGTCCAGGTCGTAGCCGGAGCCGAGGATGTCGCGGCCCAGGTATCCGGCCGCGTACGCCTCGGCGATGGCATGGTGCAGCCGGCGGACCGCGTGCAGCACCTCGCCGCGCACGTAGATGAACGCATGGTTCGCCCGGACCGCGTAGGCCGCGATGATCGCGCCTTCGATCAGCATGTGCGGGGTGGCCAGCATCAGCGGGACGTCCTTGCAGGTGCCGGGCTCGGACTCGTCGGCATTGACGACCAGGTAGTGGGGCTTGCCGTCGCCTTGCGGAATGAAGCCCCATTTCACGCCGGTCGGAAAGCCGGCGCCGCCGCGGCCGCGTAGCCCGGAATCCTTGACCAGCTGGATGATCTCGCCCGGTTCCATCCGCAGCGCCCGGGCCAGTGCCCGGTAGCCCTCGATCGTGAACGAGTCCGGCTCGTCCCAGTGCGCGGTGAGGGCCGGGGTCAGGGCGGCGGTCACCGCGGCGCTCCCGCGCCCGGGGCGGGCGCCGCGCCTGGGGCGGCGAGGCGTCGCAGCACGCAGGGCAGGATGCCGCCGTGCCGGTAGTAGGCGGCCTCGGCGGGGGTGTCGATCCGCACCGTGGCGGGGAACTCGCGCGTGCCGCCGGCGCTGGTCGTGGTGACCGTGACTGTGCGCGGCACCTCCGCCGCCCCGGCCAGGCCGCGGACCGTGTAGGTCTCCTCCCCGGTCAGGCCCAGCGAGGAGGCGTCCTGGCCATCGGCGAACTGGAGCGGGAGCACTCCCATGCCGATGAGGTTGGACCGGTGGATCCGCTCGAACGAGACCGCGAGCACGGCCCGCACGCCGAGCAGGTCGGTGCCCTTGGCCGCCCAGTCCCGCGACGACCCGGACCCGTATTCCTTCCCGGCGATGACCAGCAGCGGCACGCCCTCGGCCGCGTACCGCTGGGCGGCGTCGTAGATGGTCATCTGCTCGCCGCCAGGCAGGTGGCGGGTGACCCCGCCCTCGGTGCCGGGGGCGAGCCGGTTGCGCAGCCGGATGTTGGCGAACGTGCCGCGGATCATCACCTCGTGGTTGCCGCGCCGGGACCCGTAGGAGTTGAAATCCCGCGGTGCCACCCCGTGGGAGCGCAGATACTGCCCGGCCGGGGAGCCGGCCCTGATCGCGCCGGCCGGGGAGATGTGGTCGGTGGTGACCGAGTCGCCGAGCAGGGCCAGCACCCGGGCGCCGTCGATGCCGGCCATCGGCCCGGGCTCCGGGGTCAGGTCGTCGAAGAATGGCGGGCGGCGCACGTAGGTGGAGTCCGGGTCCCAGGCGAATGCGTCCCCGGCCGGGACCGGCAGGGACCGCCAGCGGTCGTCTCCGGCGAACACCTGCGCGTACTCGCGGGTGAACATCTCCGGGCGCAGGCAGGCGGCGATGACCTCGCCGATCTCGGCCGCCGACGGCCAGATGTCGCGCAGGTACACCGGCTTGCCGTCGGCTCCGGTGCCCAGCGGTTCTGTGGTCAGGTTGACGTCCATGGACCCGGCCAGCGCGTAGGCGACCACCAGCGGCGGGGACGCCAGGTAGTTCAGCTTGGTCTCGGGGTGGATGCGGCCCTCGAAGTTGCGGTTGCCGGACAGCACCGAGCAGACCGCCAGGTCCCCCTCGGCGATCGCGGCCGAGACGGCGGGGATCAGCGGGCCGGAGTTGCCGATGCAGGTGGTGCAGCCGTAGCCGACCAGGCTGAAGCCGAGCTTGTCCAGGTGGGGGGTGAGCCCCGCCTGATCGTAGTAGTCGACCACCACCCGGGATCCGGGGGCCAGCGAGGTCTTCACCCACGGCTTCGGCGCTAGCCCGCGTTCGGCCGCCTTCTTCGCCAGCAGCGCGGCACCGATCATCACCTCGGGGTTGGAGGTGTTGGTGCAGGAGGTGATCGCGGCGATCACCACCGCCCCGTGGTCGATCTCCGCCTCCTGCCCGTCCTCCAGGCTGGCCTTCACCGGGTGGCGCGGCCGGGCGGGCAGGCCGGTGGCGAGGCTGACCGCGGCGGGCCGGTCGCCGTCCCGGTCGCCGGTGACCGCGATCGGGTCCGAGGCCGGGAACGACTCGGCGCCGGCCTCATCCAGGCCGGCCGATGGTGGTTCATCGCGCATGTAGCCGCCCAGCACGGCGCGGAACGCCTCCGGCGCCCGGGCCAGCGGGATCCGGTCCTGCGGGCGTTTCGGCCCGGCGATCGACGGGACCACGCCGGACAGATCCAGGTCCAGGACCCGGGAGTACTCGGGCTGGTGACCCGGATCGTGCCACAGGCCCTGTTCCTTCGCGTACGCCTCGGTCAGCGCGACCTGCTCAGGCGGGCGGCCGGTGAGCCGAAGGTAGTCCAGGGTGACCTCGTCGATGGGGAAGATCGCGCTGGTGCAGCCGTACTCCGGGCTCATGTTGCCGATCGTGGCCCGGTTGGCCACCGGCACGCTGGCCACGCCCGGGCCGGTGAACTCCACCATCGTGCCGACCACGCCGACCGAGCGGAGCAGCTCGGCGATGGTCAGCACCAGGTCGGTGGCCGTGGCCCCCTCCGGCAGCGTCCCCGAGAGGCGGACCCCGATCACCTTGGGCATCAGCATGGACAGCGGCTGGCCCAGCATGGCCGCCTCGGCCTCGATCCCGCCGACCCCCCAGCCGAGCACGCCCAGCCCGTTGACCATCGGGGTGTGCGAGTCGGTGCCGACCAGGGTGTCGCAGAACGCGACGCCGTCCTCGGCGAACACCACCCTGGCCAGGTGCTCCAGGTTGGCCTGGTGGCAGATTCCGGTGCCCGGCGGGACGACCCGCAGCCCGGCCAGTGCCTGCTGCCCCCAGCGCAGGAACGCATACCGCTCGGCGTTGCGCCGGTACTCCAGCTCGATGTTGCGCTCCAGGGCGTCCGGGCGGCCGAAGTAGTCGGCGATCACCGAGTGGTCGATGATCAGCTCGGCCGGGCGCAGCGGGTTCACCTTGCCCGGGTCGCCGCCGAGCGCGGCCATCGCCTCCCGCATCGCGGCCAGGTCGACCAGGCACGGCACGCCGGTGAAGTCCTGCATGAGCACCCGGGCCGGCGTGAACTGGATCTCCTGGGATGGCTCGGCGGCCGGGTCCCACCTCGCCAGCGCCTCGATCTGAGCGGCGGTGACCAGGTGCCCGTCCTGGTTGCGCAGCAGGTTTTCCAGCAGGACCTTCAGGCAGAACGGAAGCCGCGCGGAACCGTCGACCGCGCCGGTCCGCCAGATCCGGTAGCTGGTCCCATCGACGGTGAGAGTGCCGGCCGCGCCGAAGCTGCCGGCGTGGGCTGGCGTGCTCACCGCCCTGCCCCGCCCGGCCCGGCTTCCTGCCCGGCGTCCCCGGGGAGGTCCAGGCCGTCCAGGCTCAGCACGTCGGCGCGCAGCCCGACGGCGAGCCGGTTCCAGCCGTTGATCGCCACGATCGCGAACGTCAGCGCGGCGATCTCGGCCGGGGTGAACTCCTTCTCGACCGCCGCATACTCCTCATCGGGCGCCCCGGTGCGCGGCAGTTCGGTCAGGGTCTCGCACCAGGCCAAGGCGGCCCGCTCCCGCGCCGTGTAGTACGGCGCCTCCCGCCAGGCCGCCACGGTGTCCAGCCGGGTCTGATGCTCGCCGCTGGCCCGGGCGTCCCGGTTGTGCATCGCCAGGCAGTAGGTGCAGCCGTTGATCTGTGAGGCCCGGATCTTGACCAGCTCGAGCAGGCCCGGCTCCAGGCCGCCGGACCGGACCGCGCGCTCCAGCCCCGCCATGGCTTCCGCGCCGGCGGGGGACTCCTTGTGGGAGTCGACCCGCATCGTCCTCGCTCCTCCCTCCCGCGCGTGCCGGCGCGCTCCGCCGGGGCCCGCACCGGGCGCTGCGTTCTGTCTCCAGGTTTCCTGACGCCAGCCGGGGTCTACGGTTGCTGGCGTGGCGGGCGGCCGTCCCGGTGACGCCAGGAGCGCAGCACCCGGCCCAGCGGGTCGTACCGCTGGTCGGCGGAGCGTTCTTTCATCGGGATGATCGCGTTGTCGGTGATCTTGATGCCGGCCGGGCAGACCTCGGTGCAGCACTTGGTGATGTTGCACAGGCCCAGCCCTTGCTGGTCGCGCAGCGCGCCGCGCCGGTCCCCGGTGTCCAGCGGGTGCATGTCCAGCTCGGCGTGGCGGATGAAGTACCGCGGCCCGGCGTAGGCCGGCTTGTGCTGCTCGTGGTCGCGGATCACGTGGCACACGTCCTGGCACAGCCAGCACTCGATGCACTTGCGGAACTCCTGGCTGCGGTCGATGTCGGCTTGGGCCATCCGGTACTCGCCGGGCTCCAGACCGTCCGGTGGGGCGACCGACGGCACGTGCAGCGCCCAGTCGTAGTTGGCCGACACGTCGGTGACCAGGTCGCGGATGACCGGGAAGGTGCGCAGCGGGGTGATCGTGATCGGGCCCTCGGGCAGCGAGGACAGCCGGGTCATGCACAGCAGCTTCGGGCGGCCGTTGATCTCGGCGCTGCACGAGCCGCACTTGCCGGCCTTGCAGTTCCACCGGATCGCCAGGTCATTCGCCTGGGTGGCCTGCAGCCGGTGCAGCACGTCCAGCACCACCTCACCCTCACCCGCGCCGACCGTGTAATCGGTCAGGGCGCCGCCGGCCTTGTCGCCGCGCCAGACCCGTAGTTGCCGTGCCGCGGCCGCCTCCGGCGCGTCCCTGGCTGCCTGGCTGGCCACGGCCCGCTGGTTCCCCGCGGCTTCTCGGCCAGCACCCGCAGCCTGCTGGCCGGCTGGGGCTTCCTGGCTGCCCTCTCCGGGCTGCGTCATCGCCGCCTCCATCGTCAGAACACCCGCGGGTCGTGGATGACGCCGCTGGCCACCAGCCGCACGTACAGGTCGGTCAGCGCCACCCAGACCAGGGACAGCCAGGCGAAGTTGCCGTGGTAGGGGTTCAGCCGGGACACCAGCGTCCACACCCGGTACCGGACGGGGTGCTTGGAGAAGTGGTTGATCCGGCCGCCGACCGCGTGCCGGCAGGCGTGGCAGGACAGCGAGTACAGCCACAGCAGCGCCGCGTTGATCACCAGGACCACCGAGCCCACACCGATCCCGATGTGGCCCCCGAAATCGAACGCGGCGATCGCGTCCCAGGTCAGGATCACGTTGAACACCAGCGCGGCGTAGAAGAAGTACCGGTGCAGGTTCTGGCCCAGCAGCGGGAACCTGGTCTCGCCGGTGTAGCGGCGGTGTGGCTCGGGGACCGCGCAGGCGGGCGGGGACAGCCACCACGACCGGTAGTAGGCCTTGCGGTAGTAGTAGCAGGTGAGCCGGAACCCGAGCGGGAAGATCAGGATGATCACCGCCGGGGTGACGATCCACCAGGTGCCGAACCAGCTCAGGTGCGGCACGTCTGCCGAGCCCGGCACCGCCCCGCAGTGCAACGACAGGCACGGCGAGTAGAACGGCGAGATATAGGGTGCCGCGTAGTAGTCGCGGTTCGCGATCGCCGCGTAGGTCGCGTAGGCGATGAACGCCAGCAGCACGGCGAAGGTGACCGCCGGGTATGCCCACCACCGGTCGGTGCGCAGCGTCCGGGCGCCGACCGACGCCCGGCCCGGTGACCTGACACCGGCCGTTTTCGCTCCCGGAACGGTCACGTCATCACCTTTTCGCCCCGGGCCAGGGCCACAACCCCGAACTACGCATGCACGTCTCGGCTTCGGCAAGCAGGGCCGATGCGCCTGGGTGCTCGGCCAGCAGGTCACATCGCCACTGGGCGGCGCTGCGGCCCTCGGCGGAAGCCTGTATCGCCCGCGCCGCGACCGCTTTCACGTGCGGGCCGCAGGCTGCGCTTTCCAGCCAGTCGCGCAGTGCCGGGTCGCTGACGGCCGGCATGGCGGCCCAGCCCAGGTCATCATGCACCCCGGATCCACCTCCGTATTCGAGGGTCTGTGCACGGCCCAGGTCGATGGTCTCTCCCGGAGCCTGCAGGTTCCTTGCAAGCCCGAGGACCGACGATTGGTGAAGTGCCATGGACTGGAGGTGACACGGATGAGCGCAGAGCAGCAGCACCTGGGCTCTGGCCCGGTGCTGGCCGGCGGCGCGGGCGATGACCTGGAGCTTGACCGGGAGGAGTGGGCGGCGGTCTGCCCGCGGGAGATCACCGCGGAGCAGTGGCGGCGGTTCGAGGGGTACATGCTGGAGATCTTCACGGCCATGGGCATGCCCGCCGGGACCGTGTCCACCGCCGACACGCCGCGCCGGTTCCTGCGGGCGGTATTCGACGCGACCAGCGGGTATGAGGGCGATGAGAAGCTGGTGACCGCGTTCCCGACCGAGTGCCATGGCGGCCCGGACTGCCGGATCAGCCAGGTGGTGGAGGGGCCGATCCCGTTCTTCGCCCTCTGCGAGCACCACACCCTGCCGTTCTTCGGCAAGGCCTACGCCGGTTACATCGCGCACGAGCCGGCCGCGGGGACATCGCCCGGCCCGGGCTGGTCGCCGGGCGGGAACTGCTCCCCGGTCGGACCGGACCGGCCGAACTGCTCACCGTGCGCCGGCACGGGTCCTACCTGTTCCTGCGGTACGCGATGCGCGGCACCCGGCCCGCAGCGGAACCCAGCGGCGGCTGACAATTCCGGCCCCGGGACCGCGGATTCCGGGCGCCCTTGGCGGCGCGGCCCTGCTGCAAGGAAGCTGCAGGCTCCCGGCGCGACCATGAACCAGGAAACCAAGGCGCGCAGGAACATCAAAGGGGAGGCGCCATGGCGAGCATCGCGATCAACGGCCTGGGCCGGATCGGCCGCGCGGCGCTCAAGATCCTCCAGGAGGCTGACGGTGCCGAGGTGGTCGCGGTCAACGACCTGATCCCGCCGGACAACCTGGCCTACCTGCTGCGCTACGACACCGTCTACGGCCGCTGGCACACCACCGTCACCGCGGACGGTGACGCCCTTACCGTCGGCGGCCGGAAGATCCCGGTACTCGCCAGGCGCGACCCGGCGGAGCTGCCGTGGCGAGATCTCGGCGCGGACCTGGTGCTCGAATGCACCGGCGCGTTCCGCCGCGAGGAGGACCTGAGAAAGCACCTGGCCGCCGGGGCACGGCGGGTGATCTTGTCCGCGCCCGCGCGCACCGAGACTGTGGCGACCGTGGTGCACGGCGTGAACCGGGCGCCACAAAAGGAGCAGGTGATCTCGTGTGCGAGCTGTACCACTAACTGCATCACCCCGGTCGCCGAGGTGCTGGACCGCCGGTTCGGCATCCGGCAGGCGATCATGACCACGGTCCACGCCTACACCTCCTCCCAGCAGCTCATCGACGGGCCGGCCAAGGACTTCCGGCGCGGCCGGGCCGGCGCGGCGAACATGGTGCCGGCGTCAACCGGCGCCGCGCTCGCCACGACAAGAGCGCTGGCCGCCCTGGCCGGGAAGTTCGACGGAGTCGCGATCCGGGTACCGGTCCCGGTCGGGTCCATTGCCGATGTCACCGCCGTCACCGCCCGGCCGGTCACCCCCGAGGAGGTCAACGCCGCGTTCCGGGACGAGGCAGCCGGCGACCGGTACCGGGGAATTCTCGGGGTCGCCGACGACCCGGTCGTCTCCGCCGACATCATCGGCGACCCGCGCGCCTCGGTGGTGGACACGGCGATGACCCGGGTCGTGGACGGAACCCTGGTCAAGGTCATGAGCTGGTACGACAACGAGTGGGGGTTCACCTGCCAGATGATCCGCGAGGCGTTCACCGCCCTGGGCCTGCCAGCGGCCGATCTGAGCCAGGCCCGGCCGTGAAGGTCAGGGAGATCATGACCACGAAGGTGGTGACCGTCACCCCGGATACCCCGGTCCAGCTCATCGCGGGGCTGCTGCGGGACAACCGGATCAGCGGCGTTCCTGTGGTGGACTCCGGCGGCGCGGTGATCGGGCTGGTCAGCGAGTACGACCTGCTCGCCCGCGAGGGGGAGACTGCGGGCGAGGTGATGACCAGCTCGGTGATCACCGTCAGCGAGGACACCGACGTGGACGACGTCCGGCACCTGCTGGTCGAGCGGCGCATCCGGCGGGTGCCGGTGATCAGCGGGCAGCGGCTGGCCGGGATCGTCAGCCGCGGCGACGTGGTGGCGCTGCTGACCACCGAGTGGGCGTGCCAGGTGTGCGGCGAGCCCGTCCGCGGCCAGCACCCGCCGGCCAAGTGCCCGAAGTGCCACGCCGGCTCCGGCCGGTTCGTCCTGCAGGACGCCTGCCCCGGGGACTGAAGGAGGAGGCACGCGGACATGACCGACCCGGCCGGCACGGACCTGACCGGCACGCACCTGACCGGCACGCACCTGACCGGCGAGGACCCGGCTGTGCTGCGGGAGTACTACCGGCGGATGGCCCTGATCCGCGCCTTCGAGCTGCGCGCGGCCGAGATGTACACCCGCGCCAAGATCGGCGGCTACTGCCATCTCAACCTCGGCGAGGAAGCCACCGTGGCCGGCCTGACCGCTGCGCTGCGCGAGGAGGACTACCTGTTCGCCACCTACCGCGAGCACGGGTACGCGCTGGCCCGCGGTGCCGACCCCGGCCGGGTGATGGCCGAGCTGTTCGGCCGCGAAGCCGGGCTGTCGGGCGGCCGGGGCGGGTCGATGCACCTGTTCGACCCCCAGATCCGCCTGATGGGCGGGTACGGCATCGTGGGCGGCCAGATCCCGCTGGCGACCGGCGCGGCGTTTGCCCTCGCCTACCGCGGCGGCCCCGCACCGGACGCGCCCGCCGTGATGTGCCTGCTCGGCGACGCCACCACCAACATCGGCGCGTTCCACGAGTCGCTGAACCTGGCCGCGCTGTGGCACCTGCCGGTCGTGTACGTGGTCGTCAACAACCAGCTGGGCATGGGTACCCCGGTCGAGGCAGCCGCGGCCGAGCCGGAACTGTGGAAGCGGGGCTGCTCCTACCGAATGCCCGGGCAGCGGGTGGATGGCAATGACGTGCTCGCCGTCCGCGATGCTGCCCGCGCCGCCCTCGACCGTGCCCGCATGGAGCGCCAGCCCACGCTGCTGGAAACGGTCAGCTACCGGCTGCGCGGCCACTCGGTGGTCGACCCCGCCCGGTACCGGACGGCCGAGGAAACCGAGCGGCTGCGCCGGGAAGACCCGCTGCCCGCCTTCCGGCACCGCCTCATCGCCGCCGGGGTCCTCGACGAGGAGACCGCCGCCGAGATCGACTCCGAGGCGGACAAGGCGGTCGCCGCGGCCGTGGCCTTCGCCGACGCCAGCCCGGCCCCCGACGTCGCCACCCTGTTCGACCACGTGTACGCCACCCCGGCCGCCAGCATGTACCGCGCGCTGCCCGGCGACCCGGTAACCTGGGG
>OFHK01000165.1_pt1 | contig 20812 bp, 18 predicted proteins | sample 1521951 | NCBI WGS metagenome assembly OFHK01 (sample SAMEA2468436, study PRJEB22500) | soil metagenome | biome: Glassland; feature: Farmland; material: Clay | place: Australia | collected 2013-01-31 | depth 0.55 m
GGCGCCCGGCACCCCATCCCCGCGCACGGAGGCGTGTGCGGGGGGGCGCCGCTGCGGGCGGGGGATCCTGGCCCACAGCCGACCGGCCAGGCCCGGTCCGGGGACCCGGCCCCACCCAGCCCCGCCGACGCCCGCGCGGCGCACGGTCACTCGCACGGCCCCTATGGACATCGTCCGCACGGGCCGCAGGGAGGGCAGGCGCCGCCGGAGCCATCCGGCGTGCACGAGTAGGCGTGTCCGCACCCGACGCAGAACCAGCATCCAGGAACTGGGCAGGGACGCCGCCTGGCCAGGCGGGCGAGGTGGCGGCGGCCCTGCGGAAGGCTGGCCTGGCCGACCTGAGCGACAGCGTCCTGCAGCGCGCACTGTACTCCTCGGACGCTTCCCTGTACCGGGTCGCACCGGCCGTGGTGGCGCACCCGCGCGACGCCGGGGAAGTGGCGGCCGCCCTGGCGGTGTGCCGCACCCTTGGGGTGCCGGTCACCTGCCGGGGAGCCGGGACCTCGATCGCGGGTAACGCGATCGGGGCCGGTGCCGTGCTCGACTTCAGCAAGCACATGAACCAGGTGCTCGACCTCGACCCGCACGCCCGCACCGCCACCGTTCAGCCGGGGGTGGTGCAGGACCGGCTGCAGGGCGCCTTGGCCGGCTCCGGCCTGCGGTTCGGCCCCGATCCCTCCACCCGGAACCGGTGCACGATCGGCGGCATGATCGGCAACAATGCCTGCGGCTCCCGGTCTCTGGAATACGGCCGGACCTCCGAGAACGTTCTCGCACTGGCGGCCCTGACGGCGGCCGGGCGGGAACTGCGGCTCACGGGACCGGATGAGGCCCGGCACCTGCGGCGCGACACTGCCATCCGGCCTGGCTCCGCTCCGCCCGGGACCGATGGCAGTGCGGAATCCGCCGCCCTGCGGGAGATTGTCAGCGACCATCTGGCGACGATCCGGACCGAACTGGGCCGCTTCCGCCGCCAGGTGTCCGGTTACGCGCTGGAACACCTGCTGCCAGAGCGTGGGTTCGACCTCCGCCGTGCCCTCGTCGGCAGCGAGGGCACGCTCGCGGTCGTCACCGAGGCGACCGTCCGGCTCGTCCGTGAGCCGGGCTGCCGCGTGCTCGCAGTGCTCGGCTACCCGGACATGGCGAGCGCGGCCGACGCGGTCCCCGCGATCGTGCGGTGGCGGCCGGCCACATGCGAAGGCCTGGACTCGCGCATCCTGGATGTCGTCCGCGCCCGCCGCGGCCCCGCCGCGGTGCCGGAGCTTCCGCGCGGGTCGGGCTGGCTGTTCGTCGAGGTCACGGGGGACAGCGAGGCCATGGCGATCGCCCTGGCGCGGCAGGTGGTGGGGAGCGCGGGCGCCCTCGGCGGCATGGTCGTGACCGACCCCCGGCAGGCGGCGGCGCTGTGGCGGATCAGGGAGGACGGCGCCGGGCTGGCTGGCCGCACCCCGGCGGGCGAGCCCGCCTGGCCGGGCTGGGAGGACTCGGCCGTCCCTCCCGGCTCGCTCGGGCGCTACCTGCGCGAACTCGACCTGCTGCTGGCGGGCCACGGGCTGACCGGCGTTCCCTACGGCCACTTCGGGGAAGGCTGCCTGCACCTGCGGCTTGACTTCCCGCTGGCGCGCGAGGACGGCAGGGAGGTGCTGCGGGCGTTCCTGTTCGACGCGGCCCGGCTCGTCGCCCGCCACGGTGGGTCGCTGTCAGGCGAGCATGGTGACGGCCGCTGCCGCAGCGAACTGCTGCCCATCATGTACTCGCCGCAGGCGATGGATCTGTTCCGGCAGGTGAAGCGGGTATTCGATCCCGGCAACCTGCTCAACCCCGGCGTGGTGGTGGAGCCGTCCCCGGTCGACGCTGATGTGCGGGTCGGCCCCGCGCCACCCACGCGCTCCCGGCTCGCCCTGGCCTACAGGCATGACGGCGGGGACTTCGCGGCTGCCGTCCACCGCTGCGTCGGCGTGGGCAAGTGCGTGGCGGACACCACGGCGGCAGGCGGGGTGATGTGCCCCTCCTACCTCGCGACCAGGCAGGAAAAGGACTCCACCCGGGGCCGGGCCAGGATGCTGCAGGAGATGGTGAACGGCACGCTGGTCACCGGGGGCTGGCGGTCCCCGGAGGTGAGGGCGGTACTCGACCTGTGCCTCGCCTGCAAGGCGTGTTCCTCGGAATGCCCGGCCGCCGTGGACATGGCCGCCTACAAGGCGGAGGTCCTGCACCAGGCCTACCGGGGCAGGCTCCGGCCCCGGACCCACTACACCCTCGGCTGGCTGCCGCGCTGGGCGCGGCTCGCCGCCCTGGCGCCCGGGGTGGCCAATGCCGTCCTGGCGGCACCGGGCCTTGGCCGTACCGCGCGATTCGCGGCCGGTCTCGATCCGCGCCCGGCGCTGCCCGTCTTCGCGCAGCGCCCCTTCCGTTCCTGGTACGCGCGCCACGCTGGCGAGCGGGCGCGCGGCGGGGCGCCGGTGATGCTGCTGGTGGACACCTTCACCAATTACTTCGACCCTGCCATCGGCATCGCCGCGGTGACGCTGCTGGAGGACGCGGGCTTCAGCGTGTCCATCCCGGCCCGGCCCATCTGCTGCGGGCTGACCTGGACTTCCACCGGCCAGCTGGACGCGGCCCGGCGAATCCTGGGGCGGGCAGTGGGGGAGCTGCGGCCGGCCGCCGAGGCGGGCATCCCGATCGTCGGCCTGGAGCCGTCCTGCACCGCGGCGCTGCGGTCCGACGGGAGGGAGCTGCTTGCCTCCGCCGGGGCGCGTGCGGTGGCCGGGTCGGTGCGGACACTCGCCGAAGTGCTGACGTCCGCACCCGGCTGGCGGCCACCCGACCTGCGGGGAACGCGCGTGCTCGCGCAGCCGCACTGCCACCATTCGGCGGTCATCGGGTGGGACGCCGACGAGGAACTGCTGCGCCGTACGGGCGCGGAACTGACCCGGGTCGGCGGGTGCTGCGGGCTCGCCGGCAACTTCGGGGTCGAGCGCGGGCACTACGGCGTATCCGTTGCCGTCGCCGAGACCGCCCTGCTGCCCGCGGTGCGGTCGGCCGGGGCCGGCCCGGTCCTGGTCGCCGACGGGTTCTCCTGCCGTACCCAGCTGACCGGCCTGGCCGGGCGGGGCAGCATGCACCTCGCCCAGCTGCTGGCGCGCCACCGCCCGGGTTAGGCCGGCTGCCCCACCGGGCGCGCCGTCATGGCGGGGTGGGGCGGCATCCGGCCCGCCGCGGGGCCGGGCGGGGCTGGCATGGCTTAATCCCATAGGCTCACCGTGTTAGCGCGGGGGGTAGGCGCTTGACGGAGGTGTGAGTGCGGCTGTGCACATTCAGGTCGCCGGACGCGCCGCCCGGGGGGTGGCCCGGGCGGATCGAGGGCGACCGTGTCGTTCACCTGGAGGCGGCAGACCTCACCGCCGTCCTCGCCCATCGCGGGCAGGTGCCTGAGGGCCCCACGATGGGGATCGGGGAGGTCGAGTTGCTCGCGCCCGTGCCCTGTCCGCCGTCGGTACGCGATTTCTTCGCATTCGAGCAGCACATTGCCACCGCGCGGGCCGCCCGCGGCGGCACCGTACCGCCCGAGTGGTACGAGTTCCCGGTCTTCTACTTCTCCAATCCTGCCGCGATCTTCGGTCCCGGCGCGGAGATCCCCTATCCCGAGGGAACGGCGATGCTGGACTACGAACTCGAAGTGGCCGCCGTCATCGGGGCAGATGGTGAGATCGGCGGCTTCACGATCATGAACGACTGGTCGGCGCGCGACATCCAGCGCAAAGAGCTCCGGGTCGGGCTCGGCCCGGCAAAGGCGAAGGACTTCGCGACCAGCATCGGGCCCGTGCTGGTGACACCCGACGAGTTCGACGGCACCGAGGCGGTGATGACCGCCCGTGTCAACGGCGAGGAGCGTTCACGCGGCAACCTCGCTGACATCCACTACCCGTGGGCGGCCATCGTCGCGCAGGCCCGGCGGAACACCGTGCTCAGGCCAGGGGACATCATCGGCTCCGGGACGGTGGGGACCGGCTGCATCCTCGAGCATGGCGACGGGCGCTGGCTGATGCCAGGTGACACGGTGGAACTCGAGGTGGCCGGCATCGGTGTGCTCCGCAACCGGGTCGGGCCGCCGCTGGCCGCCTGCCCGGCCAGCGGGCACTGAGGTGGCGGGCCAGCGGGCCGTGCCCGGCGGGCCCGGGCAGGCAGGCGGTCAGGCGGACGGGCAGTTCGACGTGGCCGTCATCGGGGCCGGGCTGGTCGGGCTGTCCACCGCGATGGCGCTGCTGGCGGCCCAGCCGTCGCTGCGGGTGGCGGTCCTGGAGAAAGAGCCAGCAGTCGGTGCGCACCAAAGTGGCCACAATTCCGGCGTCATCCACGCCGGGCTCTACTACAAGCCAGGGAGCCTGAAGGCGACGTTCTGCCGTGAGGGAAGGCAGGCGCTGATCGGATTCGCGCAATCCCGGCAGATCCCCTACCGGCTGACCGGGAAGCTCGTGGTCGCCACGCATGCCGGTGAGCTGGGCCGCCTCCAGGACCTGGCCGGGCGTGGCCGCGCGAACGGGCTGGCCGTCCGGGAACTGGGGCCAGCGGAGATCGCGGAGATCGAGCCGGGCGCCCGCGGCATCCGTGCGCTGCACATCCCGGAGAGCGGCGTGATCGACTACCGGCGGGTGGCGGCCGCGTATGCGGAGGCCGTGACCGGCGGTGGCGGCACCGTGCTGTGCAACCACGGGGTCCGCACGCTGACCCGGGCCCGCGGCGGCTGGATCGTCGGGACGGATGCCGCCTCCCTGGCCAGCCGGGTGGTGGTCGCCTGCGCCGGCCTGCAGGCCGACCGTGTCGCGGCCATGACCGGCCACGCCCGTGAGGAGTACCGGATCGTCCCGTTCCGGGGCGACTACTACACGTTCCGCGCCGAAGCCAGTGATCATGTGCGGGGACTGGTCTACCCGGTCCCCGATCCTGCGTTCCCCTTCCTCGGCGTCCATTTCACGCGTGGCATCGACGGGACGCTGCGCGCGGGGCCGAACGCGGTGCCTGCGCTGGCCAGGGAGGGCTATGGCCGGCTGTCGGTGAACACCCGGGACCTGCTGGACAGCCTGCGTTTCCCCGGGCTGCGCGCCCTGGCGCGTTCGTATGCCGGCACCGGCGCCCGGGAGATCTGGCGTGACCTGGTCAAGCCGGCCTTCCTCGCCGACATGCGGCGCTACGTCCCGGCGATCCGGTCAGGCGACGTCACGTTCGGGCCGTCGGGGATCCGCGCGCAATGCCTGAGCCGCTCGGGGGCACTCGTCGACGACTTCCTGATCGAAGAGGCGGACGGCATCATCCACGTGCTGAACGCACCGTCGCCGGCCGCGACCGCCTCGATCGTCATCGGGCGTCACATCGCCTCGCGCGTGGCCGCGCAGACGGGCCGGTGAGCCCTTGCCGGCCGGCCAGACCGCCGGTCAGTGGTGCTCATGACCGGGCATGGGGGTGCTGACATCATGACCCTGCGATTCGCGCCCAACCTCTCCCTGCTGTGGGCGGACCTGCCACTGGCAGATCGGTTCGAGCACGCGGCGCGCGCTGGCTTCGACGCGGCCGAACTGTGGTGGCCCGGCGACGCCGACGCGCAGTTGCTGCCGGTGCTGGCCGCCCGCTGGGGGCTGCGGCTCGCGCTGCTGAACTTCGACGCCGGGGATATGGCCGGAGGAGACCGGGGCCTGGCGGCCGACCCGGCCCGCAGCGCGCAGTTGCGGGCCAACGTCCCGGCCGCGCTGGCGATCGCGCGGGCGTGCGGCTGCACGCGGCTGAACCTGCTGGTCGGGCTGCGCCAGCAGCAGTACCCGCTGGAAGAGCAGCTCCGGTGTGCCCGCGACAACGTGGCCTGGGCAGCCGATCAGGCGGCGGCCAGCGGCTGCCAGGTCATGATCGAGGCGGTGAACTCGATCGAGTACGGCCCCTGCCTGCTGACAACCACCGCTGCCGCAGCGGACTTCGCCACGCGGACCGGGCGGGACAACGTCCGGCTCCAGTACGACGTGTACCACATGCAGCGCATGGAGGGTGATCTGGTCACGACGCTGGACGCATACTGGCACCTCATCAGCCACATCCAGGTCGCGGACGTGCCCGGCCGGGGGGAGCCCGGGACCGGTGAGATCAACTACCGGTTCATATTCGATCACCTCGACCGCAAGGGCTACGACGGCTACGTGGGGCTGGAGTACCGGCCGTCGGCGGGCAGCCCGGAGGAATCCTTCGGCTGGCTGGAAGCACTCGGGCGGCCACGCGGGAGCAGCGCATCCCGGTGAGCCGTATGCGGGTGCTTGTCGCGCCGGACAAATTCAAGGGCACCCTCAGTGCCCGCGACGTGGCCGCGCGGGTAGCGGACGGGCTGCTGGCGGCAAGACCTGCCCTTCAGGTGGAACAGCTGCCGGTGGCGGATGGCGGCGAGGGGACCCTCGACGCTGCCGAGGCCGCCGGCTTCCGCAAAGTGGGGGTCACCGTCACCGGGCCGGCCGGTGACCCGGTCAGCTCCGCGATCGCCATCCGCGGCCAGGTGGCGGTGGCCGAGCTCGCTGCCGCGTCCGGGCTGTCACTGCTTCCCGCCGGCCGCCCAGCCCCGCTCACCGCTACCAGCTATGGAACTGGTGAGCTGATCCGGGCCGCACTGGATGAGGGGTGCCGGCAGATCATCCTTGGAGTCGGCGGGAGTGCGTGCACCGACGGCGGCGCGGGCATGCTCCAGGCACTCGGTGCCCGCCTGCTCGACCGGCGCGGGCGCGAGCTGGGGCCCGGCGGGGCCGCACTCGCCAGTCTCCATGCGGTGGGACTCACCGGCCTGGACGCGCGGCTCGCCCAGGCACAGTTCGTCCTTGCCAGCGATGTCGACAATCCCCTGCTCGGATCGCATGGCGCCGCCGCTGTCTATGCGCCGCAGAAGGGCGCGTCCAGCACGGATGTGGCCGTCCTGGACGCAGCCCTGACCCGCTGGGCAGCCGTGATCGGCCCAGCAGCGGCGGACATGCCAGGCGCGGGGGCGGCAGGCGGCGTCGGGTACGCCGCACTGGCCGTGCTCGGGGCATCTCGCCGGCCGGGCATCGAGGTCATCCTTGACCTAACCGGATTCCGCGAGCGCCTGCGTTCGGCCGATCTGGTCATCACCGGTGAAGGCGCGCTGGACCGGCAGACACTCCGCGGCAAGGCCCCCGCCGGGGTAGCGGCGGCCGCACGCGAGGCCGGGGTGCCGGTGATTGCCGTCTGCGGACGGTGCGGCCTCGATCAGGAAACGCTCGCCGCTGCCGGCATCCGCCGTGCCTATGCCCTGACCGAGGTGGAGCCGGCCCTGGAAAGATGCCTGGCGCAGCCCGGTACCGCGCTCACCCGGCTGGCCGCGGTCATCGCGTCCGGGTTCCCCCGTTAGGTGGCAGCCCTGGCCGGCCGCGGTCACCTCCCGGATCCCGCCCCGGGAGCCGGAGGGACCAAAGGCCCCATAGCGCAATGCCATACGGCTCTCCCCGGTTCGGGTGATCGGGACGACGCTGCTGGCAGTTGCGTTTAGGGCCATTTCGCCGCGATGGCGGCGGCTGACTTTGAGGGTGATCATGTCTGTGCTGACAACTGCCACGCTGCGGTCCACCGACTGGCCATCGTTGGGTGCCTGCCGTGAAGAGGACCCTGAGCTGTTCTTCCCCATCGCCGCCAGCGGTCCTGGGCTCATGCAGATCGCACGGGCAAAGGCCGTCTGTGCGCGCTGCCAGGTGCGGGCCGAGTGCCTCCAGTACGCGCTTGACAGCGGCCAGGAAGGCGGCGTGTGGGGTGGCACCAGTGAGGAGGAACGGCGCGCCCTGCGATCGCGGGTCAGCAGGTCCCTGACCTGATCCAGGTGCCCGCCATGGCTGCTGCCCGGCACGGCGCCAGCCGTCACCCTGCCGCGCCGCGCCCGAAGCGCCGCACGCGGCCTGGCTCCTGCCTGGCCATGGAGGAACATGGCGGTCATGGGTGAACAAAGGCGGCGCAGCCACTGGGCGTGGGGCTACCAGGACGACCTGGCATCCGGGACGCAGCTGCGGCAGATCGCGGAACTGGTGGCGGCGGTCACCGGGATCACACTGCCGGGCGAACTCGAAGCGCCCGTCCCGCTGGAGCGGGTGCGGCTGCCCGAGCCACGGGTGGCGGTGCCCTCGCACCTGGCGGATATCTGCTCCCAGCAGCCGCACGACCGGGCGGTGCACGCGCACGGAAAGGCGTACCGCGACCTCATCCGTGCGTTCCGCGGGCAGTTCGAGCACGTCCCCGACGTCGTGGCCAGGCCCGGTGATGAGCATGACGTGGAAGAACTCCTCGGCTGGTGCGGCGCGGCAGGGCTGGCGCTGATCCCGTTCGGCGGTGGGACGAGCGTGGTCGGCGGCGTCGAACCGCGGGTGGGCCCGGGGTATGCAGGCACTGTTTCCGCCGACCTGTCCCGGCTCGGCCGGGTACTGGAAGCCGACCCTGTCTCCGGGGCAGCCCGGATCCAGGCCGGCGTAACCGGCCCGGCGCTGAACGAGCAACTCAGCTCGCATGGCCTCACGTTGCGGCACTTCCCGCAGTCGTATGAGTTCTCCACCCTGGGCGGCTGGATCGCCACCCGATCGGGCGGGCACTATGCGACTGGCCCCACCCACATCGACGACCTGGTGGAATCGGTCCGGGCGGTCACCCCGGCCGGGATCTGGCAGTCGCGGCGGCTGCCGGGCTCGGGGGCCGGCGTGTCCCCGGACCGGATGCTGCTCGGCTCGGAGGGCATCCTCGGAGTGATAACCGAGGCGTGGGTGCGGGTCCAGCACCCGCCGGTGTACCGGGCGGCTGTGTCAGTGCGGTTCAGGTCACTGAACGCGGGTGCCGGGGCGGTCCGGTCGATCACCGGGTCGGGCTTGTATCCGGGCAACTGCCGGCTGCTCGATCCCGCGGAGGCGGCACTGTCGGCCGGCGGCGACGGGAAGCATGCACTGCTCATGCTGGGGTTTGAGTCCGCAGACCATGACGTCATGCCGTGGCTGGAGGCGGCGCTGAAGCTTGCCGGGGCGCACGGCGGGACCTGGGATGACGTCCGGTCTTCCGGGCCTGCCGAGGCCGGCCAGGCCGGCGCCGCCCACCAGGCCGTTGGGCCTGGCGGCGGGGGCCGGGCCGGTGCGCCGGGACACGGCGGCCGCTGGCGTGACGCATTCCTGCGGATGCCCTACCTGCGCAACTCGTTCCCCGCGATGGGGGTGATCGCGGAAACCTTTGAGAGCGCGGTGACCTGGGACAAGTTTCCTGCCTTCCACGAGAGCGTGACCGGCGCGGCGGACGAGGCCGTGCGGCAGGCCTGCGGCTCGGCGGGGGCCGTCACGTGCAGGTTCGCCTTCGCCTACCCCGACGGCCCGGCCCCCTATTACACGGTGCTGGCGCCCGGCCGGCGGGGCGAGGAGGCCGCCCAGTGGGACGCCATCAAAGCGGCGGTGTCCGACGCCGTGCTGCTGGCAGGCGGCACAATCACCCATCACCATGCCGTTGGCCGCGATCACCGGCCATGGTATGACCGGCAGCGCCCGGACCCTTTCGCGGCAGCACTGCGAGGCGCCAAAACGGCGGTCGACCCGAAGGCCATCCTCAACCCCGGTGTGCTGATCGATCCCTGACGGGCACCCGCCGGGACTGCCCGGCGGCCGGAGGAACGCAGGGTGCTCAGGTACTGGCGAGGCCGACGGGTATGAGGTACAGGACCGTCTGGCCGGCTGGGAGGGCGAGCGCAGCCGCCGCCTGGGCCTGGTCGAAACTACCGACGGGTACGGCTGCCAGCCCGCGAGCGGCCGCTGTGAGCAAGATGTTCTGGGCTGCGTGGCCGGCCTCGAGTTCGACGAACGCCCCGGCGCGGGTGCCGTACTTGGCCTGAGTGCGGGCCGGCACGGCGGCCACGACGATGATGCCAGGAGCGGCACCGACGGGAGCCTGCCCGAGAGCGGCGGCTTGCAGCGCGGGACGGACGCCCGTCCCCGGCCTGATCTCGGCCCGGTGGCCCTGGGGCAGATAGTGCATCACGTCGGTGGAGGTCACCACGTACAGTTCGAGCGGGTACAGGGCACCGGCCGAGGGGGCGGTGCGCTTGCCGTCGGCACTGGTGATTCCCTGCCCCGCCCACAGCAGCTGGCCAATGGCGGCGACCGGCAGCGGGTCCGGAAGGAAGGAGCGCCGGGAACGGCGCCGCTCGATGGCCTGCTCCAGCGACACCGGGCCATCGATGGCGGGTGCGGGCAACGCGACCGGCTTGCCGTAGCGCGCGGCCCTCCCTTGCGGCCGTGCGGGAACTCCCTGGCCGCAGCCGACGGCCAGCACCGAGACGGCGAGCCCGGTCAGCAGGTCACGGCGTTTCAACGAGCCGCCTCCCGTCACTGAAAATCACTTTGAGCGCCACCTGGCGCCTATCCCAGGTTCCAGGAGACCTGGCCGGCTGCCCAGGGGCCAAACGTCACCACCATCACACCCGGCTGGGGGCTTCAGCGCCCGGCGGGGCGTGGCCAGGGGATTGCCTCATCCCTGGCGCATGCCCGCCTGGACAGCAGCAGGCCCCGGGTCGGCGTTTCCGGCTCAGCCTGAGCTGGCGCATCGATGTCCCGGGCCGGTGATGGGCCAATGATGATCTCGACGATCATAGCGGGGACTCCGCGCTACCCGGCAGGCCGCAATTCACCCCTGCGGGGGGAGGCGGACGGACGCCCGCGGGATCACGCTGGGTCCCGTAGCAGGCGTTCCACACCGGCCCTGGCAGGGGTGAGTGCAAATGTCATATCCGTTGCTGGATGTGTTCCTGACCATGATGTGGTTCTTCCTCTGGATTCTGTGGATCTTCCTGCTGGTCAGGATCGTCATGGACATCTTCAGAAGCCACGACCTCGGCGGCTGGGGCAAGGCGGGCTGGCTCATCTTCGTGGTCGTCCTGCCATTCCTGGGTGTCCTCGTGTACCTCATCGCGCGTGGCCGCAAGATGACCGACCGGGAGGTCCGGCAGGCTCAGGCCCAGGACGAGGCGTTCCGCGCGTATGCCCGCCAGACGGCCCATGAGACCGGCACTGCTGACGAGCTCACGAAGCTGGCTGACCTGCGCGACCGTGGAGTGATCAGCCAGGCCGAATTCGAGCAGGGCAAGGAAAGGGTGCTCGGCGGGCAGGCGGCCTGACCCGCCCGGAGGCGCCACGCTCTGGATCGGATCGCTCCACGACTCGCTGGCGGAAGAGTGATGCGCGGTGGCTACCGGAGGGGAGAAGGCCAGCCGGCCCGTGCCTCCAGGCGGGACCAGATCCGGCGGCTCATCCAGGCCATCCGGGTCAGTGACGAGGCCGCGGTCCGGGACGCGGTGATCCGGCTGAGCCGTTCCCGGCCGCTGTTCGCTCCCTTCGCTTTCGCCGTCGGTGCCCTGGTGATGCTGTTCGGGGGGCTGAAGCTGCTGTTCTCCAACTGGCGGCTCACCCTGGTACAGATACTCCCGGCGATGTGGATCTGGCTCGCCATGCTGGACCTGAAAGTCCACGTGCTGCGCGGGCGGTCCTTTCGCGTGCTGACGGGGCCGGCCACCATCCCGCTCGTGCTCGCCGTCGCCGCGATCACGGCAGCGAGCTTCTTTCTCAACGCCGTGTTCGCCTTCGCCATCTCCAGGCCGGGCCAGCCCCAGATCCGGCCGGCGTTCCGCGAAGCCCGGTCCCACCTCGCCACCATCCTGGGCTGGGGCTTCGCCGTCGGCATCTGCCTGGGCCTGTCCACGATCATCTTCACCCGGTGGGGACGATGGTGGTTCGCGATCTCGCTGAGCATTGTCATCGCGGTGATGATGATCGCCTATGTCGCGGTTCCGGCCCGGATGATCGGGATCAAGACCAAGCACTCCAGACGGGACGAGCTGACCGCCAGCGTTGTCGGCGGGACCATCGGGGCGGTGGTCTGCACCCCCGGTTATCTTCTCGGCCGCGCCGGGCTCGTCATGCTCGGGTCACACGCGCTCTTAATACCGGGCATCATCGTGTTCGCGATCGGCCTGGCATTGCAGGCAGGTACCACCAGCGCGGTCAAGGCGGTGCAGATGAGCGCCAAGCTGGTCGCCGGGCACCAGCCGCCCGCGGGCGGCCCGCCGCGTCCCAGCCCGGGGCTGTGAACTCAGGTTGTGCTTTCACCATCCCGCTGGACGGCTGACCATCTGAGCAGCCCGATGTCTGCCACCATGTTCACGTGACGGCGCATCGCCTGACGTGCGCCGGGCACATCCCCGCGGCGGACGGCCTCCAGGATCCGCCGGTGCGCCCGCAGCGAGCGGGGAGGACGCCCGGGCTCACCCAGCGAGCTGTGCCGGGTCTCGCTGATCGGCACCGCGAGCCCGGCCATGAAGTCGGCGAGCAGCGGGCTGCGCGCCGCCCGGGTGATGGCCTCATGAAAGAGCCGGTCGCCCTCCTCGCCGAGGCCGCCCGCATCGATGTCGGCGGCCATCAGGTCGAGTGCCTGGTCCATCGCCGCGATGTCTGCCCCGGTCCGGCGCGCCGCCGCAAGCGCGGCCAGTTGCGTCTCCAGCGCCTCCCTGGCCTCGAGGATGGCCGGCAGCCGGTGCCGTCTTGTCGTCAGCTCCATCAGGCGGCCTGAGTCATCCGGGAGCGACCGGAGATAGATGCCGTCGCCGTGCCGGACCTCCAGCGTTCCGCGCACCTCGAGTGCGATCGTGGCCTGGCGGACAGACGCCCTGCTCACGTGCAGAGCCTCCGCGAGGTCGCGCTCCGACGGCAGGCGGTCACCAACCCCCAGCCCGGTGACCTCAACATAGTCGAGCAGCCTGGCGGCGAGCTGCTCGTACAGCCGGCGCCGGTCAGGAGCGCGGAGAGCCTCGGTACTGGGCCGACCGGCCCGTGGCCTCGCTGGCATAGGTCGCCTCACCTCTGGTAGCCGGGCCGCATCCGGTGAACCGGCTCCGCACAGCCCGGCCCGTCTCCCGCGGCGCGGCAGCGGCCCGGACCCCGTTGACACCCAGGATAGCGATCATTATCTTCGGGCTACTGGCTCAGCCACTTACTGTTTGTCCCTGTGTGCCCCCAGCCACGCCGAAGGGATGACATGACCACCTTCCTCGTCAGCGTCGGCATCGGGCTTGCCACCGCGGCAATCCTGTCGCTGTCAGCGGTCGCGTTCACGCTTGAGTACGCGGTCAGCCGCGTGGCGAATTTCGCGCATGGCGAGTTCCTCACCATCGGCGCCTACGCCGCCTATTCCGGGCAGACGTTCTTTCATCAGAACGTCGCTGCGGCCGCCCTGATCGCCGCGGCGGCGGGCATGCTGGCCGGGCTTGCCCTCAATGCCGGGCTGATAGAGCAGTTCCGGGGGCGTAGCGCCATCACGGTCTTCATCGCGACGCTCGGGGCAGCGCTCATCGTGGAGAACGTGCTCGTCATGGTCTACGGAGCGGCGAACGTCTCCTACACCTTCGCGCAGGGCGGCCTGCACCACGTGGGGCCATTCCTGTGGACCACCTCGGACATCGAGGTGATCTTCTCCGCACTGGCGGTCGCGGGCCTGATCTACCTGCTCCTACAGCACACACGTTTCGGCAAGGCGGTCCGGGCGGTGTCGCAGGACCGGGCACTCGCGCAGGTGAGCGGGATCCCCGCACAGCGGATCGTCATGCAGACCTGGGGGCTCGCGGGCGCGGTCTCCGGGTTCGCCGGGTTCGTGCTCGCCGACACGATAGGCACCTTCGGTCCCACACTCGGCTTCGGCTTCCTGCTGCTCACCATCACGGCAACCGTCGCCGGCGGGCTCGGGCGGCCGTACGCGACCTTCGGTGGCGCCCTCATCGTCGGGCTGGTGATCGAGATCGCCGGCACGTATACAAGCTCCGCTTACCAGCTTGTGTACGCGTTCCTGCTGCTGGTTGTGCTCATGCTGTTCCGCCCGAACGGCGTGTTCGTCCGGCGGAGCGCAACGGCAGTGCGTGCCTGATGTACTGGGTCAGCGTCATCACCGAGGCGGGCATCTTCGCCATCCTCGCCCTCGGCCTCGACGTGGTCTGGGGCTGGGGCGGCGATTTCGACCTCGCGTTCTACGGTTATCTGGCCCTCGGCAGCTACATGACCTTTGTGCTCGCGATCGGCAAGCCGACCCCGCCGGTCGAGTACATCATCGGCTGGCATCTGCCTGTCGTGCTCGCGATGATGCTGGCGGTTGCCACCGTCGTGTGCCTCGCGGCTGTCATCGGGGCCATCGCCCTGCGGAACCTGCGCGACATCTACTTCGCAGTGACGACGCTCGGTGCGGTGAGTGCGCTGTACCTGTTCGTCGAGAACTACACGCCATTGTTCAATGGCTACAACGGCGTATACGGGCTGATCAACCCCGGGCAGACAGCGCTGAACCTGACGTACAACGGTTACCGCATCGTGCTGCTTTTCGTTGTCCTGCTCCTGCTCTTGCTGGCCTACCTCCTGGTGCAGCGGCTGTCGCGGAGCCCGTTCGGCCGGATGCTGCGCGCGGTGCGTGAAGACGAGCGCGCTGCTGCCGCGTACGGGCGCAAAGTGTTCTTCACGAAGTACCGCGCCTATCTCTTCGGGGCGGCACTAGCAGGCCTGACGGGCGGCCTGTTCGCGATCTTCATCAGCGCGTTCAACCCTTCCGCCTGGACGCCGCAGGAACTGCTGGTGATCTACGCGGCGATCCTCGTCGGCGGCCGCGGCAATCCCCGCGGGGTCATCCTGGGTGTGTTCGTGGTCTACATCGGCTTCATCGAACTCACCAGGTTCCTGCCGTCACCGGCCTCGCGGCCCGATTTCGCCCTTGCCGCGCGCCAGGTCCTCATCGGCCTCATGATCATCCTGATGCTCAGGTTCCGGCCGGAGGGGATCTTCCGGGAGCGGCCCGGGGTGGACGGGGTGCAGCGGCGGGCCGGGTGGCTGCCCAGGCCGCTGCGGGCACTTACGGCAGCCGCCCCGGTCAGTGCACTGGCCGCCGGGCAGGGCCAGGCCGGTGCCACTGGCACGCAGGCCACGCAAGGGGACGGGCCGGCCGGCACCGACCCGGAGGGCATCTCGGCCGGCGCTGCGCGCGACTCCGTGGGCGAACGGCAGGCTGCCGACGGAGGAGGCGCCGGATGAGCGCCCCGCTGCTCGAGATCGAGAACCTGACGAAATCGTTCGGCGGCATCCATGCCGTCCGTCAATGCACTTTCTCGGTGCCCGAGGGCCAGGTAGTCGGCCTGATCGGCCCGAATGGCGCGGGCAAGAGCACGGTGGTGGATCTCGTGTCCGGCTTCGGGCGGCCGGACTCGGGCAGCATCAGGTTCGCTGGTCAGTCGCTGGCCGGGAAACGCCCGGATGTCATATCCCGGCTGGGGCTGATCCGGACGTTCCAGACGCCACGGGAGTGGCGCAACCTGACCGTCATGGACAACGTCCTGCTGGCGCGGCGCCGGTTCGGCAGCGAGTCGCTCTGGCGCTCGATGACCCGCGCCCGCCGGCTGCGCCGGGAGGAGGAACCGGACCGCGCTGCTGTCCGGGCCATCCTGGAGCGATTCCAGCTGATGGACCTCAGGAACGAGTTCGCGGTGAGGCTGAGCGGGGGCCAGAAACGGCTGCTGGAATTCGCGCGTATCGCTGCGGCCGAGCCCCACCTGATCATCCTGGACGAGCCGATGGGCGGTGTGAATCCCGTGCTCGGTGCGCGGATAGGCGAGGCCGTCGGCCAGTTCGCCCAGGAGGGCCGCACCGTGATCGTGGTCGAGCACAACCTCCCGTTCATCGAGAAGACCTGCGGTCAGGTGGTGGTGATGGACCTCGGGGAGGTCATAGCACAGGGGCCATTTTCCGGCCTCCGGGACAACCCGCGGGTGGTCGAGGCCTATCTCGGAATGGACCAGAGCCATGGCTGAGCCAGCGCCCGAGGTGGTACTGCGAGCCGACGGCGTGACGGCCGGGTACGGCGGGCCGCCGATCATCGAAGACGTCTCGCTGACCGTCCTGGCCGGGAAGATCACCGCGATTGTCGGGCCGAACGGGGCTGGGAAGTCCACGCTGCTCAAGGCCCTGAGCGGAGTGCTGAAAGTCTCCCGCGGCGAGGTGCATGTCCGGGGCGGCAAGACGACGAACATCCCGCCGGAGAAACTCGTCAGGCACGGCCTCGGCTATGTCCCCCAGGTCTCCAATATCTTTCCCGACCTGACTGTGCGGGAGAACCTGGAAATGGGGGCGTTCACCCGCCGCAGGGGAACGGGTGCGCGGATCGACGAACTGTGCGAACTGTTCCCTGACCTCGCCATATCGCTTCGCCGCCGGGCAGGGATGCTCAGCGGAGGTCAGCGCAGCATGCTCGCCATGGCCAGGGCACTCATGCTTGAGCCAGCCGTGATGCTGCTGGACGAACCGAGCGCCGGGCTGGCCCCCCTGCTCCAGAGCGCGCTCTGGGAGCAGATAGAGAAAATCGCCGCAACCGGCGTCGGGATCTGCGTTGTCGAGCAGAACACCCGGCGCACACTCCGCCACGCGCACTGGGGCTACATCCTCGTGCTCGGGCGCAACAGGCTCGACGGTCCTGCACAGGAACTGCTCCACGACGACAGCGTCGTGGAGCTCTACGTCGGCCGCATGAGTTGACCAAGGCGAGCCTGAGGCGCCCCCAGAACACCGCAGGAACCCCCTGCCTGCACCGCTGGACGGCTCGCACCGCACAGAGGGAGAACCAGCGTGAAACATCGCATGATCAGCAGGTCAGCCGGCGCCTGTGCGGCGGCCGTCCTGCTAGCCGCCTGCGCATCCTCGAGCAGCGGATCGGGCGGCAGCTCATCCGGCCCGGTCACCTATGGAGTCCTGTCCTGCTTCACGGGCCGGCTGGCGAGCCTGGGGCAGGCGATGCTCCAGGGCGCCAGGGTGGCCCAGAGCGAGATCAACACGGCCGGAGGTGTGCTCGGCCGCAAGGTGCAGCTAGTGACCGGAGATACCAGCTGTGACGTCGCCGACGGGGTGACCGCGGCCAACCAGATGCTGACGAAGAACGTCAGCGGGGTGATCGGCCCGGAGACGCAGGAGATCAACGGCGTGGAGCCGATCCTGGATTCCAACCACATCGTCGACGAGTTCCAGGGCGGCGACACCGCCCGCGACCACCAGACCGACCCGTACTTCTTCCGTGACAGCCCGTCTGACTCCCAGCTCGGCGTCGCCATGGCGCTGTATGCGCACACCAAGGGCTACACGAAGGCGGTCATGCTGTTCTACTCGGACCCGGCGGCGCAGACCTTCCTGAAGCCGGTGTCCCAGACCTTCACCAAGCTCGGCGGCACCATCCTGAAGACCATCATCGTGACCCCGGATCAGACGTCGTACCTGAGCCAGGTGCGGGAGGCGATCGCCGCGCATCCGCAGGTGATCTTCACGCAGGAGGACCCGCCGACCGCGGCCGTCCTGTTCCGGGAGTTCAAGCAGCTCGGCGGGCAGAACATCCCGTGGGTCGGCACCGACGTCACCAGCGGCAGCGACTACCTCAAGGCGATCGGCTACCCGACCGCGCATGCCGTCCTGACCTCGGTGTACGGCACATCGGTGAGCGGGGCGGCAACCACCGCCTTCACGAACAAGTTCAACACGCTCTACCCCAGCCAGAAGACGGCGGGCCCGCTGGCCAACGCGAACTACGCCTATGACGCCGTCATCTCGCTGGCGCTGGCCGGTGACTACGCGAAGACCACCAACGGAACCACGGTCGCCCACGACATGACCAAGGTGACGAACCCGCCGGGCACCGCCTGCTACACCTACTCGACGTGCCTGAAGCTGCTGAAGGCCGGAACGAAGATCAATTACGAGGGAGCAAGCGGGAGCCTCGACTACAACCAGTACAACAACACGTTCGGCCCGTATGGCGCCTTCCAGGCCAGTACCTCGGGCGTGGAGCAGCAGGTCTACGTGATGTCGGCGACCGCGCTCGCGGCGGCCACCCCGTAACCGGCACCGGGCCAGCCCCGCGCCTGCGCGAGCCAGGCACGGGCGCGGGGCAGCCCGGAACATACGACAAGCGCAGGGGGCGGAGGGTGCCCCGCGCCTGCCCGCCTCCGGGGAAGGAAGCGATGACGCAGACGCAGCCTGCCGGGCCCGTGGGCCCGCTGGCGGGCGTGCACGTGCTCGACCTGGCACGGGTGCTTGCCGGCCCCTACGCGGCGATGCTGCTCGGCGACCTGGGCGCCGAGGTGATCAAGCTGGAACGGCCGGGCGCGGGGGATGACACAAGGCAGTGGGGCCCGCCGTTCATGCAGGCCGGTGACGGGGCTGAGAGCACCTACTACCTGTCGGTCAACCGCGGCAAGCGCAGCGTGGCCATCGACCTGAAAGACCCGGGCGAACGGGACCTCGTTGAGGCGCTGGTGCGCTGGGCCGACGTGCTGATCGAGAATTTCCGCCCTGGCGTGATGGACCGGCTCGGGCTGGGAGACGACCGGCTCGCTGAACTGAATCCGCGGCTGGTCAGGCTGGCGATCAGCGGGTTCGGCGAGCGGGGCCCGGACAGTGACCGGGTCGGCTACGACCAGATCCTGCAGGCCGAGGGCGGCCTGATGAGCCTGACCGGGACCGCGGTCAGCCGGGCGGTCAAGGTCGGTGTCCCGGTCGCAGATGTCAGCGCGGCACTGTTCGGGGTGATAGGCGTGCTCGGCGCACTGGTGGAACGTGAGCGCAGCGGGCTCGGCCAGCGGGTCTCCACCTCGCTGCTGGCCTCGCAGATCGGCATTCATACCTTCCAGGGGGCCAGGTACCTGGTAGCGGGAGAGGTGCCCGGGCTCTCGGGCAACCACCACCCGACGGTCGCTCCCTACGGCGTGTTCGACGCCGCGGACGCCCCACTGGTCATCGCGGTCGGCAACGAAGACATCTGGCGGCGTTTCGCCCCGCTCGCCGGGCTGGATCCTGCTGACAGCAGGTTCGCCACGAATGCGCTGCGCCTGGGCAACATCGCCGAACTGCACAAGATCATAAACGCGACGCTTGCCCGCCGAACGATTGCTGACTTGCTGGGCCAGTTCCACCAGGCCGGCGTACCGGCGGGCGAACTGAAGACCCTGGACCGGGTCTACGAGAGCGAGCAGGCACGCGCGGAGGGCCTGGTCTGGGAGGTGGAGCATCCGCAGCTCGGCCGCATCCGGCTGCCGGGCAACCCCGTGCATTACGGCCGCAGTGTGCTGTCGCCGGGGCTGCCGCCGCCGGCCCTCGGCGAGCATACCGATGAGCTGCGCGCGGCCCTGCTCGGCCATGTGCAGGCCGATGACCGCTGATCCCCGCCCGGTCTACCAGGAGATCGCCGATGCCGGGAGCCTGGCACGGTTCGGCGATGAGATCGCGGCAGGCAACCCGAGCGACTGGCCCGGTTACCAGGCACAGCTTCGCCGGGCCCGGAAAGCGACCGGCGCCCGCCATGCGGTGACCACGGGTGTGGCGACCGTCGAAGGCGAGCCCTGCGTGCTGGTCGGCTTCGATTTCGCGTTCCTCGGCGGCTCGATGGGAGCCGCCGAGGGCGCCAGGATCGCGCGGGCCTTCTCGGTCGCGGCGGCGCAGCGCCTGCCTGTCGTCGGCGTCGCCGCCTCGGGCGGTTCCAGGATGCAGGAGGGCACCACCGCCCTGACCCAGATGCAGGCTGTCGCGGCGGCCGTCGCCGGAGCGCGGCGGGCGGGCATCCCGCATATCGGGGTGGCCGGTGACCCGACCACCGGCGGGGTATGGTCATCCCTCATCGCCAGCGCGGACGTGCTCGTTGGCGTGCCGGGCGCCCGGGTGAGTTTCTCGGGCTCCCGCACCCGGCCCGCTGGCGCGGACCCCGGGTCGGGGGACTACCTCGCCGAAGGCCAGTGGGCGCACGGGTTCGCCGACGTGCTGGCGCCGGTGCACCGGCTGCGTGCCGAGGTCGCCGCAGTCATCCGGCTGCTGTCGCCGCGGTCGCGCGGCGGGGTCCCGGATCGGGCGCCGCTGCCCGCCTGGCCGGCCGGCGCCAGCGCTGGCGACGGTGGCGGAAAAGAAGACGATGGCGGGGATCGCGGTGCGGACGGCTGGGCACAGGTCGGCCGCGCACGGGGGCGCGGGCGGGCCCGCGCGGACCAGTGGCTGGCGGGTTACTTCGGGCAGTCCTTCGAGATCCGCGGTGATCGCTGCGGTGGCGTTGATCTGGGCTTGCGCTGCGGGTTCGGCAGCCACGACGGTGCCACGATCGCGTACATCGCGCAGACCGGCGAGCGGACCACCGCGGCGGGGTTCAGGACCGCGACCCGCCTGCTCGGGCTGGCCGGGCGGCTCGGGCTGCCGGTCCTCACGCTGATTGACACCCCGGGCGCCGCGGCGGCCCCGGCCGACGAGGCTGCCGGGATCGGCCCGGCGATCGCCGAACTGTTCGTCGCGGTCGCTGCCAGCCAGGTCCCGGTCACATCCGTGGTCATCGGCGAAGGCGTGTCCGGCGGGGCACTCGCGCTGGCGTCACCACGCGACCTGTGGATCGCCTGGGACGGCTATCTCGCTGTGACCGCACCGGAGCTGGCGGCCTCGATACTCAAGCTCGACGCCGCTGACATCCCGGCGGTGGCCGGGCGGCTGCAGCTCACCCCGGCCGAGCTGCTGGCCCGCGGCATCGTGCGCGGGATCATCCAGCCTCCGCGGCCAGCCGCGGATGACGTCAGGCAGCCGACCCCAGATAGTCGAGCGCGGCGCTGACCCCATCGCGGGCGATGGGCACCCCTGCCCGGGCGAGCCCCATCTCCACTCCGCACAGCGCGCCCGCCAGTGACAGGTCGCTCAGATCCCCGAGGTGGCCGATGCGGAACACCCGCCCG
>OFHK01000166.1_pt1 | contig 20730 bp, 21 predicted proteins | sample 1521951 | NCBI WGS metagenome assembly OFHK01 (sample SAMEA2468436, study PRJEB22500) | soil metagenome | biome: Glassland; feature: Farmland; material: Clay | place: Australia | collected 2013-01-31 | depth 0.55 m
TGCCCTGGTTCTTCAGGACTTCGCCCGACGCGGCGCACGCGCAGTCCTCCGCGCCGTACTTGATTGCGTCGCGCAGGACCTGCCCCAGAGGCGGATAGCCGGGCAGCTGGACCTTGTCCGCGGCGCCCTTCTTCAGGAGCTCGAGCCCCGCCGTCGTGGCGTAGATGCGGGCCTTGTTCCCCATGGCGGCCGCGCCCATGGCCAGCTGGAACGCGGGGTACGCGCGCTGCGGGTCGTTCGAGACGAGGACGATGTGCAACTCCTGCTGTGGCATAGTATCTATAACTATGTTATACCGGATTCTATTTGAACCTTGAGCCGGCAATTATGCCTGATTCTTAAGAACGGCCCCTTGGAACCCCTGGATTGTCCACTCCCGGGCAGCCGCGCCGGGGTCAGGCCGCCTGCGCGAGCATGGTCTTCACGAGGTCGGGGGCGTACGACCCGCGCTCCGTGACGATGGAGGTCACCAGGGCCGCGGGGACCACTTCGAAGTACCGGTTGACCACGTCCACCCGCTCCGGCGGATTCTCCCACAGTTCCCTCGGGTTCATCGCGCGCGAACCGGGCCAGGACGACGCGTCGTGCCGGGCGTCGAATTTGAGCGTCTCGCATGCCACGTGGAACGACTTGCCGTGCTCCTTGGCCGCGAGGGCCAGTCCGTAGCTCCCGATCTTGTTGACCACGGCGCCGTCCCGGAGCACGCTGTCCGCACCCACGAGGACGCCGGTCGCCTGCGCGACGAGGCTCGGGCCCAACGCGTCCGGCGCGAGGCTCGCCGGGATTCCCGCCTCCTTCAGCGCGATGACGAGGAACCGTCCCTCGAGGAGGGGCCTCGCTTCGAGGACGAGGACGCGCTGGATCCGTCCCTTCTCGTGGGCGAGCTGGAGCGTCGCGAGGACGTTGTCGCTGAAGCTCGTGGTGACGAGGACCGCGTCGTCCGGCGCGATCTTGAGGTAGGAGCGCGCGATGCGTTCCTTCGCGCCCTCCAGCTCCTCCTGGAGCTGGTTCCGGACGGCCAGGGGCTCCATCCCCTCCGCGACGAGCTGCGCGAACATGGCGACCACGTTGTGGACGATGGCCATGGCGGGCTGCGCCTCCGAGATCCGCCGCGCCGCCTCCTTGAGGGCCTCCGGATCCGGCTTCCCCTTCTCCTCGACGACCAGGAGGGCCATGGTCTCCAGGCCCACGCGGGCAATTCGCGACGCCCCGCTCGTGTGGTCGTCCGCGATCGTCGCGATAGCATCCTCAACGCTGGGGGGCAGCATGCTCCATCCTCGCGTGGTAGTCCGCGAGACCCGAGATGCTCGTTCGGATTCGCCGTTCAAGGAAGTCCTTCGAGTAGCGCTTGGGGGCGCGGACCGTCATGTCGTACATCTCCTTCAGGACGCCGTCCTCCCCCGCGGTCTCCAGCTTCGCCTTCACGAGGCTCGACCACGCGGGATAGAGGACCATCATCCGCTCGATGGCTTCCTTGGGCCGGGTGTGGGGGCCGTAGTGGCTGAAGAGGAGGGCGCGCGGCTCGAGGCCCAGGAGCCGCTCGAAGGTGGCCACGTTCTCCTCCAGGTCGAATGCGGGGGCGGGGGCCACGGGCATGAGGATCTCGTCCCCGGGGAAATAGAGGCCCGCGGCGTCACCCGTGTACACGCAGCCGTTGCGGCGGTCGAGGATCGTGAGCTCGTGGGGCGCGTGGCCCGGGGAATCGTAGAAGACGAGTTCGTGCCGGCCCAGGTCGAGGGTCATCCCGTCGTGGACGGACACGAGACGGTCCGCGGGGATGGGCCGCATCGTGCCGAAGTAGGGGGCCTCGGGACCCAGGGCGGACGCCGCGCTCGCGACGAGGCGCGTCGGGTCTGCGAGGTGCTTGACCCCCCGCTCGTGGACGTAGACCTTCGCGTGGGGCATGGACTCCAGGAGGAATCCGGCGCCGCCCGCGTGGTCGAGGTGGATGTGGGACACCAGGAGGGCGTCGATGTCCGCGGGTTTCAGGCCGAAGGCCCGCACGGCCTCGAGGATTCGGTCCACCTCGTGCGAGGTCCCGGTTTCCACGATCGCCTTGCGCTCGTCGTCGATCAGGTAGATGGCGCCGAAACCCGCCTCCTGGAACATGTGGATGTCCGCGAGGTGAGATTCCGCGTCGAAGGGCAGGCGCTCGAAGGCCATCGGCCTCACGATGCCTCGCCGGGCCATGTACCTTTCTGAGGCGCCTCGCCCGACCGGGACGGGAACCTTTTCTACGCCCGAGACCCTCCCGGTCCCCTGCGGCGGTAGCCAAGCACGGAAACGGCGCGAGATTTAGGGTCTCGTCCCGCAGGGGTTCCCAGGTTCAAATCCTGGCCGCCGCATCCCACGGGCTCTCTCCCGCGGTCTGCACCGACGAAACCTTTACGCAGCCGCTCGGCCATGAACGGTGCGGCGGGATGCCTCACGTCCCTTACGCGGAACCCAGCCGAGAACGATCCGTTGATGACCCAGAGTCAACGCACCGACTTCCCTCGTGGGCTCGAACGGGAGGTCGTCGACGGCGGCGTACGGGAGGGGCGGCTCGAGACGTCCCACGGGATCGGTCTCGTCTGGCTCTTCGTGATCCTGATCGTCATCTTGCTCGTCGTGGGCCTTGCGGTGAACTGGGGAACCATCTTCCCTTGATTCGCGAGTTCGCCTGCCGAAGGCGGCCTCACTTGTCCAGATCGAGCAGCGCCGTCCTCTCCAGAGCGAGGTCCGCGGCTCGTTCGGGCGGGAGCGAGGTCTCCTCCGTCCGCGGGATCCCGAGGGCTCGGAGGGACTTGCCTCCCGAGGCGAGGACGGAATCGTCGCGGGTCCAGTCGAGATAGGTGAGGAGCTCGTCCGGGGACGCCTCGAAGACCACGACGGCGACGGCCTCCGTGGTGGCCTTGAGGCCGCCCGTGCGGATGGCCTCCGAGACCTGCCGTTGTCCGCAGAGGTACCGCAACGTCTCGAGGCCGAGGTCGCGGGCCACCCCGGTTCCCGAAGCGCGGGAGCGCAGGGCATGCCGCACAGCGGACTCCAAGTGGTCTCGGCCGAAGACCACGGACGCGTCCGCGAGGAGAATCTCGGCCCGATGCTCCGCAGCCCAGGCCTGGGCTCGGGCGACCACGCCCTGCGGGTCCGACACGCGACCGCGCGCCCCGGCGATGTCGTACGTCATGCGAAGTCCCCCAGTCCCGCCTGGCCCTCGATGGCGCGCACGTCCACGGTCTCGCCGAGCTGCTCTTTGATCTTCTTCGCCAGGGCCGTCCCGATGCTCGGGATCTTCGCGAGGTCGTTGGGATCCGCCCGCTGCAGGTCGCGGAGCGTGTGATAGCCGCGGCCGAAGAGCGCGCGCCCGCGGACCCGGCCCACGCCTTTCAGGGCGATGAGTTCCAGCAGCTCCTCCTTGACACCGTACTGCACCCGGATCGTGAGACGCGTCAGGGCGCGGACCTTCTTCTTGTTGAAGATCTTGCCCAGCTCGGCCATGGAGTACAGGAGCCATTCCGCCTGGTCCGTGAGCCGCCGCACATCCCCCGGACCGACCCCGAACTTCTTCGTGACCTCTTCCTCCGTGCGCTCCGAGATCCAGTCGTCGAGCAGCGTGGCCGTCTTGACCTCCGCGAGGAAGAAGTCGTAGTCCTCCACGGGGAACGTGAGGTCCTCCTGCTCGATCTTCTGTTCGACCCACGCGTAGTCGCCCCGGCGCAGATAGAGCTTGGGCATGTCCGGCGTGGAGCAGATCGTCCAGAGGGAGTAGAACCGGGCGTCCTTCGTCGACAGAAGAGTGTCGCGCATCTTGACCGCGCTGAGCGGGTCGATGTACAGGTCCGAGGTCCGTTTGCCGAAGAACGTGGGCTTGAGGAACCCGTCCTGGCGGGTGATGAACTCCTCCTTGGCGAGGAAGTCGACTACGTCCCGGATCTTCCCGTGGATCGTGGCCACGTCGCCCGTGAAGGCGAAGAAGGTGCGATTGAAGAAGGAGAACAGGTCCTCTTCCGTGTGCACGTGGCCCGTCGCCACGCTCGCGAGGACGTGCATCCGGAGCGCCGGTTCGGATCCGAGCTTGGACTCGATGGCCTCGGGCTCGCTCCGGAAGTACTCGTCCATGAGCTCGTCGATGTCGTCGATGTCCTTGGCGAACAGGATGGCCTCGCCGTACGTGTCGAACCTCGGACGTCCCGCGCGGCCGCACATCTGCTTGATCTCGAGGACGGGGATGGGCGAGAGGCCCATGTTAAGGTCGTAGCGGTTCAGGTCCCGGACGACGACGCGCCGCGCAGGGGTATTGACCCCCATCGCCAGCGTCGGGGTCGCGGTCAGACAGAGCAGGTGGTGGCGCTTGAACGCCTTCTCGATCAGACTCCGCTGCGCGTTCGTGAGACCGGCGTTGTGGAAAGCGACGCCACCCTCGACGCACTTCGCGAGCCGCGCCGCCATCGAGGTCGGCTCTTCCTGCTCGCGGGAGATGGCCTCCGCAACCTTCGCGAGCTGTTCGCGCTGCTTGTCGGAAAGTCGAGGCTTCAGGTACGCCCCGAGGTTCTTCGCCAACGCCTCCGTGGATCGCCGCGTGTTTACGAAGACAAGGGCTTGGCCACCTGAGCCAATGATGTCCTCGACGAGCCCGGTGAGACCGTCCTCCCCCGTCTTGATTTCCTGGATCGACTCATCGGTGAAGTGCACGAGCCGGTCGTGGTACACGCCCTCCTTGAGCGGCACCGGGCGCCAGTCGCTCTTGATGTGCTCCGCCTCGAGCCACCGCGCGAGCTCTTCGCCGTTCTTGATCGTCGCGCTGAGGGCGAGGACCTGGGCCTTCGGGTTCACCTGCCGCAGCTTGGCCAGGGTGACCTCCAGGGTCGGTCCGCGGTCCGCGTCGTTGATCAAGTGGACTTCGTCGGCCACGACGACCGTGAGTTCCTGCAGCCAGTTCAGCCGATGCCGCAGGAGGGAGTCCGCCCGCTCGGAGGTCGCCACAATCACGTCGAACTTCTCCAGGGAGGGATCGGGGGAATCGTAGTCCCCGATGCTGACGCCCACCTTGAGTCCGAGGGGCTCGAACGCCTTGAGTTCCTCGAACTTCTCCGCGGCCAGGGCGCGGAGCGGCACGATGTACAGGGCCTTGCCGCCTCGGAGGACCGAGACGAGGATGGCCAGGTAGGCCACGAGGGATTTCCCGCTCGCCGTGGGGATGGCGAGGACCACGTTCTCCCCGAGGAGCGCGGGTCCGATGGCAGCGGCCTGCGGAGGATAGAGCTCCTCGATCCCCTGGGCCTTCAGGATGTCCACGATGCGGGGGTCGAGACCCAGGTCCGCGATGCGCATCGGGACCGCCTACAGGCCGAGTCGACATAAAGGTTCCTGGGGGCGAGGCGGACGCGCGCGTGCCGGATGCAGAAACCTCCTAGGAGGCGACCGCGTGGCCATGGCGGAGGCGGTCTCATGGCATCGGAATCCTCCGGAGTGCACAGGCTGCAGGAGTCGGCCGACAGCTGGTTCGTCCGCCACGTCGGGGCGCTGAAGAGCGTCATGCGGATCGTGTTCGGCATCGTCTGGGGCATCGACGGGTTCCTCAAATTCCAGCCCGGCGTCTCCGACTCCCTGGCCGGCATGATCTCCGATGCGAGCAACGGCCAGCCGGGATGGCTCCAGCCCTGGTTCTCGTTCTGGAGCCAGACCGTCTCCGGGAACCCGGCCTTCTTCATGACGACCATCGGTCTCCTGGAGCTCGCCCTGGCGTTCGCCCTGATCTTTGGGTTCCTCCGGAAGATCGCGTACACGGGCGGCTTCTTCCTGAGCATGGTCATCTGGTCCGTCCCCGAGGGTTTCGGCGGCGCCTACGGCCCGGGCTCCACGGACATCGGCACGGGCATCATCTACGCGTTCTGCTTCCTCTTCCTCCTGATCCTCAACGCGGCCTTCGGGCCGATCTGCTGGTCCCTCGACGCCCTTCTCGAGAGGCGCTGGCCCGGGTGGCGGCGAATCGCGGAGCTCCGCGGTGAGCCGGGGAGCGGTCCGAGGTCACCTCGGACCCAAAGCCTTTAGGTTCGCGGCCTGTTGCGCTCCGAAGATGGTCGACCTCCGGACGGAGATCGCCGGCGTGCGCCTCCGGAACCCGACGATGCTCGCGTCGGGGTTCCTGGACGAGACGGGCGGCTCCCTCCTCCGCGTGTTCCGCGCCGGGGCCGGGGCGGTCGTCACGAAGAGCATTGGGCCGGAGCCACGGGAGGGCTATGCGAACCCGACGGTCGTCCAGCTGGATGTCGGACTCCTCAACGCGGTCGGCCTCCCGAACCCCGGGATTGAGGAGTTCACGCATGAGATCAAGGAAGCCCTCGCGGGGAACGCCTTGGTCATCGGCTCTGTGTACGGCAAGGACGCCGCGGAGTACGCCAAGGTCGCCTCCCGCATGGAGGAGGCGGGCGTCGCGGCCATCGAGCTGAACCTTTCCTGCCCCCACGCGAAGGGCCTGGGCACGGAGATCGCGCAGAGCGAGGAGGCCGTGAAGGAGTTCACCCGCGCCGTGAAGGACGCCGTGGACCTGCCCGTCTTCCCCAAGCTCTCACCCAACGTCTCGGACATCGCCTCGTTCGCCGTCGCCGCGGAGAAGGGCGGCGCGGACGGCATCGTCGCGATCAACACGGTCAAGGCCATGGCCATCGCGCCCGAGCTCCGCATGCCCATCCTGGCCAACCGGTACGGCGGCCTGAGCGGCCCGGCGATCCGGCCCGTCGGCGTGCGTGCGGTGTACGACATCTACGACCGGGTGGACGTCCCCATCATTGGCGTGGGCGGCGTGGACTCGGGGATGGCCGCGCTGGAGTACATCATGGCCGGAGCGAGCGCGGTGCAGATCGGCACGGCCCTCGTCGCGGGGGGGCTCGGCGTGTTCGAGCACGTGACCAAGGAGATGAACTCCGTCCTGGAGGACATCGGCTTCAAGTCGGTGTCCGAGGCCGTGGGGGTCGCCCATGGCTAAGCTGCAGATCGTACCTCTCCTGGAGGTGGTCCAGGAGAGCCACCACACGTCCACGTTCCGGTTCCGCGCGGACTTCGGCGGGGCCGCGGGCCAGTTCGTCATGGTCTGGATTCCCCGCCACGACGAGCTCCCCATGGCCCTCTCCTACCTCGGACCCGTGAAGGGCATCACCGTGCACGCGTACGGGGACGCGACCAAGGCGCTGCTCGAGTTCCGCCCGGGAGACCGCATCGGCGTCCGCGGGCCCTACGGGAACACGTTCAAGCTGGAGGGAGAGAAAGTCCTCGCCGTGGCGGGCGGCACGGGGATGGCCTCCGTGGTTGCGGCCATCGAGGCGTTCGCCCAGCAGGGCGCCGAGGTGACCAGCGCGGTGGGCGCGAGGACCGCGGAGGAGTTGCTTTTCGTGGACCGCGCGTCCGCGTCGGGCGAGGTCCATGTCTCCACGGACGACGGGACTCGGGGCTTCCACGGCTTCGTTCCCGCGCTCGCCGAGCGGCTCCTGCAGAAGCACCAGTTCGACCAGATCCTCACGTGTGGCCCCGAGAAGATGATGAAGCTCGTCGTGGACCTGGCCCACGCGCAACGGATCCCCGTCCAGGCGTCCGTGGAGCGGTACATGAAGTGCGGGATCGGCATCTGCGACGCCTGCGCGTTCGACGACCGGCTCGTCTGCGTGGACGGGCCTGTCTTCACGAGCGCGCAGCTCGCGTCCTCCCGGGACTTCGGCGGCTACCGGCGCACGAAGGACGGCCGCCGCGTGCCCCTGTGACCGCAGCCTGATATCCTCGCAGGCGCTTGCGGCCGAGCATGTCCGATGCCAAGTTCGACGCGTTCGTCCAGGAGGCCTTCGACTGGTGGGTCGACTGGGATCCTCTCGGCGCGACCTCGGTGGGCATCCACAAGAACGACGCACTCCTGCCCAAGGCGACCTTCGACGCGGTCGGCGAGGAGACTCGGAAGGTCAAGCAGGTTCTCCGCCGTCTGGAGCGGTTCGATCGCAAGTCCCTGTCCCCGTCGAGACGCGTGGACCGGGGCGTGGTCCGGAACGCACTCCGGCTCTGGGTCTTCCAGAACGAAGAGCTGCGGATCTGGGAGTCCCGGCCCTCGGGCGCGGAGGACCTCGGCAACGGACTCTTCCTCCTCTTCATGCGGGACTTCGCGCCGCTGCCCGAGCGGATGGCGAGCATCACGGGGCGGCTCGAGCGGGCGCCCCGGTTCCTCCAGGAGACGAAGGGCCGCGTCCGCAAGCCCACGAAGCTGTGGTCCGAGATCGGCCTGGAGTCCACCCGGCAGACCCCGGGCTTCCTGGCCATCATCGAGGCCGCAGGAAAGGACGCCCTCCCCGCCCCGGACTTCGCCCGCCTCCAAGAGGCCATCGCCCGGACCCAGGAGGCCCTCGCGGACCAGGAGCGTTGGATCCGGGAGGGCCTGCTGCCCAAGGCCGTGGACCGGGTGGGCATCGGCGCGGCGAAGTTCCGGCGGCTCATCGCCCTCCGCGAGCTCGGCCTGACCGTGGACGAGATCTACGCGATCGGGAAGCGGTTCCTGCGGGAGAGCCGCCGGGAGCTCGGGCGGTTGGCCCAGGAGATTCCCGGCGGAGGGTCCGTGGAGGGCGCGAAGGAGGCGGTCAAGGGCGATCACCCCGCGGACTGGAAGGAGGCCCTGGACTACACCGCGACGGCCATGGAGGATGCGAAGCGGTTCATCCTCGAGCACGACCTCGCGACGATCCCCTCGAACGAGGTCCTGCGCGTGATCGAGACGCCGCCGTACCTGAGGCACTTGCTGCCCTTCGCCGCGTACAACTCCCCCGGCCACTTCGACAAGGTCCAAGAGGGACTCTACATGGTCACGCCCTACGAGGACAAGCCCGAGATGCTCCGGGAGAACTCCTACGCGGGCACGCGGAACACGGCGGTCCACGAGGGGTACCCGGGCCACCACCTCCAGCTGTCCTGCGCGAACCTCAACCCGTCCCTGGCCCGGCTCCTCTCCTTCGGTGCCGTCGAGAGCGTCGAGGGCTGGGCACACTACTGTGAGCAGATGATGAAGGAGAAGGGGTTCGGCGACGACCCGGCCACGCGGTTCGCCCAGATGCTCGACCAGCTGTGGCGGGCCGCGCGCATCGTGATCGACGTGGACCTGCACTGCGGCCGGATGACCTTCGACCAGGCCGTGGACTACCTCGGGACCGAGTGCGGCTTCGCGCGCCCCGGGGCGGTCGGGGAGGTCAAGCGGTACTCCTACACGCCCGCCTATCCCCTCTCCTACCTCACGGGGAAGCACCTCATCCTCCGGCTCCGGAAGGACGTCAAGAAGGGGCTCGGGCGCGCGTACTCGGACAAGTTCTTCCACGACACGTACCTGTACGCCGGCTCCATCCCCATGCGGTACATGCGGGAGATCTTCGAGTACAAGGTCCGCGAGCTGCAGAGGCTGCGGAAGAAGGGACTCTGAGCCGCTCGGGACACGGGGAAGAAGGAGCGGGGCCCTCGGGCCCCGCCCCGTGCGGGCTCAGCCCATCATGCCGCCGGGCCCGTACGAGTAGTTGTGGTCGTACAGGTACTGCTGGCAGTACTGGTAGTTGGCGCAGCCGCAGCCGCCACCCCCCATCATCCCGCCGCCGTACTGGCCGCCCATCATGCCGCCGCCGTAGCCGCCTTGCGTGCCGCCGTACGTCGTCCGAGGCGTGCTGATCGCCTGCGCGGCGACCACGCCCACCCCCAGTCCGACGAGGGCGAGGGCCGCTAAGGCCACGAGGATTCCGGTCTTCATCTCTGAAACCTCCGGGTTCCCTATGAACTGAAACGGCCCTAGAAGGCTTCGTGAAATGGGGTGAAACCGGTTGCAGAAACCTGGAATGACCGTGGACGAGGTCACTTTGGGGGCAGGGGGACGAGCCGCAACCGGTTGGTCATCCCATGCGCCTCCCGCACGACGAGCCCCTTGGCCTCGAGCTTGTCCAAGACCCGGGTCACCTTGGCCTTGGAGAAGATGCCGAGGGCCACGAGGTCCCGCTGGTACATCGCGCCGCCATGGTCCCGCAGTTCGAGGTACATCCGCCGCTCGTCCTCGTTCAGCAGCTTGACGAGCGTCGGCTCCGGGACCGCGGGGGGCGCGCTCGGTGCGGAGGGGACGGAGTCCTCGGACCCGGCGACGGGCGCGGCGGGCGGCCCACGCAAGGGCCCCGGAAGGGCCGTGACCGCCGGCTCGCCGGCGGAGTGCGACCGGTCGCTCACGGCACGTGTGCGGAGAAGGAGGGCCACGGCCAGGACGAGGAAGACGGCGGACACGAGCAGGATGCCCCACTCCAGGCCGCCCGGCGCGGAGGCCGCGGACGTCGTCCGGTTCATCATGGGGCCGCCGCCGTTGCCGCTCATCATGCCGGTCACGGACTCGTTCGTAGCGAAGCTGGCGAGGGCCAGCCCGAGTCCCAGGACGGCCACGAGGGCGACCACGACGAGGAGGAGGACCGAGGAATCGCTTTCCGGCATGTGTGGGGATGCACCGGACCGGACCGGTCTTAAGGGTTTGGCCTGTTTTGTTTGGGCTTCGACGGCCATCCGCGGTCCAGATTCAGGGCTCGCGACCGGGTGGGGGGATCTTGGGGGCCCGCGGCTGCCCGACCTCCAGCGTTCCGGGTGGCGCCTTCTCGGGAGGTGGTGCGTAGTCGTCCTCACCGAAGATTGCCGCGTCCGGAACCCAAGGCGCACGAGCGTCCTCGTCCACCGGCGGCAGGAGCAGTCCCCGGATGGCCAGCAGCGCCCCCGCGAACACGAGGATCCCACCGACGTATTCCAGCGGGACTTGGGATCCCGTTCAGGACGCCGCGACCGCTGCGCACCCGGCAACGGCCACGACGATTCCCGCGACGATCACGGACCGGCGCACGGGTCCGGCCTCCGGACGGGCCGATGTCTGCGTGACCACAAAGCCCTCGCCGCGGGATTCCCGACCGGGACCGCCCGAGCCGTCCTAAGGGCCTCCGGGCGGTGGCGTCCTCGGTTCCTGGGGCGGCGGGTACACCGGGGGCGGATACGGCGGCACGTACGCGGGCGGCGGGAAGTACGGTGCGAACGGCGGCCGGGGCTGCATCCCCTGGGCTGGCAGGAACAGACCCAGGATCAGGAAGGTGAAGCCCACCACGCCGACGAGTGCCGCGAAGGACATCACGGTCCCCCAGAGGTAGAGCGCGTTCGACGCGTCCGTGCAAGTCGTCGGATAGCCGTAGAACGGATAGCTGTTGTAGCAGCTGGCCAAGGCGGCCGACGCCTGGCCCTGCTCGAACATGCCCATCCCGAACAGGATGACCCCGAGAGCCAGAGTGGCGCCACCGATGGCCACGAGCCCGCTGCGCACGACGGATCCCTCCGCCCTACCCCAGGCACCTCGAAGAGCATAAGGGGTTCGGTCCCTCGCCAGAATCCCGTGCAGAACGGGTCTCGCGGGGCGCGGCGTATGGCTAGGACGATACCTTAATATCGAGGCCGCCGCATCGCGCGCGTCGAAGGGAGCGGGAATGAAGAGCATCGATGCGATCGCGAAGAGAGCCCTCGAGTACAAGGAGAAGGGCGTCTCGGAGAAAGAGATCGCCGACGAGCTGCACCTATCCACGGAGACCGTGGTCTGGCTCCTGACGCGGGGGGTCAAGGGCGGGCAGCCGCCGAAGGACGTGAAGATCGGCTGGCGCTCCCTCGGGGTCTTCGGGAACCGCATCGGCTTCGTCGGCGCGGCCATGACGGACATCATCCTCGAGGAGCTCGAGAAGCGGTCGCTCGACGCGGACGCGATCGTGGGCATTGCAATCAACGGAATCCCCCTCGCCACGGTGATCAGCGAGGAGCTCGGCAAGGAACTCTGCATCTACCGCCCCAGCCAGGAGCGCCACGGCAAGGGCGGCGCGTTCTCCTCGAACTACGCGAGCGTCGAGGGGAAGAAGGTCGTCCTCGTGGACGACGTCGTGTCCACGGGCGAGACGCTCAAGGCGGCCGTCGCGGACGTCCACGCCGCGGGCGGGACGCCGGCCCTCGCCGTCGGCCTCGTCAACAAGACGGGCCACGACGACCTGGACGGGACGCCCCTGCGCGCGCTGATCCGGGCGCGGGCCATCGCCTGACGATTCATGACCCGCCTCACACCGGAGACCGTTCGAGTCCGGGCAGCGGCACTGATTCTGCTGGTCGCTCTCACGTTCTCCCTTGTGATCCTGGGCCTGGTCTTCTTCAGTTCGAGCGGATGGTTCTGGGTCGCGGCGGTCTTCATCGACGTGCCGATTTGGCTGCTTCTCGCAATCCTCGAACGCGCGGAACGCTCGGACGCTTGACCGATCGAAGGCGACCGCAAACCTTTATGCCGGGCTTCCTCTCCATGCCCTGCAGGCGATTCCGCTGACCCACTGGTACGACGAGCTCTTCCTCGACGCGAAGGCGTACGTCGGGGCGAAGAAGGACCTCGTGGTCAACGGTGGCCTCAGCGTGAGCGGCCTCCAGCACGTGGGCCGCCTGCGCGGCGAGATCACCCTGTCCCAGCTCCTGGTGCGCAGCTTCCGCGAGGAGGGCCGGAAGGCGACCCAGAGCCTCGTGCTCTACACCCAGGACGAGTGGAAGTCCAAGGAGGGCCAGCTCTCCCAGTTCCCCGGCGACGAGGGGAAGAAGTACGTCGGCCGCCGCTTGATCGACGTCCCGGATCCCAAGGGTTGCCACAAGAACTGGGTCGACCACTACTGGACCGACTTCGGCGGCGTGCTCGATCGGTTCACGCCGGACATCCGCATCGTCACGACGACGGAGGCATACAAGAACCCGGCGATGCAGGCTGTGGTCCGCGACCTCGTGTCTCGCCCGGAAGAGGTCCGCGTCCTGGTGAACAAGTACCGCGAGCGCCACCCGTACCCCAAGGGCTGGCTGCCCTTCGAGGCGTTCTGCGAGGCCTGCGGCAAGATCGGCGCGAAGACGGTCGCCCTCCGCGGGGACACCGCGGAGTACGAGTGCCCGAAATGCGGGGGCAAGGGGACGTCGTCCGTCGAGAAGGGCAAGCTGAACTGGCGCCTCGAGTGGGCCGCGCTCTGGAAGGTCTACCAGGTCGACATCGAACCGTTCGGCAAGGACCACGCCACGCCAGGCGGGTCGCGGGACTCGTGCAAGGAGGTCTGCGAGACCCTGCTGAGGACCCGCGCGCCCATGGGCATCCCGTACGAGTGGGTGGGGCAGGCGGACCACGGGAAGGACCTCGGGGACATGGGCTCCTCCGACTTCATCGGTTTCAGCCCGCGGCAGTGGATCGAGATCGGCGATCCGGAAGTCCTGCGGTACGTCTACTGCTTCAACCCGGTCCAGCGACGCGTGCTCTTGGATCTGACGCGCGTGGATGGGATGCATGACACGTACGACCGAGCGGAGCAACTCCACTTCGCGGACGAGCGCGAGGGCGACGAGGACGATCAGGCCCGCTCCTATGAGCTCGCGCAGCTCACGCCGGCACCCGAGGAAGCGCCGTTCCAGCTCTCCTACCGTCATGCGTCGTTCCTGGCCCAGATCAGCCCCGAGGAGGACCGCCTGGACTGGTGCCTGCGACGGATGCGGGACACCGGCCTGTTGGACCAGGACCTCACGGACTGGGAGCGGGCGCGGGTCGCGCGTCGCCTCGGGCAATCCCGGCTCTGGGTCGAGAAGTACGTTCCCGAGAACAAGGTCGTCCTCCTGGAGACCCTGACGCCTGAGCTGGAGAAGGCTCTGGACGACAACGACCGGGCCGCGCTCCGCGCCTATCTGGACCGGGCCGCGAAAGCGGAGTGGACCGAGGAGTCCATCAAGGACTCCATGGTCTCCCTGACCAAGGTGGGCAAGCTCCCCGTGGACACGAGCCGCTTCTTCCGCGACCTCTACCTCGTCCTACTGGGGAAGGAGCGCGGACCGCGTGCGGCTCCGTTCCTGGCGGTCCTCGAGAAGGACTGGGTCCTCCGACGGCTGCGGGAAGCGACCGACTGATCGTCCCGCGGGGAACGCCTCATTCCGTCTTGGCCAGGACGGCCACGTACACGGGTCCCTCGCCCGGGAGGAACTCCTGGATTCGCCATCCCGAGCCCCGAAGGAGTCCCCGCATCTCCGTCTTCGACACGAACAGGTAGTCGAACCACGGCGTGACGTAGCCCTGGTAGCGCACCCGGATCCGCACCTGACCGGCCATGCGCCCCCGCGCGAGGTTCTTCCGGTGGTAGGCCAGATGGAAGGGATTGTCCGTGTCCCGCGGGTCGAGGCTCTCCGCCACGATGTGAGCATCCGAGCTCGTCATGCGATGGAGGCGGAGGAGCATCCGCTGCGCCTCTCGGCGGTTCGCGAACAGCCCGAAGTTGTTCCCCAGGAAAAGGACCGTGTCGAACGAGTCTCGGCGGAACCTGATCCCGCCGAACGGCGTCGCGCGGACGTTCCGGAGGCCGCGGAGCTTGCAGACCTTGACCGCGAGGGGCGAGTTGTCGATGCCCATCACGTCGAGTCCTTTTCTCTGGAGATGGAGGGCCACGCGGCCCACCCCGCAGCCGACGTCCAGGATTCGGCCGCGCGCGTAGCGCATGGCACGCTTCTCACAGGCGGGCCAACGCCGGTACGGCTCGAAATAGGCCCGCGGTCCGCCGCTCACCTCGACGTAGCCGTCGTCCCGCTCGATGATCTCGTGGACCTGCTTTCCGTGGTGGAAATCCCAGTCCAGGTGCCCGACCGCGTCCTGCTCATCCCGCATCGTCACGACCCAAGGGGCATCGCCGGCTCCCGTTTTGAGGCTGACGCGGGCGTACGCTCCGGTCGGAAACTCAAAATACGACCTCCTTGTTGAATCGGACCCGCAGCCCCGTGGTCTAGCGGCCAATGATTCGAGGCTCTGGATCGGACCGGCTCGGTCCGAGGGGAGACCTCGCGACGGCAGTTCGAATCTGCCCGGGGCTATCCTCCTTCTTCCTCAGTCGATCAGGCGGATGACGCGGGGGAGGATCTCGAAGCGTTTCGCATGGCGGCCGACGTACTCGCCGTCCAGATCGATCATCTCTTCGGCCGCGTAGACGACGAGTTCCTTCGCGCGGAACCAGGTCACGTACGCGAGGTCGAGGTGCTTCCCCTCCCGGAGGAGGGCCAGGTTCTTCCGCGTGGTCTTGAAGTCGATGTCTCCGATGATCACGACGTCGAAGAGGCCGTCGTCGAGCTCCGCACGCGGAGCCGGCTGGAGTCCGCCGCCGAAGAACCGTCCGTTCGCGATGACGAGGTCGTTCACGACCGCCACGGTTCGCGGTCCACCGTCCGCCTCGTACGCGATCCGTGTGTTCACGTACTTGGGCAGCGTGCGGAGGATCGCGATGAGGAAGCTCGTCTTCCCGCCTAGGATCTTCGTCGTCCGGTTCACGCGGTCGACCACGGCCCCGCCGGAGCCCACCTCGGCGACGTTCAGGAAGTAGCGCGAGCGTGGTGCCCCCGCCTCGCTGTACTGGCAGAGTCCCGCGTCGATCAGCCTCGTGCGGCCGGCCTTCAGGCGGCGCAGGAGGTCCTCCGGCTTACTCGTCTCCCCGAGGGTCTTCACGAAGTCCGAACCCGTGCCCAGGGAGAGGACCGCGAGGCTCGTCTCGGGGTTCCACGGTCGCCCGGTGCCGTCCAGGAGTCCGTTCGTGACCTCGTTGAGCGTCCCGTCCCCGCCCACGCTGACGACCGTGGTCGCGCCGTCGACCGCGGCTTCCTTGGCGAGTTCCGCGGCGTGCCAGGGTCCCTTCGTCGTACGCGTGGTGAAGTCCTTTCCGAGGTGGCGCCGGAAGAAGGCCTCGTACGTCGGCCAGTGCCGGCCCGTGGCTCCATTCCCCGAGATCGGGTTCACGATGAAGACCGTGTCAGCGGTCATGGCCCTCCCTGAACTTCCGATGGTCCGCGACGAGCTCGCGGTACGCGCGGAGCTCGCTGTCGCGGCGGGCCGCGTCCCAGCCCAGATGGGCCCCCATCCGCTCCGCGACCCCGGCCGCGACGTCGAGTCCCTGGTCCCCGGACTCGTAGAACAGGCCCAAGCGGCGCACCATGACATCGTCCAGGTGCTGGGCCATCTCGCTCTCCACGGCCATGCTCACCTCGGCCCAGAGGTACGGAAGCCCGGGCGCGATTCGGTCTGCCGCAGAGGGCCCGCTGAGCCACGGCCGGACGTCGGCGACCGGATGACGGGAGGCGAGGAACTGCGCGGCGGACTCCCCGAGGCCCAGGGCCCGGAGTTCGTCCGCGGTGCCCGGCTCGGGACCCAGCGGAGCGTCCCGGGTCCGGCACGTGGCCCCCCGTCCCAGGCGCCGGCACACGCGGTCCATCACCTCCTCGGCCATGGCGCGGTGGGTCGTGAGCTTGCCGCCCGCGACGGAGACGAGTCCGTCCGGATCGTCGAAGACCTCGTGCTCGCGGGAGATGTCCGACTCGTCGTGGCTCCCTCCCTCGCGGATGAGAGGTCGCAATCCCGCATAGGCGCTGACCACGTCCTCCGCCCCGAGATGGGCTTCCGGGAATGTGTCGTTCACCGCCTCCAAGAGGTAGCCCACGTCCTCCGCGGTGGCGACCACGCGGTCCGGATCGCCGCTGAAGTCCGTGTCCGTGGTGCCGACCAGGGTCAGCGACCCCCACGGGAGCACGAAGAGCATCCGCCCATCACGCTTCGCGTTGAGGACCACGGCTTCGCGGTTCCCGATCTTCTCCCGCGGAAGGAAGATGTGGATGCCTTTCGTGGGACGGAGCGTCGGCCCCGCGTCCGCCCCGGAGCGCAGCCGGTCGAGCCACACGCCCGTGGCATTCACGACGACGGAGGCGTGGAGGTCGAACGTCTCCTGGCTCATCCGATCTCGGACTCGTGCGCCCGAGACCCGTCCTCCGTCGCGGGTCAGTTCGGTGACCTCCGCGTGGTTGGCCACCACGGCACCCGCGTCCGCCGCGGACCGGATCACCGCGAGGACGAGGCGCGCATCGTCGGTCAGCGCGTCGTGATAGAGACCGCCGCCGCGGAGTCCCGCGTCCGCCAACGCCGGCTCTCTCTCCCGGGTCGTGGCCGGCGTAAGCCAGCGTCTCCTCGGGAGGACCTTGTCCCGCGACAGGACGTCGTACACCCACAGGCCGAAGCGGAGGGTGAGTGGCCCCATGCCCCGCCCCTCGTACGCGGGGATCGTGAACGCGAGGGGACGGACCAGGGCGGGCGACTGACGGATCAGGCGGTCCCGCTCCCCCACGGCCTGCCGCACGAGACCGATCTTGAAGTTCTTCAGGTAGCGGAGACCGCCGTGGACGAGGCGCGAGGTCCTGCCGCTCGTCCCCGACGCGAAGTCCCCGCGGTCCACGAGGGCCGTCTTCAGCCCGCGGAGCGCCGCGTCCCGCGCGATGCCCGCGCCCACGATGCCGCCCCCGATCACGAGGAGGTCGAAGGGTTCCGACTTCATCCGCGCGAGGTTCGCCGCGCGGCCGCGGGGCGAGAGGTCCGCCCTCATCCGGCTCCCACCACGAGCTTCCCCGGGTTCATGATCCCCTCGGGGTCCAGCTCGCGTTTCAGCGCGCGGAGGACGAGGAGCCCATCCTCCCCGACGACCTTGCCCAGGTAGGGCGCGTGGTCCGCACCGATTCCGTGGTGGTGGCTCAGCGCGCCGCCCGCGTCGATGAAGGCGTGCGTGACCGCGTCCTTCACGGCCTCCCACTGGGCGACCTCGCGCCCCTCGATGGCCTTCCCGAAGAACGTGAAGTACAGGGAGGCGCCGTCCGGGTACACGTGGGACACGTGGCACAGGACGAGGCCCGCCCCGCCGTTCTCCCACAGGGCCTCCTGCAGCGCCTTCCCTCCCTTGCGGTACACGTCGAGCAGACGGGACCAGGAGGCCGCGGTCTCCACCGTGTCGATCAGGATGCCGTGGTCCATCAGGGAGTCCCGGACGTACGGCGTCTCGAACCGCTCCGCGTACCAGCGCTCCGCGGGGCCGGCGCCCAAGCTGGCGGATTCTGCGGCATGGGCCAGGGCGGGTGCCTGGCGGTGCGCCACGCGGCTCGGCGAGCCTTCGAACTCCATCAGGAGCAGGCTCCCCTGCTGGAGGGAATACCCCCGCGTCCCGAGGACCCGCAGGCCGAGTCCCGCGAAGCCGGCGCCGCCCTCGGGCCCGATGCCTGCCTCCGCCGCGACGAAGCGGGTCTCCTCCTCGTCGCTCAGGTAGGTCATGTCCGGCAGGGCGTCGTCCCGCGCCATCGTCCGCAGGGCACCCAAGCCGTCGGCGAAGGAGCGGAAGAGCCGCGTCGCGAAGCGCCGGGACGACGGTGCGGGGTGCGCCCGGAGCGTGGCCTGCGTGACGACGCCGAGGACGCCCTCGGATCCGAGGACGAGCTGGAGCAGGTCGGGGCCGTGGTCCCGCGCGGGGAGGGCGCGGACCTCGAGGCCCCGGGCCGGCGCCGCGAGCCGCACGCCGACGACGAGGTCATCGATCCGGCCGTAGCGGTTCGAGAGGCCGCCCGCGGCCCGCGTCGCGATCCACCCGCCCAGCGTGGAGAACTCCCACGACTGGGGGAAGTGCCCGAGAGTGAGCCCCTTGGCCCGGAGGGCCTCCTCGAGGAGCGGCCCGCGGATGCCCGCTCCCGCGGTCGCCAGGCCGGACGTCTCGTCGATGGACGTGACCCGGTTCATCCGCCTCAGGTCCAGGGTGAGGGCGGCCGCGAACGTCCCCCCCGCGAAGGGTTCGACGCCTCCGACCACGCTCGTGCCCCCGCCGAAGGGGATGATGGCGTACCGGCGCCGGGAGGCGAACTCGAGGACCGCGGCCACCGCGTCCTCGGCCTCCGGGAACAGGACCGCGTCCGGGGCGCGGTACAGCGTGCCCGAGCGGAGGCGGAGGAGGTCCTTGGTGCTCCGGCCCACCGCGTGCGCGACGCGGTCCCGGTGCTCCGCGGAGACGTTCCCCTCGCCCACGAGCTTCTCGAGCTCCCCGAGCTCGTCTGGCGAGAGCAGGGAGGGCGGCACGCGGACCTGGTCGATCGGCGGCACGGGGCGGCGGACGGAGAGGTCGATCTTGAGGCGGTCGCGGAGGTACGCCGCGAGGGGCGGCGTGGCCTCCAGCGGGCGAGCGTGGTCCTCCCATCCCCAGCCCCACCACTTGACCGCCCGCGACTCCATGTCGCGCGGCGAAACGAGTCTGGCGATAAAGAGATTCTGTCCGGCGGATTCCGGGCGTCCGGCCTCCTGCCCGCACGTCCGTTGGGGGAAGCATGCAGGAATAGAAGGTATTCCTGTAGGCATGACGATGGCAACAAGCGTTATCTCCGACGCCGGGCGAGTCGGGGGCATGGCCATCCAAGTCACGATGACGGGCAGCTGGTTCCGACCGCCGGAGATCGCCGCGCTCGCGGCGCAGAGCCCCGCGGGAGAGATTTCCCTCGAGCACCGTGCGCAGATCGAGGCGGCGGAGCGCGCGGCGATCCGCGACCAGGTGCATCCGGGAGGGGCCGCCAAAGGGCTCGACTGGGTCAGCAACGGGGAGCAGAGGAAGCTGGGCTACACCCAGTTCATCCCGAACCGCTTCGACGGCTTCTCGGGGACCGAGAGGGTCCCGATGCCCCTCAACCCCGCGCTCCTCACGGAGATGCAGGAGTCGAACCCCGCGGTCCTCAAGCTCATGCAGGAGCAGGGCGCCGCCGTCTTCGGGCCGCCGAAAATCGTGGGGCCGCTCACCTACCGCGGCGAGGCGCTCGCGAAGGAGGAGGCCACGCAGGCCGCCCGTCTCGCCCGCGAGGAGAAGGCGCGCCGGGTCTTCGTGCCCTCGCCCTCCCCCGGCGTCACCACGCTCTTCTTCCCCCGAGGGGGACCGTACAAGGACCATCTCGAGTACCTGAACGGCCTGGCGAAGGAGCTGCGCAAGGAGTACCGCGCGATCCTCTCCGTGGAGGGCGTGGACCTGCAGATCGATGCGCCGGACCTGGCCATGGGGAAGAACATCGCGGCCGACTGGGGCATCGACTTCTACGAGGCCCTGCCCCACCACGTCGACGCGATCAACGAGGCGGTCGCGGGCCTGCCCGCGGAGCGCATCCGCGTCCACTATTGCTACGGCAACTACCTGGCCTCCCACCGCCTCGACGCGGACTTCCGCCGAGTCCTGCCGGAGCTCGTGCGCCTCAAGGTGGGCACGATCGTAGGGGAGACCGCGAACCCGCGGCACGAGGGGGACGTGCTCCACGTCGAGCGGCACGTGAAGGAGCACGGGTGGCCCGAGAAGCTCCGCTTCGCCGCGAGCGTGATCGACGTCAAGACGCCCTTCGTCGAGACCCCGGAGACGGTCGCGGCGCGCCTGGAGAGGCTCGGGAGGATCGAAGGGTTCGACCCCGCGAACGTGCTGGGCGGCACGGACTGCGGCTTCCAGACCTTCCTCGGTTTCGACAACGTGACGCGCACCGTGGCGCTGCAGAAGCTGGCCTCCCTCGCGGAAGGCGCCGCGCTGGCATCCGAGCGGCTGGGCCTGGCCTGAGGTCCGGGTCGCATTGGGGCAAAGGCACATAGCCGCGTCGCGGGTCGGACGCGCCGCCCGCCCGGTCCGGACGCCCGCTCTCCGCGCCGCCCGCCCCCGGGCGCGGCGGAGGCGAAAGTGTGAGGAAGATCGTAGGAATCGCCATCGGCTTGTCCGTGATCGCGACCCTGGCCGTGCTCGCGGCCCCGCCCCCCGCGGCCGCGCCGCCGGGGCACCCCCTCTTCACCTCCCGGCGCTTTGCCCGCGCGTCCTCCGGGCCCCCGGGCCCCCCGGC
>OFHK01000167.1_pt1 | contig 20611 bp, 19 predicted proteins | sample 1521951 | NCBI WGS metagenome assembly OFHK01 (sample SAMEA2468436, study PRJEB22500) | soil metagenome | biome: Glassland; feature: Farmland; material: Clay | place: Australia | collected 2013-01-31 | depth 0.55 m
AGGGGCGTCAGCCCGCGCTACGGGGCGGGGTCGAGGGGGCGCCTCCGGCCCGTGACGTCGTGCCGGGGGTGGGGGATGCGGCGCTCGGGCATGCCGTTGGCGACGGTGCGCTCGAGGAACAGCCGGTGCATCGACGGCGGGTCGAAGCCGAACACGTTGATCCGGCTGGCGATCAGCCGCAGCGGCGTCTCGGTGAGCAGACTGTGCCTCGGGACGATGAACTTCGGGGCCGCCACCAGCGAAGCTGACGCTCATCAGATCATGGACCGTGCGCACGAGCACGGCATCAATTTCTTCGACAGCTCCAACACCTACGGGCGGCCGCGGGCCGAGGGGGTGGCCGAGCTCATCATCGGGCGCTGGCTCGCGGCCGGCGGCGGCCGCCGGGACCGTACGGTTCTGGCCACCAAGCTCTATGGCGGCAGGGGGGAGTGGCCCAACGACCGCTTCCTGTCGGCGCTGAACATCCGCCGGGCTTGCGAGGACTCACTGCGCAGGCTCGGCACCGACCACATCGACCTGTACCAGATGCACCACGTGGACCGGTCCACACCCTGGGAAGAGATCTGGGAGGCCATGGACGTCCTGCGCACCCAGGGGAAGATCATCTATGTTGGGTCGTCCAACTTCGCCGGCTGGCACATTGCCCAGGCCCAGGAGGCGGCCTGGCGCCGGCCTTCGCTGGGCCTGGTCAGTGAGCAGTCGCTGTACAACCTTGCCGCCCGCACGGTGGAACTGGAGGTCCTCCCGGCCTGCCAGGGATACGGCGTAGGTGTGATCGCCTGGAGCCCGCTGCACGGCGGCCTGCTGAGTGGTACCGGCCGCAAGGATTCCGGTGAGCGCAGTTCGGGCGGCCGCGCCGCCGAGGCCCTGGCCCGGATGCGCCCTCAGGTGGAGGCCTACGAGAAGCTCTGCGCTGGGCTCGGCGCGGAGCCTGCCCTTGTCGCCCTCGCCTGGCTGCTCCATCAGCCTGCCGTGACCGCACCCATCATCGGTCCGCGCACAGTCGCGCAACTGGAGAGCGCGCTGCGGGCACTGCCGATCACGCTGGACGCCGGAACGCTGGCCCGCCTGGATGAGATCTTCCCGGGTCCCGGCGGAGCTGCCCCGGAGGCATACGCCTGGTAGCCGCCGGCGCGCCGGCCCCGAATGCTATACACAATGCGTAGTCACAACGATACCTTGCGTTACCAGCAGTCACCGGAGCTGCTGGCGGGGGGGTCGGGACATGCGCAGGTTGACCGCTTGCGTCTCAGCGGCGGCCGCGGGGCTGGTACTGAGCGCAGGATTCGCGGGCGCGGTGTCCGCGGCCAGCGGGAAGGTCATCGTGGTGCCGCTGGGGCACTCCATCCAGAAAGCGGTGGACATGGCAGCCCCGGGTACCACGGTGCAGCTCATGGCGGGCGTGTATCACCAGAGCGTGGAGATCCGCACCGACCGGATCACGCTGCGCGGGGCGGGGGACACCGCAGGCGGGACGATCGTGGCGCCACCGGCGCACCTGCCGGGCACGATCTGCAGCACAGTCTTCGGCGGGACCGGGATCTGCATCCTCGCCTCGAAGCTGAACACCAAGACGGGCGCAGTCATCACACCGGTCAGCGGTGTCGTGGTCCATGACCTGTCCGTCATCGGCTTCGGCGGCAACGGCGTGCTCGGGTACGGCACCACCGGGCTGATCGTCATGAACGTGACTGCGCGCGACGACGGTGGGTATGGGATCGTCCAGTTCGCGTCCACGCGCACGATGTTCGCTCACGATGGGGCCACCGGAAACGCTGAGGCGGGCTTCTATGTCGGGGACTCGCCCGACGCGGCGACGGTGGCGCGCGACAACCGTGCCTGGAACAACGAGTTCGGGATCCTCATCCGGCACGCCCGCGGGGTGACAGTCAACGACAACGTGCTGCGAGCCAACTGCCAGGGAATCCTGGTGCTGGACGACGGCCAGGCCGGCGGCGCGGGAAACGCGGCCATCGAGGACAACACCGTGTCCGCCAACAACGCTGACTGTAAGCCAAGCGGCGATGTGCCGGTCGAGCTGAAGGGCGGCGGCATCTTGCTGCTCGGCACGACCCGCACCCTGGTGGCACACAACAGCGTGTATGACAACGCCGGCAAGCAGTTCAGCTCCGGCGGGATCGTCGTCTTCAGCGCCAGGTCCCAGACCGGCGGTAGCGACCCGGTCGACGACAAGATCATCGGCAACAGCGCCCACGGCAACAGGCCCCTCGACCTGATCTGGGACCAGACGGGCACCGGCAACGTCTTTTCCGGTAACCACTGCACCGCCTCAGCCCCGGCCGGCCTCTGCTGAGCAGCCGCGCGGCCGTTCCGTGATCGGCCGGATCAGGCTGGCTCCGCGCCCTCGCGGCTGCGCAGCAGCCGGCGCAGCGAGTCGAGCCGGGCCGCCAGCCGGATGTCGCTGCCCTGGTCCCGGACCCAGTCATCGAGGGCGCAGTCGGGCTCCAGGTGCGTGCATCCGGGCGGGCAGGCCGCCACGCCACCGGCCAGGTCGGGGAACGCGCGGACCACCCGGTCGGGTGCGACATGCCCCAGCCCGAACCCGCGCAGCCCGGGGGTGTCGATGATCCAGCCACCCCCTGGCAGCGGGAGGGCGACCGCGGAGGACGAGGTGTGCCTGCCCCGGCCGGTGACCGGGCTGACCTCGCCAACCGCCCGCTCGGCTTCCGGAATCAGGGCGTTGACCAGGGTAGACTTGCCGACGCCCGAGTGGCCGACCAGGACACTGATGCGCCCGGCGGCATGCTCGCGCACTGGGGCGAGGACGGTGGCGGTGAGCGGCCGTCCGATCACCACGTGCGGGACACCCAGCGGCCCGTAGGCCGCCAGCAGTGCATCGGGCGTGCCCAGGTCGGACTTGGTCAGGCACAGCAGCGGGGTGAGACCGGCATCGAATGCCGCGACCAGGAAACGGTCGATGAGCCGTGGCCGTGGTGGCGGATCAGCGAGCGCGCAGACGATGATCAGCTGGCTGGCGTTGGCGACGATGACCCGCTCCACCGGATCGGTGTCGTCGGCGGACCGGCGCAGCACCGAGGTCCGCGGTTCCACCCGGACCACCCGGGCCAGGCTGCCGGGCGCGCCGGAGACGTCCCCGGCCAGCGCGACCGTGTCACCGACCACGACCCCCTTGCGGCCAAGCTCGCGGGCCGTCATGGCGGTGACCATGCGGTCCCCCACCAGGCACCGGTACCTGCCCCTGTCTACCGCGACCACGAATGCCTGCGCCGCGCCTTCGTGGGCTGGCCGCCGCCGGGTGCGGGGGCGGGAACCTCGCCCCGGGCGCACCCGCACATCGTCCTCGTCCAGGCCGGCGTGGCTGGCCCGGCTGCTCAGGGCGGGCCCTCCACCATTGCCGACCACAGGCTGGGGAACTCCGGGAACGTCTTGCCGACCGTGGCCGCGTTCTGGACCTCGATGCCGGGGACGGCGAGCCCGAGCACGGTGGCGGCCATCACCAGCCGGTGGTCGTCGTAGCTGGCGAAGACCCCGCCGTGCAGCGGCCGTGGCTCGACCACCAGGCCATCGGGGAGCTCGGTGACTCCGCCACCGAGTGCGTTGATCTCGGTGGCGAGCGCCGCGAGGCGGTCTGTCTCCTGCTGGCGGATGTGCGCGATACCGGTGAGCCTGGAGGGGGAGTCCGCCAGTGCCGCCACCGCGGTCAGTACCGACGCCAGTTCGGGCACATCGGCGAGGTCGGCGGTGATGCCGTGGACCGTCCCGGTGCCGGTGACCGTCAGCCCGCCAGCGGTGGTCTCGCACCGGGCGCCGACCCGGGTGATCAGGTCCACGATCTGCGCAGCCGGCTGACAGGTCTGCCGGGGCCAGTCGCGGATGGTCACGCTCCCCCCGGTGACCACCGCGGCGGCAAGGAACGGAACAGCATTGACCACATCAGGCTCAACGAACTGGGTGCGGGACCCGATCATCCCCGGATGGACCCGCCAGGTGTCGGCCACACCGCCCCCCGGCTGCCTGCAGGCCGTCTCCACCTCGATTCCCGCGTCGCGCAGCATCTGGACGGTCATGGCGATGTGCGGCGCGGAGGGAACCCGCCCGCCCTGGTGGCGTACTTCCACGCCCTTGCCGTAGCGGGGGGCAGCGAGCAGCAGGCCGGAGACCAGCTGCGAGGAGGCCGAAGCGTCGAGGGTGACCACACCGCCGGCCAGGGACCCGTTCCCCCGCACGGTGAACGGGATGGCGCCGCGCCCACCGTCGTCGATGACGGCGCCGAGTTCACGCAGGGCGGCCAGGATCGGCCCGACCGGGCGCTGGGAAGCCCGGGCGTCCCCGTGGAACCCGACCGTGACCGCGGTCAGCGCCGCGACCGGTGGTACGAAGCGCATTACCGTGCCGGCGTTGCCGACATCGACCCGGACATCACCGGCTGGCTGGCCCGGGGAAACCAGCCAGCGCTCCGGGCCGGCCGCGCTGCCGCCGTCCTCCTCGATGGCCGCCCCCAGGGCGGTCAGCGCCCGGGCCATCAGCAGTGTGTCCCTGGCCCGCAGCGGGTTGGTGACGGCGCCCGGCCCGCCCGCGAGGGCGGCGAGCACCAGCGCCCGGTTGGTCATGGATTTGGAGCCGGGCAGGGTCAGGTGCGCACGCACCGGGCCGGCCGCGGCCGGGGCCGGCCAGCGCGGGGAACCGTCCCCGGGCGGCTGCTGCCTGTCCATGCTGCGAGCCTAGGCCATGCTCTGGCCGCCGGAAGCGGACTGGATCGGTGCCGCCGGGGAAGAATCAAACTCCCCGGTGGCCAGCCGGTGAATGCAGGCTGATGTTTGGCAAACCAGGATCGTGGCTATGAAAAGCCCATTCTTGTGTACTTCTTACGCCTCTCACGCGGCGACAGGGTGATGACATGTGCGGCCGGTTTGCGTCTGCGCGCAAGCGCCAGGAACTCCTCGCCGAGTTCCGGATCGAGCGTGACCGCGTGACCCAATCGCTGGAGCCTGACTACAACGTGGCCCCGACCAAGCAGGTGTACGCCGTGCTCACCCGGCGAAGCCGTGGCCACGGGGACTCACCCCCGCAGGAGGTGGCCCGTGAGCTGCGCGTGGTGCGCTGGGGCCTGGTTCCGTCGTGGGCCAAGGACATCTCGATCGGCAGCCGCCTGATCAACGCGCGGGCGGAGACCGTGGACTCCAAGCCCGCGTTCCGGCAGGCGTTCGCCAGGCGCCGGTGCCTGCTGCCCGCGGACGGTTTCTATGAGTGGCAGCAGGTGAGCGAGGCCGGGCGGGTGCGCAAGCAGCCGTACTACATCCACCGCGGCGATGGCGGCGTGCTCGCCTTCGCCGGCCTGTATGAGATCTGGCGGAACACGGCCTACCCGGACGATCATCCGGACGCCTGGCTATGGACCGCCACGATCATCACTACCCGGGCCGAAGACAGCGTTGGCCGGATCCATGACCGGATGCCCATGGTGATCGAGCCCGCCCGGTGGGCAGACTGGCTCGATCCGGGCAATACCGATCTATCCGACCTGCCTGCCTTGCTGGCGCCCGCCCTGTCCAGCGGCTTGACGTCCTATCCGGTCTCCACGGACGTCAACGCCGTGCGTAATAACGGTCCCGCCCTGATCGAGCCGCTGCCAGCTGCCGCTGGCCCGCCGGCGGGGCGGGCAGCGGCTATCCACCCGCCGGGGAACGGGGATCCGCATCACCATCCCGCCAGCGCCCCGGCCACGTTGCTCTGAGACGGCCGCAGCCGACGGGAAGCCCCTGAGCCCTGCTGTGCTCGCCTCTTGCCGACAGAAGGAGGACCCTGTGGACACTGCTACCGCGCGCAAGCGCCTCGAAGAAATGCGCGGCGAACTCGACAAGTCCATCACGGTTCTGCAGGGAGAACAGCCAGCGGAGCAAGCAGGGTCGGACTCCCCGCAGGATCCGGCGGATGCCGGGACGAACCTGTCGGAGACCGACCGGATGCAGGCGGTGCTGGCCGCTGCCCGGGTGCAGCGCACAGCGGTTCTGGACGCCCTGCTGCGGATCGAGCACGGCACCTACGGCACCTGCGCGGACTGCGGATCGCCGATCCCGGAGGGCAGGCTCGATGCCCGGCCCGAGGCCTCCCGCTGCGTGAAATGCCAGTCCAAGCGGGACCGCGGCAGGCATTGATGGCCCAGGGCAATGCCTGGCCGCCAGGCGCAGGGCACCGTGGTCACCGACCCTTCCCGCGGGGGCTAGCCCAGGCGGCCGGTGGGGCGCCGCGCAGGGTCAGCGCGCCGGGCCGGCGGTTTGCGGGCGGTGGCCAGCAGACTGATCCCGAACGATTCCACCGGGGAGACCCCGGCCGATCCATCCTGCTCGGCTTCGAGTTCGGCCTCGACCAGCCTGCTGATCGCGCCGGGTTCGCGGCGCAGCACATGGTCGACCATGGACGGGGACAGCACTGTCCGCGGCCGGATCCAGCTGACCTCCAGCCCGGCTTCGGTGAGCAGGTCCCGGAACTGGCCGGCCCCGAAGCTGCGGGTGATGGTGCCGTCCGGCCAGGGGATGAGCACGACCTCGGCGTGGGGCAGGTCGGTCAGGTGAGCCCAGTGGTGCTGCTCGGCGAGGATCGCCATCCCCAGCACGAGCGAGTCCACGCACGCGAACAGGCCTCCGCCCGGGCGCAGTACCCGGGTGATCTCCGCGGCGAGATCCTCAGTCATCAGCTGCCGTGACAGCGCACCGTCCTCGGCAATGACGCCATCGGCGCAGCCGTCGGACAGGAACGCCAGGCTGGCTGGGTCAGCCACGACCGGCGTGATCGTGCCCGGCCTTGTCCTCGCGGCCCGTGGATGGGCCGCCGCCGGGAGGGCCGGCAGGGCGCGGATCACGCAGTGCCCGCTGGCCGCCGCCTGTGCCGAGCCGCTGGCGTAGGGGCCGGAGATGTCCACCAGCACCCAGCGCTCAGCGGGGAGCCACGCCGCCAGCTGGGCTTTCGCCACCGCGCGCTGGAAACGCCAGTAGCCCGCGAGCGAGCCAGGGCCCAAGCCTGCCAGGGGGCTGGCCGCAGATGCCGCCACCTCGACTCCATCCACCTCAGGCTGCGCTGGCCACTTCCGGCGCGGCGCCGCAGCGGCTGTGCGTAGTGTCCCGGCCTGCCTGCTCCCGCGCAACCTTCATCTTTGGGTCTTCCCCATCGCCGTGCCGCACTCACCTGGCCTGGCGGACTGCCGTCATCCACCGGGCAGCGGCCGTCAAGGAATGAAGCGGAGGTGACCCATGTTGCACCGGGCGTGCTAGCCACCAGTTGCCCGCCTCTTGACGACCGGCCCGCAGCGGCCGGTTTCGGCCCGGCCCGGCCCGGCCATGTATCCTCCGGCGCATACGGCTACCGTGGGCGCACAGGGATAAGAACTTCCGAGGGGGTGGGTCCGGTACCAGAAACACTCGAGCAGCGGAGCAAGCGGTTCGAGCAGGACGTGCTGCCGTACCTCGATCAGCTCTACTCGGCCGGGATGCGGATGACCCGTAACGCGGCAGATGCCGAGGATCTGGTCCAGGAGACCTTCGCCAAGGCCTACGCGTCGTTCCATCAGTTCCAGCCGGGGACGAACCTGAAGGCGTGGCTGTTCCGGATCCTGACCAACACCTTCATCAACACCTACCGCAAGCGCCAGCGCGAGCCGCAGCGGGCCGGAGCCGAGGATGTCGAGGACTGGCAGCTGGCCAGGGCGGCCTCCCACACCTCGACCGGGCTGAAGTCGGCTGAGGCTGAGGCGCTGGAGCGGCTGCCCGACTCCGATGTCAAAAGAGCGCTGCAAGCACTGCCCGAAGAGTTCCGTATCGCCGTTTACCTGGCTGATGTGGAGGGTTTCGCGTACAAAGAGATCGCCGACATCATGGGCACGCCCATCGGTACGGTCATGTCGCGCCTGCATCGGGGGCGCCGCCAGTTGCGTGAATTGCTCCAGGACTACGCAGCCGACAGTGGTTTGGTCCGGGCGGCGTCGACAGCCGCCCCGCCGGCCTCGCAGACGGGGAGCGGGCCCGGGAAGGACGCGAGATGAGCTGCGGGAATCCTCACGAAGTTCCTTGTACCGAGGTGCTCGAGCGGGTCTACTCGTATCTGGATGGGGAACTGGAAGGCCCAGACTGCGCCAAGATCCGTCAGCACCTCGATGAGTGTGGCCCATGCCTGCGCGAGTACGGCCTGGAAGAGGTCGTCAAGCACCTCGTGCACAAGTACTGCGGGATAGACGCCGTGCCCGGCGAACTGCGCGCCAAGGTGATGGCGCGCATCCAGCAGGTGCAGGCAGAGCTCGAGGTCAGCGAGGTCCGGGCCGAGTAGCCCGGACGCCCGCCCGTTGCCACTCCGGCCGCCCGGCCCGGTGACGGCCTGCCACTTTCCACGGCCCGATCGGGGGCTCCTGCCGCCCGGGCCCGGTGGCAGCCGCCACTGCGCACGGCCCGGTTCCGGGGCGCCTGCGGCTCCCGTTCTGGCAGTCGATTCTTGTGACGAGTGTTTATTACTGTGTGAATCGAGATATTTACTAAGTGCTCATAACGTTCGCAAGGACTACGTGGATCGGGTCGATCAGGTTACCCTGTGTGCTGGCAGTGACGAGAGACGCGCCGTGACGGTGCCTGCGGTTTCCCTGGGCGGCCTGCCGGGGAGGGCTAAACCGGTGTACCGCTCTGACCGGATTCCCTGCAAGGCTCCGGCGGTGAGCACGGCGTGGCTGACAGATCATCCGCCCTTCCCGGGCTTGACCAGGGGGTGATCGCACCCGGATGGTGACCGGCGCCGCACACCGATTGCGTGGCGGGACGGGGGGCAGGCTCTCGGCCGCCGCAAAGCTTTACATGGTCGCGGTGGCGGGCGCAGCGTCCTTCGTGATGGTGCGTGCGCTGCGCGCCGACTCAGACTGGGATGCCCACGTCCCCTGGTCGTGGCGGCTGCTCGTGCTCGCCCTGCTGTTCCTGGTGTGCGACTCGACGCCGACGACGCTCACCTCCCCGAAGTCGGCCTGGTCGCCGAGTTCATCGGCCACCCTCGCCGCGGTCGTGCTGGTGGGCCCGGCAGGTGCCGTGCTGGTGGGCGCCACCTCGCTGCTGAGCGTGCGGCGCGGGGTCCAGGTCACCCAGCGGCTCTTCAACGCCTCCATGTATGCCCTCATGGTCTACGCGGCCGCCGAGGTGTATCTCACCCTCGGCGGCCAGGTGGGCACCCCCATGAGCGGGTCGTTCCCGCGGATCATCGGGCCGTTCGCGGCGGCGGCGGTGGTGCATGTGCTCATCAACTACGGGTTGCTGTGGGGGATGCTCATGCTGATCCGCGAGCCGGGGGACTGGCAGCGCAAGGCGAGGGTAGACCTCAATATGCCGCTGCTGCTGTTCTCCGACCTCGGGTACGCCACGCTGGGCCTGCTCATAGCGGCGCTATGGGGTGTGGGGCTGAACGTGTTCGCGGCGGTACTCGTGCTGGTCCCGCTGTTCGTGGCCCGCTGGGCGATGGGGCAGTTCGCGGCGCAGGAACGCGCCTACGCGGCCACCATGGCGGCCCTCTGCCAGGCGGTCGAAACCAAGGATCTCTACACCCGCGGCCACAGCGAACGGGTCTCACGAGGCGCCGCCATGCTGGCCCGCGTGGTGGGCATGCGGGAGGCGCGCGTCGAGGCGATCCGCTACGCGGGCATGCTGCACGATGTGGGCAAACTGGGCGTGCCCACCAAGGTGCTGCAGAAGAACGGCCCGCTGACCGAGGAAGAGCTGGCCGCCATCCAGCTCCATCCCATGCGTGGCCTGGAGATCGTCCGCGAGATCGGCTTCCTGGACGAGGCGCTGGCCGGGATCATGCACCATCACGAGCGGATGGATGGCAGAGGCTACCCGCTGGGCCTGGCCGGCGACGAGATCCCCGAGTTCGCCCGGGTGATCGCGGTGGCTGACGCATTCGATGCGATGACATCCAACCGCTCCTACCGGGGAGCCCGCACGCTCGAGGACGCCGTCGCCGACCTGCGCAAGTGCGCCGGGGCACAGTTCGATCCCGCGCTGGTGGACGCCTTCGTGGCGGCGCTGGAGAGGGAAGGCTGGCCGCGTCCGGAGCCGGCGGCGCTGCTGGACTGCTCCGACGGCATGATCGCGCGGGATCACGACGACCCGACCGCCCCGCTGAGGGTCGTCGAGAGCCACTGATGGATACCGAACGCGCGATGACCGGGCCGGCCGAACCCAGCCGGGCCTGGCGGCAGGCGATGGACTCCGGCGAGCTGTTGCTGGTCGCTGCCGCGGGCATGCTGGTCGCGGCGGGAGTGGCCCAGACCGCCGCGGTCGGCGTGGCTGAGCCCCGCGCGGCATTCGCGTTCGGCGCCCTCGTCGCCCTCGGGGAACTGCTGCGGCTCGCCCTGCCAGGTGGCAGGGAATCGGCGCCGATCGGCAGCGCCGGCGCCCTCGCGTACGCGCTGCTGCTGGAGGTTGGCGGCCAGCAGGTGGCCCAGCCTGCCACCCAGCCGGCCCTGCAGGTAGTCGCCGTGGCCGCCGCTGGGATGACTGTCGGTGCACTGCCACACCTGGCGGCAGGCAGGCCCGCCGGGGTGGCCGGGATGGCGTCGCGGCTGATCGCGGTCGCGGCGGTGGCGCTGCTCTTCCGGCCGCTGGCCGGGATCGAAGCCGTCAGGGCCCACTTGTGGGTGGCGCTGGCGGTGATGGCCGGCCTGCTCGTGGCCGGATGGTGGGCGGAGTGCCTGATCAGGGCGCTGATCCGGGCGGACGCGCTGCGCGCCAGGTTCGGGGTGGCGCTGTGGGACGAGATGCGGGTCCAGCTGCCGCTCGGGGTGGCGGTGGCGGCGACCGCGATGCTCATCGCGTTCGCCGCCGAGGAGATGGGGTTGGTGGCCCTCGCCCTGTTCATCGCTCCGCTGCTGGTGACCCAGGTCGCCTTCCGGCGTTATGCCGGGATCCGCGCGACCTACCTGCAAACCGTGCGTGCGCTGGCCAGGGTCACCGAAGTCGGTGGCTATGTCGAAGACGGGCACGCCCACCGGGTGGGCCAGCTCGCGGTGGCGGTTGGCCGGGAGCTTGGCATGAGCGAGCCCGACCTGCTGGAACTGGAGTACGCCGCGCTCATGCACGACATCGGCCAGCTGTCGCTGGCCGACCCCATCCCCGGCGGCGCGACGGTCCTGGCCTCCCCTGATGACCAGCGCCGCATCGCCGAACTGGGCGCTAGCGTGATCGAGGAGGCTGGCGTGCTGGACCGGGTAGCCGAGATCGTGCGCTGCCAGGGCTGGCCCTGGCGGGGGCCCGGCGGCGAGCCCCCGGTCGGCAGCCGCATCGTCCGTGCCGCCAACGCGTTCGATGACCTCGTCGGTGCCTCGGCCGACAGTGGCCGGGTGACGACGGCCCTGGAACGCCTGCGGCTGGATACCGCGACCGAGTACGACCCGGGCGTGGTGGAGGCACTATCCAAGGTGGCCGGGCGCGGCCACGCGGGCCGCCGGTAGCGACTCGCAACTGGCCAGGCAGGTGCTGCCCTTCGCCCGCTGGGGCAGGAGCGATTATGCTGCGCTGCGTGCTGGAGTCCGTGCTCGTCGCCAACCGGGGTGAAATCGCCCGCCGTGTCATCGCCACCTCCCGCCGGCTGGGGGTCGCGACGGTAGCTGTCTACTCTGAGGCCGACGCCGACCTGCCCTTCGTCCGGGAAGCGGACGAGGCGGTGCTGCTCGGCCCGCCGCCCCCAGCCAGCAGTTACCTGGATGTGAGCGCCGTCCTGTCCGCCGCCCGGCGGACCGGGGTCCGCGCCATCCACCCTGGCTACGGCTTCTTGTCGGAGAACCACGATTTCGCGCGCCGGGTCATGGACGAAGGCCTCACCTGGATCGGGCCACCGCCGGAAGCCATGGAGCAGATGGGCGACAAGATCAACGCCCGGAACCTGATGGAGGCGGCCGGGGTGCCCGTCGCGGCGGGCAGCGCGCAGCCGCTCACCGATCCGGACGACGCGCTCGCTGAGGCCGCGCGGATCGGCTACCCGGTCATGGTCAAGGCAGCGGCGGGCGGGGGAGGGATCGGCATGAGCGCCGCCGCCGGCCCCGCGGCGCTGCGGGCCGCCTTCGAGACGGCACGCACCCGCGCCGAGCGGTTCTTCGGCAGCCCCGCGATCCTGCTTGAGCGCTACCTGCCGCGGGCGCGGCACGTGGAGGTCCAGATCATGGGCTGCGCCGATGGCACGGTGGTGGCCCTGGGCGAGCGCGACTGCTCGGTACAGCGGCGGCACCAGAAGGTCGCCGAAGAGACTCCCTCCCCCGGCGTCAGCCCGGAACTGCGGGAACGGATGCTGGCAGCGGCGATCCGGGCCGGGGAGGCGGTCGGCTACCGCGGTGCGGGCACAGTCGAGTTCCTGCTCGATGTGACCACCGGTGAGTTCGTGTTCCTGGAGATGAACACCCGGCTGCAGGTCGAGCACCCGGTGACGGAGATGGTCACCGGTATTGATCTTGTCGAGCAGCAGTTCCTCGTCGCCTCGGGTGAGCCGGTGAGTTTCGACCCGCTCGGCGTTCGGCATGATGGGCATGCACTTGAACTGCGGGTGTATGCCGAGGATCCGGTGCGCTTCCTGCCCAGCCCGGGCGCGATCACCGAATGGGAGCATCCGGTCGGCCCGGGGATCCGGGTCGACGCGGGTTACGAGGCCGGCAATCACGTCACCCCGTTCTACGATCCGCTGCTGGCGAAGCTGTGCGTGCTCGGCGACAGCCGGGAGGAGGCGCTGGCCCGGGCGCGGGAGGCGGTGGCCGCGTTCCGGCTTGCCGGGCCGCGCACGAACCTGCCCTTCCACGCTGACCTGCTCACCCACGACGTGTTCATCAGCGGCAGTTACGACACTTCCGTGGTGGCGGGGCTGCGGCCCTGACCGCGGTGGCAGCACAATGATGGCGGCGGCATCCGGCAGGGTGCCGCGCCCGGCCAAGGAGAGGAGCCACGGGTGACCGAAGTCCGCGCGGAGATGGTGGCCAATGTCTGGAAGGTGGTGGCCACCGAGGGGGACCAGGTCGAGGACGGAGACACCCTGGTCATCCTGGAGTCGATGAAGATGGAGATCCCCGTCCTGGCCGAGGGGTCCGGGACTTTGACCAAGCTGCATGTGGGTGAGGGGGACGTGATCCAGGAGGGTGACCTGATCGCGACGATCGACTGAGACACCCCAGGGCTGGGGGGCGCGGGCGGGGGGCGCCCTGCGCTTCGCCTTCGGCTCTTAGACGCTCCGGTCACCCGCCCGCGCCTGTGCCAGGTCCCGGGCCGGTCACCCGCCCGCGCAAGCCTGCTCTGGCCAGGTCATAGTACGGTCAGGGTCAGGAGCCGGTGGTCTGGCCGTGCTGGGAGCAGTGGCTGGACCAGCCGGTGGGGGTCACCTTGACGATCATGCGGCGACCGCAGCGGGGGCAGTAGCGGGGCGGTTCCAGGGTCCGGGCGGTGCGGCAGGCTTCGTGGTCCGCGACCGCTCCTGCCGCGCCGGCTGCCCCGGGCCGGCTGCCCGTCTCGCCAAGTGGCTGGCCGCAGTGGTCGCAGAAGTCCAGGCTGTCGTTCATCGCGGGCCAGCCTACGCATGATCATCGTGGCATTTCACGGGTTCGGCACGCACCTTCCGGGCTAACCGGGCGCAGGAGCGGGCCCGAGACGTGAAAGTCGTCTGCCGCGGGCCCGGCGGGCTGGTTTGGGGCGCTGGGGCTGGTTCGGAGGGGCCTAGGGTTGTTCTATGGGACTTGCGGCAGGGCAGCGGGCGGTCGTGCGGGTCGTGGTAGCCGACGCGGACACCGCGATTGAGGCCGGGAGCGGCGATGTGCCAGTGCTCGCGACTCCGCGGCTACTGGCGCTGGCAGAGGCGGCCTCGGTGGCGGCGATCGCGCCGCAACTGGCTCCCGGGATGACCTCGGTGGGAACGTCGGTGTCGCTGGAGCACCGGCGCGCAAGCCCGGTTGGCACCGAGATCATGGTGGAGGCAGAACTCACCGCGGTGGATGGGCGCAGGCTGGTGTTCAGCTTCATCGCCCGGGAGGGCGGGCGCCCTGGCGACGGCGGCCCCGGCCGTGGCGGTGAGGATGACGACGGCGTTGTGGTCGGCGCGGGAACTGTCGAGCGGGTGCTGGTGGACCGCGAGGTCTTCCTCGGCCGGGTGACCCGCGCGGAGGGCTGACCCATTCCCGCCTTGTGAGCGAGGTTCGGCCTGCTCGATGCGGACATTTGTGCCATTCTCAGGTGCCGGCACGGGCCAACCACGGCGGCCCCGTCGGCGTCGTATCTGTCAGGCGGCTCGCAGAGCCACCCTGGGCACAAGGAAACCGCGATGACTTCATCACTTCGTATTGCCCGGCGAGCGGTCGCCGGAGGGGCTCTCACCTGCATCGCGGCGCTCGTTGGCGCATGCGGCTCCGGCAGTCCATCCGCGACGCCGACCAGGACCGTCACCGTCTCTGCCAGCACGCCAGCCAGCGCTGCGGCGGCCTCGCCCGCTCCGGCCACGTCGGCTGCCGCACCGCCTTCCTCCCCGGCGCCTGCGGGTCCGGCGCCGTGCCCGACCCGTTCCCTGGGAGTGAAGCTCGGGCTCGGGCAGGGGGCGGCCGGCAGCACCTATACCGTGATCGACTTCACGAACATCTCGAACGTAACGTGCACCCTCTATGGCTACCCCGGCGTCTCCCTGGGTGGCGGGCATCCGGTCACCCAGATCGGCCTCGCGGCCGCCGAGAGCCCGGTCACTCCGCGGCAACTCGTCACGCTCGCGCCGGGGGCGGTTGCCAACGCACTGCTGCGGATCGTGCACGCGGAGAACTACCCGGCTTCCACGTGCGGCCCGGTAACAGCGACCTGGCTGGTGATCTACCCGCCGAACCAGACGACGCCGGTCTACCTCAAGTACAGCTCGCTGACCTGCTCCAAGCATGTCCAGATCCTGAGCATCAGCGTGGTTCAGCCAGGATCGGGCGGCTGAGCGGACCGGCCGGATGCGGGGTGAGGCGGGTGGTCAGATGCCGGTGGTGGAGCGGGGGTAGGCGATCTTCGGGTCGGTGATCACATTGACCAGGTAGGGGACGCCCGAGCCGAAGGCCCGGCGCAGGGCAGGCCCGATGGCCTCGGGCCGGGTGACCATCTCCCCGTCCCCGCCCAGGGCGCGGACCACCTCGTCGTAGCGGCACTGCGGCTGGAGGTCGGCCGCGACGTCGTACCCGTACACCGCTTGCATGGGGTGCTTCTCCAGGCCCCAGATCCCGTTGTTGCCGCAGATGATGACGACCGGCAGCCGGTGCCGGACGAGGGTGTCGGCGTCCATCAGCGAAAAGCCCGCCGCGCCGTCTCCTAGCAAGAGCACCACCTGGGCCGACGGCCGGGCGATACGGGCCGCGATCGCGTAGCCGAGGCCAGTCCCCAGGCAGCCATACGGGCCAGGGTCGAGCCACCCGCCGGGACGTTGCGGCTCGACGTATTTCCCCGCGTAGGACACGAAGTCCCCGCCATCACCGATCACCACGGCATCCGTTTCGAGGAGGCGGGCGAGTTCCCCGTAAACGCGCATCGGATGGATCGGGTCAGCGTCGCTGGCCAGCAGTGCGCTGTCGGCAGCCATCGCGCTGGCGCGGGCGGCCTGCAGTCTGGGCAGCCAGGACTCCCCCCGGGGCAGCGCCGGCCCGGCAGCGCCGGCCCCGCCGCGTGCCCGGCGCACCGCGTCCGGGAGCGCCGTGAAGAAGGCTGCCAGGTCACCGGCGGCAGCCGCAGCGAGCGGGCAGTGTGCAGCGACCTGGTCCGGGGCGTCGGTGACATGCACCACCTGGGCTCGCGGGGCGCCGTTCGCCCCGCCGAACTCCCCGTAGCCGAGCCGGAAGTCCAGCGGGGTGCCGGCCACCACCACCAGGTCCGCCTCCCGGAAGGCCGCTGCCCGGGCCCGGGTGACCAGGAGGTCATGACCGGCCGGCAGCACCCCCCGCGCCTGGCCGTTGGTGATCACAGGCAGCCGCAGCTCCTCGGCTGCTGCCCGGGCGGCGGCCTCCGCGCCGTCCAGCCACACGTCAGAGCCGAGTACCAGGACCGGGCGGCTGGCGCCGGCCAGAAGGCTGCCGATCGCGTCCAGGGAATCCGGGTCAGGGCCGGCCGCCGGCCCTTCCCCGGGGTGGCTGCCCCCGGCGGGCACGGCCGGGGCAGCTGCCTCGCCGAACAGGGCCTCCAGCGCGAAGTCGAGGAACACCGGTCCCCGGTGCGGGGTGGTGGCGAGACGGAACGCCTCATCAGCAGCGGCACCCACCTGGTCGGCCTGATGTTCTGTCCAGGCGCGTTTGGTGACCGGGCTGAGCAGCCGTGGGTGGTCGATCTCCTGGAGGCTGCCCGACCCCCAGCGGTAGTCGGGTGCCCGGCCCGCGAGAATCACCACCGGTGACCCGTTGAAGTGCGCGGTGGTGATCGCACTGACCCCGTTTGTCACCCCGGGGCCAGCGGTCAGGACCGCCAGCCCAGGGCGGCGGGTGAGCCGCGCGGTCGCCTCAGCGGCGAACACCGCCGTCTGCTCGTGCCGGACGTCCACCAGCCGCATCGCCGGGTCGGCCTTGACCGCCCCGTCGTAGAGCGGGAAGACGTGCCCGCCGGACAAGGTGAACATGGTGCTCACGCCGTGGCGGCGGGCTGCCGCGACGGCCTGTGCCCCGCCATGACGGGCGGGTCCGGGAGCCTGCGCAGAGCTCGTCCCGCCGGATTCCTGAGTGCCCTCGGCCATGGCGGCGACGTTACCAGCAAGTCACTTCCGGCAGCCGGCGCGCCGGCCCAGCACGGCCGGAGCGGCGGCGTGATTGGCGGCGTGGACCGCGGCGTGGACCGCGGCGTGGACCGCGGCGTCGGCCGCCGCGAGGTCTGCGGCCGGCTGGTCAGCGGCGAGCGCCTGCTCAGCCTTTGACCGCGCCCAGGGTGAAGCCGCGGATGAAGCGGCCGAGGAAGATGTTGTAGAGCAGGGCGACCGGCAACGCGACGATGATTGCCGACGCCATCAGTGACTGCCAGTAGAAAACGTCGCCGCGGATGAGGACGGTCGGCACTCCCACGCTGACCGTCATGTTCGATGAACTCGACACGAACGCAAGTGCATAGATGAAGTCCTGCATGGTGAGCGTGAAGGTGAACACTACGACGGTGAAGATCCCCGGCAGCGCGAGCGGGAAGACGGTGCGCACCACCGCCCCCATCCGGCTGTAGCCGTCTACCTGAGCCTGTTCCTCGATGTCCCGCGGTATCGACCTGAAGAAGCCCATCAGGAGCCAGGTCGACAGCGGGATCGTGAAGCCCGGGTAGACCACGACCAGTGACCAGATGGAGTCCTGCAGGCCAATGGTCGTGATCAGGCGCGACAGCGGCAGGAACAGCAGCGTGGGCGGCACCAGGTAGGTGACGAAGATCCCGATGCCCACGCGCTCCCCCCACCTGCCCGCCAGCCGGGCGAGGGCGTAGGCCGCCGGCAGGCTCAGTGCCAGCGTGATGACGACGGTCGCCAGCCCGATCACGATGTTGTTCAGGATGAACTGGAGGTAGGGCGTGTTCCGGAGAAGGTCGGTGATGTGGCTGAACGTCGCCGGCTTAGCGAGCACGAACGGGTTGTGGGTGGTGACGTAGAGATCGGAGTCCTGCCGGAACATGGTCAGGGCGGCCCACAGGAACGGGAAGCCGGCGAACACCGCGAACGCGAGGGCAAGCAGGTACACGGCGACCCGGCCGCGGACGGTCCGGGCCCGGACGGCAGCCATCTCAGCCCACCTCGGCCCGGCTGGCGAGCCTCAGCATGAGCGCGGCCAGCCCGAGCAGCACGGGGAACATGAAGAGCGCGTCGGCGGCGCCGACGCCAAGGTCGCCGCCGTTGATGCCCTTGTAGAACGCCCAGCTCGACAGGACCTGGGTCGCATTTCCCGGGCCACCCCCGGTGAGGACATATACCACCGCCATGTCGGTGAAGGTGAACACGATCCCGAACAGCAGCGCTACCGTCATCACCGGGCTCAGCAGCGGCAGCGTGATCCCGAACAGGCGCCGCCAGAAGCCCGCCCCGTCGACCTCGGCCGCGTCGTTGACATCGGCCGGGATGGCCGACAGCCCGGCCATGAGAATCACCGTGGCCAGTGGCAGGATCCGCCATGTCTGCAGCGCGATGACCGAGCCCATCGCCAGGCCGTTCTGCCCGAGGAAGACGATGTGGCCGCCGGGTGGGACGATGCCCAGCACCTGGGCGAACCAGTCGAACGGGCTGAATATCGAATCCAGCATCCACAGCCAGATGACGGCGCTGAGCGCGACTGGGGTCGTCCACGGCATGAGGACCAGGAACCGCACGAACCACCGGCCGCGGAAATTCGCCGTGAGGACGAAGGCCAGCACGGTCGAGAGCACTACCACGAGAAACTGTGAGATGGCCGTGAAGATCACGGTGTTGGTCAGCGCACTGAGGAAGACCGGGTCCTTGACCGCCGCGATGAAGGTCTGGAAGCCGACGAAGTTCAGGCTCTGGCTGCCGGTTGTCACATCGCTGAACGCGTACAGGAATGCCAGCACCAGTGGATACGCCACGACGAGGACGAGGTAGACGACGGCGGGCGTGACCAGCGCAGGGCCGAGCAGCCGTTCCCGGTCCAGCAGGTACCGTGCCCGCCGCGGTTTCCCCGTGATCGTCTGGGCCGGACGCTCGGTGACCGTCATGGCTTCACCTTCGAGGTGCCAACGGCCAGTTCCCCGGTCTTCCGGTCGAAGTGGCGCAGATTGGCGCCATCGACCGCGAACGGCATCCGGTCCCCGGCAGCGACCGGCGTGGTGACGGTCGACGGCAGCTTCGCGATGACCCTCGCCTCGGGATCCACCTCCGGGAGGTGCCCGTACACGTACCGGTCCGAGCCCAGGTTCTCCACCCGGATCACCGCGAATTCGAAGATCTCCTGGCCGGGCCGTTCCCCCGTGACCGAGACGGGGAGGAATTCCTCCGGCCGGAACCCCAGCAGCATGGGTTCGCGGCTGAGGAGGTTCATCGGAGGTGAGCCGACGAACGTGGCCACGAACGTGTTGGCGGGGTGATGGTAGATCTCGTCGGGCGTGCCGATCTGCTGGATCTTCCCCTCGTTGAGGACGGCGATGCGGTCACCGAGGCCCATCGCCTCCACCTGGTCGTGGGTGACGTAGATGGTGGTGATCCCGACCCGCTGCTGGAACTCCTTCAGGTCCTCGCGGGCCGACGAGCGCAGCTTGGCGTCGAGGTTGGAGAGCGGCTCGTCGAGCAGGAACACCTGCGGCTCCCGCACCAGGGCGCGGGCCAGGGCGACCCGCTGGCGCTCCCCGCCGGACAGCTGCCGGGGCCTGCGGTCGAGCAGCCGCTCGATCCCGAGCCGTCTGGCGGCCCACCGCACCTTCTCCGGCCGTTCCTGCCTCGGCACCCCGGCCGCCGCGAGCGGGAACGCGATGTTCGCGAAGACGGTCTTGTGCGGGTACAGCGCGTAGCTCTGGAACACCATGGCGATCTGCCGTGCCCTGGGGGGCAGGTGCGTGACCACCTGCCCCCCGATGAGCACGTCCCCGCCACTGGGCCGTTCCAGGCCCGCGATGAGCCGCAGCAAGGTTGTCTTGCCGCAGCCGGACGGCCCGAGCAGGACGAGGTACTCGCCCTCGCCGGTCACCAGGTCGATGCCGTCCACCGCAGGGATGACCCCAAACTCCTTGCGCAATGACTTGGTTTCCACCACGGCCATCGGGGTTACCTGCCGCCCGGGTGGTGGGGGATCATCAGCGTTCTCACACGAGTCCCTTACCCCGCCACTTGCTGAAAATGGCCTCACATTGGCTCGCCGCGGATGCGACGGCGTCCTTCGGGGAAGCCTTCCCCTGCGCCGCGCTCGCCATCATGGTCGGGAGCACATTGGTGGTGAAGATCTCCCCGATCGCCGCGTTCGCCGCGCCCGGGTACCCGACGTTCGTGGTCCACTGCTGCGCGCTGGCGAGCAACGCGAGCTTGCTGGCCGGCCTGGACCCGAAGGGATCTGACTGGAGCCAGCCGGGCAGCGCCGATGCCGCGCCCGTATTGGGGAAGGCTGGGAAGTCGTACAGCTCGGAGTTATAGACCGCGCCGTGCGCCGCGCCTACCAGGTCGATCAGGAACTGCTTGGCCTTGTCCACGTTCGACGCCCACTTGGGGATCATGTAACTGCGGACGACATGCTGGCTGGCCAGGCCCTTCCCGCCGGGCCCCTTCAGCGCGGGCACGAAGAAGATGTCATCGGCGACGCTCGGGCTGGTGGTCTGGGCCGTCCGGTAGGCGGAGATCGAGTTGAGGATGTAGGAGAGTTGGCCGGCGACCAGGCCCTGGTTGTTGGAGGCCGCGGTCCAGCTGAACACTTCGGAGGTCATGGTCTGCTTGAAGAGCTTGGCCATATAGGTGACGGCGTCGATCACCTCGGGTGAGTTGAGGGTGACGTTCCCCTGCGCGTCCTGGACGCTGCCACCGTAGGACCAGATGAGCGCGCGGGCGGCCATGTTGGAGTCCGCCTCGGGGGACATGCCGACGCCCATGCGCACGTGCTGCTTCGTCATGATTTGCGTGCCGCCGGCGAGGAGGTCGGCATAGGTCGCGGGACCGCCGGGCATGCCTGCCT
>OFHK01000168.1_pt1 | contig 20593 bp, 17 predicted proteins | sample 1521951 | NCBI WGS metagenome assembly OFHK01 (sample SAMEA2468436, study PRJEB22500) | soil metagenome | biome: Glassland; feature: Farmland; material: Clay | place: Australia | collected 2013-01-31 | depth 0.55 m
GCTCACCGTGGCCCGCATGCTTGAGCGCGAGGATTTCAAGCAGCGTTTCGAGGGCGGCAAGCCGATTTCCATCCATGAATTCCTCTATCCGCTCATTCAGGGCTATGACTCGGTCGCCCTGCGGGCCGATGTCGAACTCGGCGGAACCGACCAGCTTTTCAACCTGCTGGTGGGGCGTGATCTGCAGCGGTCCCGGGGCCAGGAGCCGCAGATCGTGCTGACGATGCCGTTGCTCGAGGGCCTGGACGGGGTCAACAAGATGAGCAAATCCCTGGGCAATTACATCGGCATTTCCGAATCGGCCGGCGATATATACGGCAAGGTCCTGTCGATTTCGGATGAGCTGATGTTCAGGTATTATGACCTGTTGAGCGATCTTTCCCGAGACGAGATCGCCGCTTTGAGAGAGCGGATGGAAAAAGGCGAGCTTCATCCCAAGGCGGTGAAAATGCAGCTGGCGCGGGAACTGACGGCCCGTTTTCATGGCCATGACGCCGCCGGGGCCGCCGAGGAAAATTTTCAGCGGGTATTTCAGAAAAAGGAACTGCCCGACGAGATCCCTGAAGTCAGGACGGCGGCAACGGAGGCCGTCTGGTTGCCGCAGCTGCTGGTCGATACCGGTCTGGTGAAATCGACCTCCGACGGCCGGCGGATGATCCGGCAGATGGCCGTCACCGGTGAGCACGGCCAGGGCGAGGCCGAGCTCCGGCACGTCCGCGCGACCTACGTCACCCGCGAGAACCTGCGGCGCGCGGTCACCGCCGTGGCGGCCGTGCTGGCCGTGCTGGCCGTGCTCGGCGTGGTCGGCGCCTCCTGGTTCTCGGCCCGCCAGCACAGCGTGGCGGGCCCGGCTGGCCGGGCGCATCCCCCCGCGCATGGTGTGGTGGCACCGGGTGGCCTGCCAGCAGCTGAGGCCGGCCTGATGCCCTGGCACCTGGCGGCCCCGATCAGCCGTGAGGTGGCCGTGACGGACGCCCGGGGCCGGCTGATCGTCCTGGGCGGGCTGACAGCAGGCGGCAGTTCGGCGAGCGGGGTTTACGCGTTCCGCACCGCGACCGGCGCCGCCCGCCGCATCGGTGCGCTCACCGCTCCCCTGCACGATGCTGCGGTCGGTGTGCTCGGCGGGCGTGCCCTGGTCTTCGGGGGAGGGTCGTCGGCCACCGTCGCCACTGTCCAGGCGCTCACCGTCAACGGGCCGCACGGCGGAACCCCGACCGCCACCGCCGCCGGATCGATGCCCACGCCGCGCTCGGACGCGGCGGCGGTCACCATCGGCGCCACCACTTACGTCGCCGGCGGCTACAACGGAGCCAGCCCGGACGCCCCCGTGCTGGCCACCACCGACGGCCATAGCTTCACGACGGTCGCCTCCCTGCCGGTACCGGTGCGCTACCCGGCGGTCGCCGCGCTGGGCGGGCAGATCTATGTGTTCGGTGGCCAGGCCATCACCGGCCGGCAGGCCGGCACACCGCTGGACACCATCCAGGCCGTCGATCCGGCCCGGCACTCGGCGGCCATCATCGGTCATCTCCCCGAGCCGCTGGCCGGTGCGGTGGCGGTGACCGTGGGGGGCGAGCTGTTCGTGGCCGGCGGCGAGAGCACCGTGACCCAGCGGCAGACCCCAGGCCTCGGGACGACCCAGCTCAGCCCAGGGGAGTCGAGTGCCGGCCCGGCGGCCGAGGCGTCCGCCTCCCCCACGTCCACCGTCTCGACGATCTGGGCCTTCGATCCCGCGGCCAGACGGCTGCTTCCGGCCGGCCAGCTCCAGGTGCCGGTGTCTCACGCTGCGGTCGCCGTGACCGGCTCCACCGCCTGGATCATCGGCGGCGAATCGCACGGCGCGCTGGTCGCCGCGGTCCAGATGCTGCGCCCGAGCAGGGCCTTCGGGACCGCCGGGGCGCCCGGCGCAGGTTCGCCGTACTTCGGGGCCAGGCTGCTCATCGCCGACCGCGGGAACGACCGGCTCCTGCTCCTGGACGCGAGCATGCACCTGCTGTGGAAGTACCCGTCGGCGCACTCCCCCCGGGACCCTTTGCACTTCTACTTCCCCGACGACGCGTTCTTCATCGACCACGGCACGGCCATCCTGTCCAACCAGGAGCAGAACGACACCATCATCAAGATCGCCTTCCCTTCCGGGAAGATCATCTGGTCTTATGGCCATCCTCGCCACCCAGGCGCCGCTCCCGGGTACCTGTACGAGCCCGACGACGCCTACCTGCTCAAGAACGGTCAGGTCGCGGTGGCTGACGCCAATAACTGCCGGGTGCTGGTGATCAACCAGACCGGCACCGGCGTCGTCCACCAGATCGGCACCAACGGCGTGTGCACGCACAATCCGCCGGCCTCGCTCGGCTCCCCGAACGGGGATACCCCCCTCCCGGACGGGAACCTGCTGATGTCGGAGATCAACGGGTCGTGGGTGAGCGAGTACACCATGACCGGCAAGCTGGTCTGGACGACCCAGCTAGCGATCAGCTACCCGTCAGACCCGCAGCAACTGGGCCCTGACCGCTATCTCATCGCCGACTACGCCTCGCCCGGGCAGGTCCTGGAGTTCAACCGCAAGGGCAACATCCTGTACCGCTATCATCCGGCGTCGGGGCCCGGCAGGCTCAACCACCCCTCGCTGGCCGAGGTGCTGCCAAGCGGCGCGATCATGGTCAACGACGACTACAACAACCGCATGATCGCGTTTGACCCCGCCACCGGCGCGATCGTCTGGCAGTACGGCGTCACCGGCAAGCACGGCAGGGCGCCCGGCAGTCTGCACACCCCGGACGGCTTCGATCTGCTGCTGCCGAACGGGACGACGCCGACGCACAAGACAACCGGATGAGAACAGGGCGGATGCCACGCTCCCGGGCCGCTGGCGCCGCGGCCCGCTTACCATTCTTGGTGTGTCCAGACAGCGGGCTCTGGTGACCGGCAGCGCCGGGCATCTGGGTGAAGCGCTCGTCCGGGTCCTGCGCGCGCAGGGGCGCGAGGTCGTGGGTGTCGACCTGCTGGAGTCACCGTTCACAACCGTCGCCGGGTCGATCGCTGACCGCGGCGTCGTCCGCGGCTGCCTGGCTGGTGTCGGCGCGGTCATCCACGCTGCGACGCTGCACAAACCGCACGTCGGATCGCACGGGCGGCAGGCGTTCGTGGACACCAATGTCACCGGCACGCTGACCCTGCTTGAGGAGGCCGTCGCCGCCGGCGTGGAGAGCTTCGTGTTCACCAGCACCACCAGCGTCTTCGGCCGGGCGCTCACACCGCCGCCGGGCGGCCCGGCGGCGTGGATCACCGAGGATGTCGCCCCGGTCCCCCGGAACATCTACGGCGTGACCAAGAAGGCCGCTGAGGACCTGTGCGAGATCATCAGCCGCGACCACGGCCTGCCCGTGGTGGTGCTGCGGGTCTCCCGCTTCTTTCCCGAGGGTGACGACCGGGACGAGATCCGCGCCGCCTACCCCGACGCCAACGTCAAGGCGAATGAGTACCTCAACCGCCGGGTGGACATCCAGGACGTGGTGGACGCCCATCTGCTCGCCGTGGCCCAGGCACCCCAGATCGGCTTCGCCAGGTTCATCATCAGTGCCACGACGCCATTCACGCCCAGCGACGCCGCCGGGCTGGGGCAGGACGCGCCCGCCGTCGTGCGGCGCCTGTTCCCCGACCAGGAGGCGGAGTACGCGCGCCGGGACTGGACGATGTTCCCCGCGATCGACCGCGTCTACGTCAACGCCGCCGCCCGTGCCGGGCTTGGCTGGACGCCCCGCTACGACTTCCGCTACCTGCTCGACCAGCTCAGGGCCGGCCGGGACCCGCGAAGCCCGCTCGCCCGCACCGTCGGCGCCAAGGGCTATCACCCGGTCTCCACCGGGCCGTACACCGTGCGCTGACCTCCCTCTCGCCACCCGGCTCGCCTATGTGGAGGCTTACCTCCAGAAAATTGGCCAGGGTCGTATGAGACGGTTCGCGGCCCGCACCGCCTCCGGAACCGGTGAAGCAAGACGAGGAGGTCCCCATGGGCGATTGGCAACTCGACCCGTACCACACGCAGGTTGAGTTCTCCGCGAAGCACCTGGGAATGATGACGGTGCGCGGTCATTTTGCCGAGATCAGCGCGGCCGCCGACATCGATCCCGAGCACCCGGAAACGGCTTTGGTCGAGGTGACCATCCAGGCGGCCAGCATCCGCACCCACCATGCGGCCAGGGACAACGACCTTCGCTCGGACAGCTTCCTCGACGTGGAGAAGTTCCCGGAGATCACGTTCAAGAGCACGCGTCCAGCCGGCCGGGGAGGACCAGTACACACTGACCGGTGACCTGACCATCAAGGGCACCACCCATCCGGTGACCCTTGATGTACGCAAGTACGGGGAGTTCAACGACCCGGGGATGATGTGGCACCGGATCGCCTACAGCGCCAGAGCAAGCTCAACCGGAAGGACTTCGGCCTGAGCTTCAGCATGATGCTGGACGGCAAGTTCGTGGTCAGCGATGAGATCCAGATCATGATCGAGGGCGAGCTCGTCGAGCAGCCGGCGACGTAGCGTCAAGGTCGGGCCCCGGCCGCTCATGGCTGGCCGCGAGCTCGTGCGTGATGACGTCCAGCAGGTGCAGGAGCCGGGGATGCTGCTCGGGCTGCCAGCCATCGAGCAGGCGGGCGATCCGGTCCTCCCGCGCGGCGAACAGCCTGGTGTACGCGGCCTCCCCGGCCGGCGTCAGCTCCGCGGGCCGGCCTGGATCGGCCGCCCCGTCCCGCACATAACCCGCCCGCACCAGCTCGGCGAGCCGCTCCTGCAGGTCGGGCACGCTGATGGACAGGCACCGCGCCAGGGCACCGCAGGTTTCACCGCGATGCTCGCCCACCCGCAGCAGCAGCCAGCCAGCGCGCGGCGGCACACTGATCCCGGCCGCGGCGACCATGCCTGCATACAGTTCCCGGCGGCGCTCGCGGGAGAGCAGCGCACTGAGTGCCCGCCGCATCTCCTCCTCGGAGGTCCGCACCGTCGGCCGCGCGGTCGGGGCGAGCCGGTCGGCCTGGTCGACCGCCCGCGTGGTGGTGCGCAGCGGCAGTTCCTTCAGTGTCCAGGTCAGCGCGAACGCGAGGGCACCGACCGGGACCGCGGCGAGGAAGACGCTGCGGATCGACGCCGAGTAGCCGGCCACGAAGGCCGCGTGGATGGGGGCCGGAAGCCGCGCCAGCACGGCCGGGCTCGCGCCGCTGGTGACATTGATCCCGGGCGGCAGCCGCAGCCCGTGCAGGGCCGCGGCGATGTTGCCAGGCAGCACGTTAGCGAAGATCGCGCCGAACACGGCGGTGCCGAACGAGCCGCCGATCGACCGGAAGAAGGTAGCCCCGGACGTTCCCGCGCCCAGGTCCGCGTAGTCGACGGCGTTCTGCACCGCGATCACCAGCACCTGCATGGTGGCGCCGATGCCAACGCCCAGCACGAACATGTAGAGCGAGGTGAGCAGGCCACCGGTGGTAGGGGTCAGCAGTGACAGCAGGTAGAGCCCCAGCGTCATCACCGCCGTGCCCACCACCGGGAACACCTTGTACCGCCCCCACCGGCTGACCAGCTGGCCGGTCCCGATCGAGGTCAGCAGCAGCCCGGCCATCATGGGCAGCAGCCGCAGCCCGGAGGCCGTCGGGCTCACTCCCTTGACGATCTGCATGTACTGGGGCAGGTAGGTGAGCGCGCCGAACATCGCGAAGCCGACCACGAACCCGATCGCACCGGCCGCCGAGAACACCCGCTGGCGGAACAGGTGCAGCGGCAGCACCGGCTCCGCCGCCCGCCGCTCGGCCAGCACGAAGCCCACGGTGAAGACGGCACCCAGCACCGCCAGGGTGATGATGGGCCCCGACCCCCAGGGGAAGGTGACGCCGCCGAGCGAGGTCAGCAGCACCAGGCTGGTCGCCGCACCGCCGATCATGACCGTCCCGAGGTAGTCGACGCGGTGCGCCTCCCGGCGCAGCCCGCCGGGGAGCACCGCCGCGACGACGATCAGGGCGATGGCGCCCACCGGCAGGTTGATGTAGAACACCCAGCGCCACGACAGCGTGTCCACAAAGAAACCGCCGATCAGCGGCCCGATCACGCTGGTCACGCCGAACACTGCGCCGAAGAAACCCTGGTAGCGTCCCCGCTCCCGCGGCGGCACGACATCGCCGACGATGGTCTGCGCGCCGACCATCAGGCCCCCGCCCCCGATGCCCTGGACCGCCCGGAAGATGATCAGCTCGGTCATCGACCCGGACAGCCCCGCCAGCGCCGACCCGGCCAGGAAGATGACGATCGCCGCCTGGAAGAACGCCTTCCGCCCGTACTGGTCGCCGAGTTTCCCCCATAGCGGCGTGGACACCGTGGATGCCAGCAGGTACGCGGTGACCACCCAGGAAAGTCGCGACAGGCTGTGCAGGTCCCCGGCGATCGTGGGCAGCGCGGTAGCGACGATTGTCTGGTCCAGGGCCGCCAGGAACATCCCGAGCAGCAGCCCGCCCATGATGAAAAGCACCCGCCGGGAACTGAGCACCGGGCCGGGTCCGGCGAGGGGCTCGGGCCGGCCGCGGGCCCCATCTGGCGCGTTCATCTCCCCTCAACTTTCCCAGGATGCGGCCGGCTGTGTTCCGGCCGGGCGCCAGAGTGCCGCGATTCCCCCGGACGCCGGCCCTGCCGCGCGGCTGGTGCGGCTATACCCCGATCGGGTGCCAGACCGTCTTGATTTCCAGGAACGCCAGCATCCGGGCCGGTCCTGGCTCAGCCGCCCAGTCGTCCTCGGCCGCGAACACCCGTTTCACGTTCTGCGCCGCGAGCCGCTCCAGGTCCGCCCGGGCGGCCGCGGCCACCCCGGTCAGGTCGATCGCGTTCACGTCCATATGCGCGGCGAGCACCGGTGCGAGTTCGCCGGTGCGGCCGGTCAGCACGTTCACCACCCCCGGCGGCACGTCCGAGGTAGCCAGCACCTCGGCGAGCGTGACGGCCGGGATCGGCGCCGGTTCACTGGCCACCACCACCGCGGTGTTGCCGGTGGCGATCACCGGCGCGAGCACGCTGACCAGCCCGAGCAGGCTGGGGGCAGCGGGGGCGATGACGGCCACGACCCCGGCCGGCTCGGGCACGCTGAAGTTGAAGTACGGCCCCGCGACCGCGTTGGCACCACCCGCCACCTGGGCGACCTTGTCGGGCCAGCCCGCGTACCAGACCCACCGGTCGATCGCCCCGCTGACCGCCCGCTCCGCCTCCGCCTCCGGAACCCCTTCCCCCGCAGCGCATGCCGCGGCGAACTGCGCGCTCCGCCCTTCGAGTAGTTCCGCGACCCGGTACAGCACCTGTCCCCGGTTGTACGCCGTCGCCCCGGCCCAGCCGGCCACGGCCTTGCGCGCCGCCACCACCGCGTCCCGGGCGTCCTTGCGGGAGGCCTGCGCCACATGCGCCAGCACCGTGCCGTCCGGGCTGGCCGCCGGGTAGGACCGGCCCGACTCCGAGCGCGGGAAGGCACCGCCGATGAACAGCTTGTAGGTCTTCCGCACATCCAGCCGGCCAGCCCGGGCGGCGGGACGGCCCGGGCTGGCGGGAACCGCAGTGGCGGCGCTCACGGTGGCGGCCGGGCGACCGGCGCGCGGCTGCGTTCGGCTGCTGGATTTTCCGGTTTTCCCGGTCTTCGCTGGGCGGGGACGGTCAGGCATCGAGGTATGCGGCGAGCCCGGCCCGGCCGCCCTCCCGTCCGAACCCGGACTCCTGGTAGCCGCCGAAAGGGCTCGCCGGATCGAACCTGTTATAGGTGTTGGCCCACACCACCCCGGCCCGCAACCGCTGGGCCATCCACAGGATCCGGCTGCCTTTCTCGGTCCACACGCCCGCCGACAGCCCGTACGGGGTGTTGTTCGCCTTCGCCACCGCCTCCTCCGGGGTACGGAACGTGAGCACGGACAGGACCGGCCCGAAGATCTCTTCCCGGGCGATCCGGTGGGACTGGCTCACGCCGGTGAACACCGTCGGGGCGAACCAGTAGCCCGTGGCCGGCAGCGGGCAAGGCGGCGACCACCGCTGTGCACCCTCGGCCTCCCCGGCCGCCACCAGCCCGCTGATCTTGTCGAGTTGCTGGCGTGAATTGATCGCCCCGATGTCGGTGTTCTTGTCCAGCGGGTCGCCGAGGCGGAGCGTCGCCAGCCGCCGCTTGAGCCGGTCGATCACCGCGTCCGCGATGGGTTCCTGCAGCAGCAGCCGCGAGCCCGCACAGCACACATGCCCCTGGTTGAAGAAGATGCCGTTGACGATCCCCTCCACCGCCTGGTCGAGCGGGGCGTCGTCGAACACCACGTTCGCGCCCTTGCCGCCCAGTTCCAGCGTGAGCCGCTTGCCGGTGCCGGCGGTGGCCGCCCGGATCTGCTTGCCCACCTCGGTCGAGCCGGTGAAAGCGATCTTGTCGACGCCCGGGTGGGCGACGAGTTGCGCGCCGGTGCTCCCGTCGCCGGTGATGACGTTCACCGTGCCGGGCGGCAGGCCGGCCTCGGCGATGACCTCGGCGAGCAGCAGCGCGGTCAGCGGCGTGGTCTCGGCAGGCTTGAGCACGCAGGTGTTGCCGGTGGCAAGCGCCGGGGCCAGCTTCCAGGCGGCCATGAGCAGCGGGAAGTTCCACGGGATCACCTGCCCGGCGACGCCCAGGGGCCGCGGCCGCTCACCCAGCCCGGCGTAGCCCAGCTTGTCGGCCCAGCCCGCGTGATAGAAGAAGTGCGCCGCGGCGAGCGGGACGTCGACGTCGCGGGACTCCCTGATCGGCTTGCCGTTGTCCAGGCTTTCCAGCACCGCGAATTCACGGGCACGCTCCTGGATGGCCCGGGCGAGCCGGTACAGGTACTTGGCCCGCTCCCGGCCCGGCAGCTGGCCCCAGCTTTCCTCGAACGCCCGGCGGGCCGCTGTCACGGCGTGGTCCACGTCCGCCGCCCCGGCGGCCGCGACCCGCGCAAGCGGCTCCTCCGAGGCTGGGTTGAGCGTGGTGAACGACTCCCCGGAGGCCGGCGGGACGAACTCCCCGTCCAGGAACAGGCCGTACTCACTGCGGATCGTCACGACGTCGCGTGATTCCGGCGCGGGCGCGTACTCCCAGTCCGCGCCCGCCGTAGTGGCACTGCTAGTCACCGTGGTTATCTTCCCCGCCGCCCCCGTTCTTCTCGCCGTCAGGCTCGTCGAGCCTCTTGACCGCGATCTCGGAGACCAGCTTGAGATATCCCCGCGACTCCAGGATGTAGACGACGATGCCGAACGCCACCAGCAGGGACGCGAAGACAAAGCAGGCGACGAACTCGGGGGCCGCCATGTCCGTCCCGTTCAGGAACCGCAGGCCCACGGCGGTCACCGCGAAGCCGACGCCGAGGGTCCACGACGCCAGCCCGAGGCTCCTGACGGAATGGCCGAACAGCATGAGTTCGGCGGCCGCGTTCCGTACCTCGACCGCTACTCTCATCGGGATTGAGAGGTTCCCGCCCTCGGCTCTGGGCTCAATCTCCCCAGCCATCGTCTCCCCCTCCCGGTGCCAGAACCGCAGCCGTATGCTCACGTTTTCCCCGCGTCAGCGGGCGGGGCAGGCTTGGCCGGCTTCCCCGCATCAGCGCTAGCGACGGGCCCGGCCGGCGTATTGTCCATCTTCGCGCTGAGGGCCTCGTTGCTCAGGTGGGGCGGAGTAACCCCGGGAAGGGCTTTCTCAAGGTCCAGGACGTCGGCGTGACCCTGCCGCTTAACCTCACCGCTCTCCTTCTCGCGCAGGTCGTCCTCCTTCTCGCGCGGGTGGAGGAACGGGACGACGAACATTGCCAGGAGCAGGGAAATCCCAAGAAGAACCAAGCCCACAACGAGAAGCAGATGCTTCAGGCGGGCCTGCACCAGCGCCCCGGCGGCAAGGAGCACCCCGCCGACCGTGGCGAGGAACCCGGCATATGCCAGGGCATCGGCCCTCGTCCAGGATCCGGCGCGGTCCGGGGAATAGCCGAACGGACGCACAATTCGCCCAAGCGCCCGCCCCTTTGACATGAAAGAAGGGTAGACCGGCCGACATGCGCACGGCTACGCGCCAGTCAGTCGAGTGTGAAGTAATCCGGGCCGGCGTAGGCGCCGGTGAGTTGCTTACTCCGCTGCATGAGCAGATCGTTGAGCAGGCTCGAGGCGCCGATCCGGAAAAGGCCCGGCGTCAGCCACTGCGGCCCGGCGGTCTCGCGGACGAGCACCAGGTACCGGATGGCATCCTTGGCGGTCCGGATGCCGCCCGCGACCTTGACGCCCACCCGGCGGCCGGTGGCCGCTGCGAAATCCGCCACGGCTGACAGCATCACCAGTGCGACCGGCGGCGTCGCGGCGGGTGTCACCTTGCCGGTCGAGGTCTTGATGAAGTCGGCCCCCGCCAGCATCGCCAGCCAGGCGGCTCGGACCGTATTGTCCAGGGTGGCGAGTTCGCCGGTCTCCAGGATCACCTTCAGGTGCGCGCTGCCGCACGCCTCGCGCACCGCGCGCACCTCCTCGTAGACCTGCGCGTACCGCCCGGCCAGGAACGCGCCGCGGTCGATGACCATGTCGACCTCGTCCGCGCCCGCGTTCACCGCATCGGCCACGTCGGCGAGTTTCACCGCGAGCGAGGCGCGCCCGGACGGGAACGCCGTCGCCACCGAGGCGACCGCCACGCCGCTGCCGGCCAGTTCAGTGCGGGCCAGGGCGGCCAGGTCCGGGTACACGCACACGGCCGCGACCGGCGGCACAGCCGGGTCGGCCGGGTCGGGCTGGCGTGCCTTGGCGCACAGCCCGCGGACCTTCCCCGGCGTGTCCGCGCCTTCCAGCGTGGTGAGGTCGACCATGCGGACCGCCATCTCCAGCGCCCACAGCTTGGCCTCCCGCTTGATGGAGCGGGTTGCCAGGGACGCGGCCCGCTCGTGCGCCCCGACCTGGTCGACACCGGGCAGCCCGTGCAGGATCTGCCGGAGCGCCGCATCGGACCCGGCCAGAGCCGGCCAGCCAGCCATACCCGGCCCGGTGATCTGCGTGCCCGCGCTGCCCGTGCCCGCCCCGGCTGCCGCGACGATGCCAGCAGCTCCGGTCACGACATCGGCGTCCACCGCCCCATTGTCACATCCACCCACGCCCTGTCCCAGGCGGGACCGCGCCTTCCCCAGGCGGGACCGCGCCTTTCCGGGGCGGCACCGCGCCCTGCCCGGGCGGCACCGCGCCATCCCCAGGCGGGACCGCGCCTTTCCGGGGCAGGACCGCGCCATCCCCAGGCGGGACCGCGCCCTGCCCGGGCGGCACCGCGCCATCCCCAGGCGGGGCCTGGACGATTTGGGGTGCTATCAACGGCCCGGATGCGCACGTCGCGGGCGATCGGCCCGGGACGCGCGCGGGCGTGGTCAATTTGGGTTGGCGACACGACCCGAATCGACCACGGCCGCCTGGAGCCGGGCCGCTGCCGGACGAGCCGTGGTCAGTAAGGGCTGCTATCACGGCCCATATCGGCCACGCCCGCCGATCCAGGTCCGCCGGCGTGGTCAACTCAGGCCGTCATCAACCCGAAATGAACACGTCCCGGCAGCCCCGCCCAGCGATTCTCCGACGACGTGGTCAATCCGGGCTGTGCTCAGCACGTCACTCCCCTATCCGCTCGATGACCGGGGCGACAGGTTCGGGTGGCTCCGAGCCGATCTCGAACGCGCCGGACAGGGTGCCGGCGACCGTGGCGGCCAGGGCGTCATCGTCGGCATGCAGTTCGAGCAGCGGCTGCCCCGCCTCAACCCGCTCACCCGGCTTGGCCAGGCACAGCACCCCGGCGGTCGGGCTCACCGTATCCTGGCTGCGCGCCCGGCCGGCGCCAAGCCGCCAGGCGGCGACTCCGACCACGCGGGCATCCAGGCTGCGCAGCCAGCCGGACGCAGGCGCGGGCACAGTGCGCGAATGCGCGGCCAGTGGCAGCGATGCGTCCGGGTCACCGCCCTGGGCGGCGATCATGGCGCGGTAGCGGGTGAGTGCCCGGCCGTCCGTCAGCACCGCCGCCGGGTCGGCAGTGATCCCCGCGAGCGCGAGCATCTCACGGGCCAGCGCCAGCACCACCTCGACCAGGTCGGGCGGTCCCTTCCCGGCCAGGGTGGCGACCGCCTCCTCGACCTCCAGGGCATTGCCGACCGCGCGCCCAAGCGGCGTGTCCATCCGGGTGAGCAGCGCGCTGGTGCGCACACCGTGCTCGCTGCCCAGAGTCACCATGGTCGTCGCCAGCAGCCGGGCATCGGCGATGTCCCGCATGAAGGCGCCACTGCCGACCTTGACGTCGAGCACGAGCGCTGCCGTGCCTTCGGCGATCTTCTTGGACATGATCGAACTGGCGATGAGCGGGATCGACTCGACCGTCCCGGTGACATCACGCAGCGCGTACAGGCGCCGGTCAGCCGGGGCCAGGCCGGGGCCGGCCGCGCAGATCACGCAGCCCACGCGCTGCAAGATGGCGGCCATGTCGGCAGGCGGCAGCGTCGCCTGCCAGCCCGGGATGGACTCCAGCTTGTCCAGCGTGCCGCCGGTATGGCCGAGCCCCCGGCCCGATAGCTGCGGCACGGCGGCGCCGCAGGCCGCCACCAGCGGGGCGAGGATCAGCGAGACCTTGTCCCCCACGCCTCCGGTCGAATGCTTGTCCACGGTGGGCCGGCTGGACCCGCTCAGATCCAGCCGTTCCCCGGAATCCACCATGGCCGAGGTCCAGGTGCGCAGTTCGCCGGCCTCCAGGCCACGGAAGTAGATCGCCATGAGCATGGCTGACATCTGCTCTTCCGCGACCTCCCCCGACAGGTAGGCCCCGATGAGCCAGCGGATCTCGCTGGCGGTGAGCACCCGGCCGTCGCGTTTGGCACGGATCAGATCCACCGCGGCGTACGCTGCCCGGCCGGCCGCCGGGGCAGCAGGCGCGGACGGGACCGGTTCAGCCATCACCGTCACCAGCGGCGGGCAGGTCAGCCCCGGTGAAAGGGGAAGGCAGCAGGCGCCCGAGTTCGCTGGGCCCCGCATCGGTGTCCACCAGCAGGCTGGGTCCGCCGGCTTCGAGCAGGAGCTGGCGGCATCGCCCGCAGGGCAGCAGGCGATGGCCATCCCCGGCGACCACGCTCACCGCGACCAGGACCCCGCCGCCTGTCGCGTGCAAGGCGGAGACCAGCCCGCATTCGGCGCACAGCGTGAGGCCATAGGAGGCGTTCTCGACATTGCAGCCGACCACGACCCGGCCATCGCCGGTCTCGCCCGCCGCACCCACCCGCAGCAGTGAATACGGTGCGTGTGCCCGCTGCGCCACCTCGGCTGCGGCCGCCCGCAGCCGCGTCCAGTCAATCGCCACGCATTCGCCTCCGCCGCAAAAACGATACAAAACGATAACAGCGCGGCATCCCCACGGCGGCGCCACCCGAATTCGGCTGGCAGTGGGCGGTTGGCTCTGCCGAACGGGCCGTTTCCCGATAACGGCGCGGCGGAATGGCCGGGCGGCCCCGTAAGCCCGTGCGCCCGCTGCCCGGTTGCGATTTGGCAACGGCACGGAAGATCACTGTCCGCGACCTTTCCCGGATGGCTGGCCAGGTCTAGCCTGCGATCATCCCGAAGCAGGGTGTTTGGGATCTTCTCGCCCAACACGGTCGGGGTGGAGGGGGCCGATGACGCAAACGTCGAGAACCACTCCCCGAGCGGGCGGTGACAGACGCCCCGGAAGAGGAGGTAACGAGTGAGACAGGCTTTCCAGGTCGGCGCGGCCCTGGCCGCTGTGGCCCTGCTCGCCGCTGGGTGTGCCAAGCCCAGCACATCGACCGCGACCACGACCACGCCCAAATTCACTGCCTGTATGGTCACCGACACTGGCGGCATCGACGACAAGTCGTTCAACCAGTCATCCTGGCAGGGCATGCAGGCGGCCACGGCCGCCGAGCCCAGCAAGATCGCGATCAAGTACCTGCCGTCCAGCACCACGTCGGACTACGCCAAGAACATCAGCACCTTCATCAGCCAGAAGTGCGGGATCATCGTCACCGTCGGCTTCCTGATGGGCCCGGCGACCGAGCAGGCGGCCAAGACCAACCCGAAGCAGAAGTTCGCGATCGTCGACTGCTCGTACGCTTCCCAGTGCCTGCCCGCCCCGAAGCTCAGCAATATCAACCAACTGGTGTTCAACACCGTCCAAGACTCATTCCTCGGCGGCTACCTGGCGGCCGGGATGACCAAGACCGGCAAGGTGGCCACCTACGGCGGTGAGAAATTCGGCACGGTCACGATCTACATGGATGGCTTCTGGGACGGCGTGCAGTACTACAACAAGCAGCACCACACCAAAGTCCAGGTGCTCGGCTGGAGCGAGCCATCGCAGAACGGCACCTTCGCAGGCAGTTTCACCAACCTCACCGCAGGCCAGACCATCGCCAACACGTTCATCCACGATGGCGCGGACATCATCTTCCCGGTAGCGGGTGGCGTCGGTCTCGGCTCGGCGAAGGCTGTGCAGGCCGCCAACTCCTCCGGCAAGCACATCGCCATGTACTGGGTGGACACCGACGGCTGCGTCAGCGCCGCGACCTACTGCCCTTACTTCACCACCAGCGTGGAAAAGGGCATCAGCGTCGCGGTGAAGACCGCCGTGCTCAGCGCCGCCGATGGCAGCTTCAAGGGCGGCACTTACGTCGGCACGCTCGCCAACGGCGGGGCCGTGCTGGCGCCGTTCCACGACTGGGCGAGCAAGGTTCCCTCGTCGCTCCAGGCTGAGCTCAAGACCGTGGAGCAGGGAATCACCAGCGGCACGATCGTTCCCGCCACCAAGAGCCCCGTCTAGTCACGGCCCCGGCAGGACGTCAAGCTGGTCAGCATCCCCGGCCACGGCCGGGGATGCTGACCAGAGCCGGCTCGAGGGGAGGCCGCCAGTGAAGCTTGAGTTGCGTGGCATCACCAAGCGCTTCGGCAGCCTCGTCGCCAACGACCACATCGACCTGGTCGTCCAGCCCGGCGAGATCCGCGCCCTGCTCGGTGAGAACGGCGCGGGCAAGACCACACTGATGAACGTGCTCTACGGGCTTGTGCAGCCCGACGAGGGCGAGATCCTGCTCGACGACCAGCCCACCGCGATCCACTCGCCCAGGGATGCGATCCGGGCCAGGATCGGCATGGTGCACCAGCACTTCATGCTGGTGCCGGTCTTCACCGTGGCCGAGAACGTCACGCTCGGCTCCGAGCGGGTGCGCGGGCTGGCCACACCCGCGGTAAACCTGGGCGGCCTGCGGATCCCGGCGCTGGGACTGCCCTCACTCGGCTTGCTTGACCGGCGCAAAGCGCGCCGTGACGTGCTCGAACTTTCCGAGCGGTTCGGCCTGCGGGTCGACCCTGACGCCCTGGTGGAGGACCTGCCTGTTGGCGTGCAGCAGCGGGTCGAGATCATCAAGGCGCTGCTCCGCGACGCCAGCGTGCTCGTCCTCGACGAGCCCACCGCCGTGCTGACCCCCGGTGAGACCGATGACCTGTTCCGGATCATGCGCCAACTGCGGGAGGGCGGACGGTCGATCATCTTCATCTCGCACAAGCTCAAGGAGGTCCAGGCGATCGCCGACACCATCACCGTCATCAGGCGCGGAAAGGTGGTCGGAGAGCGCCCGCCGGACACCAGCGACGCTGAGCTCGCATCTTTGATGGTCGGCAGGTCTGTCCAGCTGCGGGTGACCAAAGCCCCGGCCAGCCCGGCCAACGTGGTGCTTGACGTCCAGGACCTGAGCGTGCGCGGGGAGCGCGGCGAACACTCGGTGCGTGGCGTGTCGTTCCAGGTGCGGGCCGGCGAGATCCTCGGCGTGGCCGGTGTCCAGGGGAACGGCCAGACCGAGCTGTGCGAGGCACTGATGGGCCTGCGGCCCTCGGCTGGCTCGGTGCACCTCGACGGCGTCGATCTGAGCGATGCCTCGACCCGTGACCGGCTGCGGGCAGGCATCGGCTACATCCCCGAGGACCGGTCAGAGGATGGCCTGGTGGCCGACTTCTCGGTTGCCGACAACCTCGTACTCGACGTCTACGACCGCCCGCCGTACGCGTCCGGCATCGCACTGAACCTGACCGCCATCCGGGACTCGGCGGCCGGGCGCATCGAGGAGTTCGACGTGCGGACCACCTCCGTGCTGACGCCAGCCGGGACGCTGTCCGGTGGCAACCAGCAGAAGGTCGTGGTCGCACGGGAAATGGGCCGGGACGTCAAGCTGCTGCTTGCCAGCCAGCCAACCCGGGGCCTGGATGTCGGGTCGATCGAGTTCGTGCACAAGCGCCTGGTCGCTCAGCGGGACGCGGGCGCGGCCGTGCTGATCGTCTCGTCCGAGCTCGACGAGATCTACGCCCTGGCCGACCGCGTCGCGGTCATGTACGAGGGCCGGATCGTCGCGTTCTGCCCGCCCACCGTTCCTGAGCACGAACTCGGCCTGCTGATGGCCGGGGGTGAAGCAGCCGGGACCTCCGGCTCGCGGGACGGATCGGGGACGCCAGCGCAGGAGCCCGAACAGTCATGAGTGATCCGCAGGAGGCAGGGCACTCACCAGTGCCCGCAGCGACCGCCCCCGGCCAGGGCACTGCCGCATCCGGGCCCGGCCGGCCACGTGGCCGGCTTCCGCTGACCGGCAACGCGATCATCCAGGCGGTGACCGAGGGACATTCGGCCGTCATCACGATCCTGGCTGTCTTCGCAGCCCTGGTGATCGGCGGCCTGCTGATCGTGGCGAGCGACCCGGTGGTGCTGCGCGCCTGGGACTCGTTCGGCTACGCACCACTCGCCGCCCTGTCAGCGACCTGGACATCGGTGTCCGCGGCCTATTCGGCGCTGTTCGAGGGATCGATATTCAGCCCGGCGACGATCTCGGCTGCCTTCCATGGCGGCTCGATCGCGGCGATCTTCTATCCGCTTTCGCTCACCGCCTTCGAGGCCACCCCGCTCATCCTCACCGGCCTGTCGGTGGCGGTCGCGTTCCGGGCCGGGATGTTCAATATCGGTGCGGCAGGCCAGTGGATCGGCGGCGCGCTCGTCGCGACCTGGCTCGGTTATGCGGTCAGCCTGCCCATCGTGCTGCACGCAGCGGTCTGTGTCATCGGCGCCTTCGCCGGTGGTGCGGTGATCGGCTGGATCGTGGGCGAGATCAAGGCCCGGACCGGCGCGCACGAGGTCATCCTCACGATCATGCTCAACTACGTCATGTACAACCTCCTGTCCTTCCTGCTGTCCAGCCAGTCGGCTATGCAGGCACCAGGCCAGACCAACCAGGTCGCGCCGAACATCGCGGCAAGCGCGACGCTGCCGCATGTCGGAGGGCCGCCGCCGCAGGCCGGCGTGGGGTTCCTGATCGCGCTGGCCGCCGCGGGCGGGGTGGCCTGGCTGCTCTCGCGCAGCACGGTCGGCTTCCAGTTCCGGACCGTGGGCGCGAGCCCCAGCGCGGCACGCAGCGCCGGCATCCGCGTGGAGCGGGTCTGGGTGCTCGCGTTCCTGATCGCAGGCGGCCTTGCCGGGCTATCGGCAGCCACGATCGTGCAGGGCCAGACACAGCCGCTGACCTTCAACAGCTACGGGACATACGGCTTCGACGGCATCACGGTCGCACTACTCGGCCGGGCCAGGCCGTTCGGCGTGGTCCTCGCCGGTCTGCTGTTCGGTGCGCTGAACGGCGGCGGCACGATCATGGAGGCCGCCACCGGCGTCCCGTCCGATGTCGTTGATGTCATCAAGGGCCTGATCGTGCTCCTCGTCGCCGCACCGCCGCTGATCCGGCTGCTGTTCCGGCTGCGCCGCACCGGCGGGGCCCGGCCGCAGGCAGCCGCGCCGAAGGGGTGGTCCGGATGACCACCCTCACCGCCCCGATCCGCGTATCGGTCCCGGTCAGCCGCCGGTATCTCGCCGTCGGCTCGTTCATCCTGCTCGGCCTGATCGACCTGATCATGCTCGGCCTCTCCGCGCACTCCGGCGACGCGGTCTTCGCACTGTCGCTGCCTGGCGCCTCGCCGCACCTGCCCGCGATCCGGGTGCCCGGGGCGGTGGCGTGCTACGTGCTTGGCGCCATCTCCATCGCCCTGGGCATCGCCCGAGCCGTGCTCGAACCGCCCCGCTGGGCTAAGCGGACCATGATCGCGGTCGTGCTGATCTGCTTCCTGCTGTCGCTGCTGGCGTGGGCGGACGCCGGCAACTCGGTCGGGCCGGTGCAAGTGGTCGACCTGCTACAGGGAACCCTGGCGGCCTCGATCCCGCTGGTGCTCGGCGCCCTGTCAGGCTGCATGTGCGAGCGCTCCGGCGTCATCAACATCGCGATCGAGGGCCAGTTCCTGTTCGGCGCGTTCACCGCGGCTGCCGTGGCCAGCGTCGCCGGCTCGGTCTGGTTGGGCCTGATCGGAGGATCCCTGGCCGGCGGCCTGCTCGGTGCGGTGCTCGCGGCCTTCGCGATCGCGTTCCTGGTGGATCAGATCATCCTCGGCGTCGTGCTCAACGTGCTCGCGCTCGGGCTGACCGGATACCTATACGACCGGATGATGGTGCCGTACGCCAGCACCTTCAATGCCGGCAACACGTTCAGCACGGTCAAGATCCCGGGCCTGGGCAACCTGCCGATCATCGGGCCAGTTTTCTTCGACGCCAACGTCTTCCTGTACATCACCTATGTGCTGGTCATCGTGATCCAGATCGGCCTGTTCAGCACACGGTGGGGACTGCGGGTCCGGGCCGTCGGTGAGCATCCGGTGGCGGCCGACACGGTCGGGATCAGGGTGCTGTGGACCCGGTACCGCAACGTCATGCTCGGCGGCCTGGCCGCCGGGATCGGCGGCGCGTACCTGACCGTTGGCTCGGTCGGCTTCTTCAACAAGGACATCAGCTCGGGCCTGGGCTACATCGCGCTGGCGGCCATGATCTTCGGGAGGTGGACGCCGCTCGGCTCGGTGGCGGCTGCGCTGCTGTTCGGCTTCAGCACCCAACTGGCGACCGAGCTGTCCATCCTGCGGGTGCCGGTCTCGTCGTTCATCCTGCTGATGGCGCCGTATGTGGCGACGATCATCGCCGTGGCCGGGCTGGTGGGACGGGTGCGGCCACCCGCCGCCGACGGCAAGCCGTACCTCAAAGCATGACCGCGTCGGTGGCGATGGCCCGTGACCTGGACAATGAATCTGTGACCAGCGGCGCTTACCCCGAGGCAGGCAGTGCCCGCCCACTGGCAGCGATGGTGCCATCGTGATCTCCGATCCGTACCAGGCGGCGCACGCCAGTGCGGCCCGGCTGGCGGAACTGTCAGGCAAGGACCGCCACGACGCGGTGGTAGTGCTCGGCTCCGGCTTCGCGTCAGCCGCCGGTGCACTTGGCCCCGCGGACACCGAGATCCCGCTCGCCGGCCTCGGCGGCTTCCCGCCGCCCACCGTGGCCGGCCACGTTGCCGTGGCGCGCTCGCTGACGATCGGCCGGCTACGGGTGCTCGTCTATCTCGGCCGGGTGCACCTGTATGAGGGCCACCCGGCACCGGCCGTGGTGCACGGGGTACGGACTGCGGTTGCCGCCGGATGCGAGGTGGTGGTGCTGACCAACGCGGCCGGCGGGATACGTGCCGGTTTCCAGGTCGGGCAGCCCGTCCTCATCCGCGACCACCTCAACCTGACCGGCCAGTCCCCGCTGGCCGGCCCGCCGCCCCCGCCCGGGTTCCCGCCGCGTTTCACCGATCTCACCGACCTTTACTCATCCCGGCTGCGCGCCCTTGCCCGTGCCGCCGACCCCAGCCTGGCCGAGGGCGTCTACGTGGCACTGCCTGGCCCGCATTACGAGACCCCGGCCGAGATCGCGATGCTGCGCACGCTCGGTGCCGACCTGGTCGGGATGTCCACGGCCCTGGAAGCGATCGCCGCCCGTCACCTCGGTGCGGAAGTGCTCGCCATCTCGCTGGTGACCAACCTCGCCGCCGGGCTGGCGGAAGGCGCACTTGACCACGGCGACGTCGTCGCGGCCGGGGCGGCGGCCGCCGGCCGGATGGGCGCCCTGCTCGCCAGCATCCTGCCCGGGGTCACACCCGCGTGAGCCGTCCCCGTGAACCGTCCCCATGTGAACCGCGCCCAGCCGGCCAGTGCGCGCCGGCCGCTGCCTGGAGACTGGCCGTGATCCCCGCCGGACTGCGCTCCAGGGTGGAAGCCTGGATCATCGGGGATCCGGACCCCGGCGACCGGGCCGAGCTGCGCGCGCTGCTCGGCGAGCGGCTTCCGGGCGAAAAAGCACTGGAATGGGGACTCATCAACCGCGTGTTCGACGACGGCGAGCTGCTCGACAAGGCGCAGGACGCCATCTGGGTGCAGAACCTCGATGGCCGCATCCAGTATTGGAACACCAGTGCCGTCCGGATTTTTGGCTGGACCACCCGGGAGACGATGGAAGGCGCCGTGGCCCGGTTGTTGGGCCTGAATGCTTCCGAATACGAGGCCGCCATCCGGTCTGTCATTGAAAAGGGCGACTGGCAGGGCGAGCTTGCCGCCCGGAAAAAGGCCGGCAATGAAGTATGCGTTGAGGCGCGATGGACGCTGGTGCGTGACGAGACCGCGCTCGGCCGCCGCTGGTATCAGACGTAC
>OFHK01000169.1_pt1 | contig 20550 bp, 28 predicted proteins | sample 1521951 | NCBI WGS metagenome assembly OFHK01 (sample SAMEA2468436, study PRJEB22500) | soil metagenome | biome: Glassland; feature: Farmland; material: Clay | place: Australia | collected 2013-01-31 | depth 0.55 m
CTACACAGTCCGCGTCCTCTAGATGCCGCGCCAGATCGCGGTTCGCCAGTGCGATGCTGTGCTCGCTCCCGTGGGCCAGCTCCGATGCCTTCTGTTTCCCCGCGCCTGCGGCGGCGATGATTTTGGCCGCCTCCGGTTGCCCTTTCACTTTCGCCTCGTCCGCGGACAAGGCCAGCCAGCGCGGCCGCGGCGGGGCGCGCGCCGCCGCAGGGAAACCGTAAACGGGAATCGCCGCGCATACCCTTATGAAGAAAAGACAGGCAGCTTCGCTGGCAATCGTCGCGGCAATATTGGCGGCGCTGGCGTATCTTCAGTTCCGATCATGGCAGAGCTTTGGCTGGGCCAAGTTCCGGCACTACACCGGAGGCGTCAGCCTGTGGCATATCGCCGCCGGCGTGGCGCTGATCTATTTTGCCTATGTGCTGCGCGCCATCCGCTGGGCCATCTTTCTGCGGCCCACCGCGCCCACCAAGGTGCGGCGGCTGATCGCTCCGCAGATCATCGGCTTTTCCGCGCTGGGGCTGTTTGGGCGCGCCGGCGAATTTGCCCGGCCCTACCTGATCGCGCGCAAGGAGAAGCTGAGCTTCGCTTCGCAGCTCGCGGTGTGGACCGTGGAGCGCTTCTTCGACCTGGGCGCGGTGCTGGTTCTGCTGGCCGGCTTCCTGATGCTGAAGGGCGGCAAACTGGCCGAGGTGCTGGCCGAGGCGGTGCATCGCGGACTGGCTGCCGCGGCCCACAACGCGGCGCACAAGGCCGTGCTGGCGGCGATTGCGCTGGCCCTGCTGGCTCTGCTGGCGCTGCTGATCAAGAAGGTCTCGGGGCGGATCGCCGGGCAGATGCACGCCCGGCTGCACGCGTTCAAGCAGGGCTTCAACACCATTCACGACGCCAAGTCCTTCGCGCAGCTGGTGGCCGTCTCGCTGGCCATCTGGCTGGCGATCGCCTTCTCCTACGTCCAGGTGCTGCACTCCTATCCGCAGATTCCGGTCACCCATCCGGGCGATGCGCCCGGCGTGCACCGCATTGCGCGCATGAACCGGATGCACCTGGAAGACGTGCTGCTGGTGATGGGCTCCAGCATACTCGGCTCGGTGATACAGCTTCCGGGCGGCGTCGGCGGCTCGCAGCTGGCGGTAATCGGCGTGCTGCAGTCGAATCTGTTCAGCGGCGAGCCTTACAACATCACGCCGGAGCTGGCGGTCAGTTGCGGCATCATGCTCTGGCTGGTGACCTTCATGTCGGTGGTTCCGGCCGGGGTGCTGCTGGCGCGCTTTGAGAAGATCTCTTTCACGCGCATCTCCGAGGAGAGCGCCCTGGAGGAAAAGGAGCTCGAGGCCGAAGAGGCGCGCGCTTCGCCGCAGCCGCGCTGCTGATACAATCGGAGCCGAAAGGCTTCCCCGCGAGGCGGCTCTCTGGGGAAGAAATCTCCGGCGGATGGCGGCACACACGGCATGAAATGCCCGTTTTGCGGATTTGAGCAGGACAAGGTGGTGGACTCGCGCGAGAGCAAGGAAGGCGAATCGATTCGCCGCCGGCGCGAATGCCTGAGCTGCGAAAAGCGCTTCACCACCTACGAGCGCATCGACGAGCTGCCCTACATGGTGGTCAAAAAAGACGGGCGGCGCGAGAAGTTCGAGCGCCAGAAGGTGCTCAGTGGCCTGCTCCGCGCCTGCGAGAAGCGCCCCGTTCCCATGGGCAAGCTGGAGGAGATCGTCAACGAGGCGGAGAGCTTCGTGATCGACAGCCCCGAGCGCGAGCGCAAGACGGCCGAGATCGGCGAGTTGATCATGAACCGGCTGCGCAATCTGGACAAGGTGGCGTATGTGCGCTTCGCCAGCGTCTACCTCGACTTCAAGGATGTGCACGAATTCATGTCCGAGCTGCAGGATCTGCTGCGCACCAAGGACGGCCGCGATGCGCAGGGCACGCAATCCGGCGTCCAGCGCGGCAAACCACACCAAGCCCACGAGTCGGCAAACGAGTAGTTCCACAAGCGGCGCGAGCCTTTCAGACGGGGGAAGATGGCACATAAGGTCACGTTGATTCCGGGCGACGGAATTGGTCCGGAGGTGTCGGCGGCGGCGGCAGGATCGGTGCCGGGTATATGGCATAGCGTGATGCCGCGCTTGTGCGCGGCGGCGCGATCGACGTGGTCATAGCCGTCGCCGGCCGCGACGATCAGTTTTAGTTTGACAGCCTTGTCGATAACGCTGCCATCGATCGGTGTGTCGACCGATACGATGACATCGGCGCGCCAGCAGCGGTCGGCCACTTCGTCCTTGGTCAGCGCGGGATACTGCTGCCAGTTGAATTTCGGCAGGTCGAGCGTCGGAAAATCCGCCTCTCCCGCCAGATGGCCGCTGTCCACTACCACAATATGCATTGCGCGTTACCTGTATTTAGCCTGGCGGCGTGCCATCCTAGTGCCTCGCCGTCGAGTCGCAATATTTCTTCAACAGACTCAGGAAGGGGCGTTTGACCACACAGGAGCCGCCGACGATCTGCCAGCCGTTGTCGTCGACGCGAACGATGGCGAGCGGAAGAAACTGTTTGGTGCCGAACTCCGGATCGGTCAGCTCGACCCATACGTAGTGGGTCGGCTTGATCGTGTAAACGCCGTTTGTGGTGCGCGGGTCGCCGACGAGCCGCATGATGTTGGAGGGCAGTTTGCATGAGTCGAATTCGCTGATATGCCGTATTACCAGCTTGGTCATGACGTTTTTCTTGATCACATGGCCGCGCATCAGAAACGACCACTCCTCGCGCGGGATGCGATCGAGACATTTCTTTCCGGCGTCCTTGCAGGCCCGTCCAGCGGCAACAAGCGCTTCATCGGGTTGGCAGGAAGGGGCTAATCGTTTGATGAAATCCGCATAGTCCCCGTCCTGGGTCATCTTGAGTAGCGCCTGCGCCACCTGCTGTGTCGTGACCTGGGGCGTAGCGGGCGTCTGGGGAGATGTTGCAGTTTGGGGAGCGGTGAGCGTCGGCTGGGGTGCCGCGGTGGAGGTGGTCGGATTGTTTGTCGCGGTGGCATCCGCAGCCGCCGTACCGCAGCAGGCCAATGCCACGAAAAGGCCTGCTATCCACGTGATGCGCTGTGCCTGGGCCACGCCATATCTCCTTTACATCAAAGTCGTTCGGAACATCCCCCAGCGGGGTGGCCGTTTGTTGCCACGATAAGCATGGCAGTCGTTACAAGTGACCGCTGGGTAATTGTATCGTTCATTTTAACGGAAATTCGAGCAGCAACCGCCAGTCTTCGTTGCGCCCGCAAGCCGCCATCATAGCGCCATCATAGTGCGGCAGCTTACCCGTTACCGCCGCCCTTCACTGTGAAGCAGGCCGTGAAAAACGGCAAATCCTATTTTGCGGCCGGTGGCCGAGGCCGGACCCACCCGGTCTCCATGCGGTCGCCGGCCCGTCCCGGCCATTAAGCTCACCCTCAGTTTCAATTCATGGCCGGTTAAGCCGGCGCCGATATCTTGTCACCCAGTAGCGGCATGACGCCGGTGCGCAGTGAGGAGACGAGGAAATGAACACACTGGCCATAGGAAATAGCATTGCCGTCCATCGGGCCCTGCACCGGGCGCCGCCCCGGCTCCGGTGGCTCGACGTCGTGATTATCGTGAGCGGCCTGTCGGTTGCCGGCGCCGGTCTTTATGCGCGGGAGATCACCCGCATGTTGACCGGCTGGTGATGCGGCCGATCAACGGCCCCCGCATCCGGTGTTACAGCCGACCGGCGGGTACGGCGCTTCAGCATCCAGCAACAGCGTCTCGAGGCACTGTTCGTTGATGCCGTAGAACGCCTTGATTGCCGCCACCTGCGTCAGCAACTCCGGCCGCAGCGCCGGGTTGGCACGCCGTACTGCGAGAATCATTTTATTCTTTTCGGTGTGTTCGGGCGAGATGAACTCGAATAACTGCGTGTCGTAGCCGTGGGCCTCCAGCAGCAGGGCGCGCAGCGCGTCGGTCACCATCTCCGCTTCCTGGCCCAGATGGACCCCGTAGCGCAGCATCGGTTGCAGCACCGCCGGCGGTCGCAGCTGCGGGCGGACCTGCTTATGGCAGCACGGGGCGCACATGATAATGGCAGCCTGGGAACGGATGCCGGTGTGTATCGCATGATCGGTGGCGATGTCGCAGGCGTGCAGCGCGATCATCACGTCGATCCTCTCGGGTTGATGGCTGCGCACGTCGCCTTCGCGGAAGATCAGGCCGTCCAGGCCCAGCTGGGTCGCGGCGCCGTTGCACAGCCGCACCATGTCGGTGCGCAGCTCGACACCCGTTACCTGTGCCTCCAGGCGGCGCGTATGGTGCAGGAAATCGTGGATGGCGAAGGTCAGATAGCCCTTGCCCGAACCGAAGTCGATCACCTGCAACTCGCGCCGATGCGCCAACGGCGAGGCGTCGAAGGCATGTTCGAACACCTCGATGAACTTGTTGATCTGCTTCCATTTGCGTGCCATCGAGGGAATCAGCTGGTGGCGCGTATCGGTGACCCCCAGCGCTTCCAGGAACGGCCGCTCCAGCGCGATAAAACGCCGCTTTTCACGGTCGTGCGCGCGGCTGGCAACCGCCTGCTGTGGGTGCGTCTTGTTGCCGCGGCGCAGCAGCGGCTTGCCCTTCTTGCTGAGGGCGAGCTGTATTTCCTCATCGGGCGTAAGCAGGTGGGCATTACGGAACGAGGGGCCGAGCAACCCGCGCAGCAGCCGAACGCCCTCTTCCAACGTGAAATTCTTGGTGATATCGCGGGTTTTGTAGCTGTAGACAAACGACAGCTGTTCGGTGCCGTGCAGGGTTATCGGACGCACCACCAGCCGCACCAGTTCCGGCTCCGCGCCGCAGTGTTTGCCCAGCACCAGCCGCACGAATTCATGGCGCGCGGCAAGGTCGTTCAACAGGGCGAAAAACTGTTCGGCGGGGGTATCGGGCGGCGGCGAAGCGGTGGGCATGGCCGCCATTCTACGGGAGCTGGAAACAAAAACCCAAGGTAAATGCAGCTGGCCGCGTGGCCAAGGGATGGCGTCAGTTGCTGCAATAGCCCCGTATCTCGTGGTTACTCTGGTCGTTATGCGTTGTTCTGCACCTCAGCCGGGTGTCGGATTTTCCTCGTCGTCGGTTGGTGGATGATCCAGGGGGAGGCACACGGTGAAGGTAGTGCCCTTGCCGGGTTCGCTTCGCACGTCGATGTGGCCGCCGTGATGTTTGATAATGCCGTAGGAGACCGAGAGACCGAGGCCGGTTCCCTGACCGACCGGTTTGGTAGTGAAGAACGGATCGAACAGTTTCGCCAGATTCTCCGGCAGGATACCTTGTCCGGTATCGCTGACGGCCACACGCGCCATGCCCGCTACGCAGTCGGTGTGGATGGTGATGGTGCCGCGCCCTGCAATGGCCTGCGCGGCGTTGACCAGAAGATTCATGAACACCTGATTCAGTTGCGAGGGGATGCAATCGACCTCCGGCACGGTGCCGTATTCACGCACCAACTCCGCCTTGTATTTGATCTCGTTCCATACCACGTTGATGGTGCTGTCCAGGCCAGAATGGATATCGTAACGCTGCCATTCGGTGGCTCCGACGCGGGAAAAGTCGCGCAGATCCTGAACGATGCGCCGTACCCGGTTGGCGCCGTCCATAGACTCGGCGATAAGGCTGCGGATGTCGTCGCGCAGAAACGCGATATCGCTCTTATCTTTGATCTGGGTGATGCGTTCGAACAACTGCGGTTCCCGCTGCAGCAGCGGCTCACCGCTCTCATAGACAGTGACCAGTTCCAACAGATCCTCGATGTATCCCTGGAGCGTGCTGAGATTGGAGCCGACGTAGCCGATCGGGTTGTTGATCTCGTGGGCGATGCCGGCCGCGAGTTGGCCGATGGAGGCCAGCTTTTCCGATTGCAGCAACTGACTCTGCGCTTCCTCCAGCTTCCTGATCAGTTCGCCCTGCTCGGCTTTTTCCCGCCGTAGTGCCTGTTCAATCTCCTTGCGCCGAGTGATGTCATGGGCATCGACGATAACGCAGCGCTCGCCGCCCATTTCGATGACCTTGGCCGACATCAGCACGGTGATGATCGAGCCATCCTTGCGCCGCAACGGCGTCTCGTAGCCGGTCAGTTCTCCGCTGCGTTCCAGCTGTTCCTGCCACTGCTCACGCAGCTCACCGTCGGTCCATAAATTGATGCCGTCCGGCAGGGTGGTCTGCCCCACAACTTCGCCCGCCTCATAGCCGAAGACCTCGCAGAAGCTGTGATTTGCTTCCAGCATCACGCCGTCGGAGAAGCGCGTCAGCACCAGGGGGTCCGGCGTCAAACTGAACATGGCGGAGAATTTTGCTTCCGATTCGCGCAACGCCTTTTCGGCAGCGACTCGTTCGCTGATGTCACGTCCGATGGCTACGATGTAGCGCTTGCCTTCATACTCGAAGGCGTCGGCGTCGATCTCCACAGGGATCATGCTGCCGTCCTTGCGCAGATGTTCCGTACGGAATTTTCGTATGCCGTCGTGCATGCGTTGCCCGAGGTCGCTCCCGGCTCGAAACTGCTCCAGGGAAACATGGGGGTCGATGTCGGAGACGCACAGCCGTCGTATCTCTTCGGCGGAATAGCCGAGCTCGCGTGCGGTCGCGGGATTGGCGTAGATGATGTTTCCGTCGCCATCGAGCCAATGAACGCTTTCGCTGGTGGTTTCCAGCGCCAGCATGGCGACGTGCAGCTGTTGCTCCTCATGCTTGTGTTCTGCCGTGAGTTGTTCGAGCTGTGCGTGCAACTGCGTTGCCTCTCGTTCCAGTGCGGCATTGCGCAACACCAGCCCCAGCGTCCGTGTCAGCATTTCCACCGCTTGGATCGCCGGGGTGTGGGTGTCCGCGGAATCGATATCGAAGGCACACATCACGCCATTTCGATTTCGGTCGATGGGAAACGGCACGATCAGCGCCGTGGCCGGATGTGAGAGTTCCGGCAGTTGCGCCAGTTCGGCGGGAACGTTGTTGCGCCACAATACGGTGGTGCCGCTTGCGGCCGCCTGCCGTAGATAGGCCGTCAGCGCCGGTTGCCGGAACAGCGCTTGTCGTTCGGCGGGAAGCGCACTGATGTGGAAGGTTTCGTGGGCTTCGAATTGCAGTACGGCGGCGAGTTGCGCTCCGATCAGTTGTTGGACCGCGCAGACTACCGCACTGACGGCCTCGCCGGGCGCCATGTCGTGGGTCAATAGGCGCCTTAGGGTGTTGCGCGCGATGTCTGTCTCGCTACTCATCGGTGTCGCTGCTCCGACTGAATATCACGGGGGTCGCCTATCTTTGCCCGTATCATGCAAGCCGGCAAGTGCCGCCGGGCGGAAGCGGACGCTACACGACACCTGGCGCGGCTCGGACTTCGCGCGCCATGACGGCTGATACTCGCCGTGTTGCCTGGTGATGTAGTCGGCGGGATGCGCGGGCCTATGCCGATGATTGCCGGATATCAGTATAGTGCCGGACGGCACGCCGTGCCCCAGCGAGTTGAACCGTCGTCGACAAATGCGTGGGGCGCCGGCGTGTAATCAAGGTTGTTGCATGACGGCGACGCGTTCGCTGATGCACTCCATACCGCCCATTTCGTAGTCGCGGCACACCTGGGGCCGTTGTGCGTAGATGGTGCAGCGCATTGTGGCGCGGTCCAGTGCCGTGCACCAGCCGTCGTCGCGCCGCCGCATGACCTGCCCGCCCCAGTCGCTCCACTCGGTCATCGCCTCCGGGACCTCGTTGTCGTCGATCAGCAGCACCTGGAGACGGCAGCAGATCGCCGGACAGGAGGCGCAACCGACGGCAGCCGTTTGTACGCTGGTAGTGGACATCAGGCGTGCACCCGGCGGTAGTTAAGTACGCGTCCGCGTTTCAGCGTCTGCCTGACCGCCTGGCGCTCCGACCACTCCGTTTCGCGGGTATAACCGAGGGCGACCATCTTCTTGCCGAACTTTCCCTGGTAGCCGCGGCCGGGGTCGACAATGATCACCTCCACTTCATCGTTGGCATGGCGATCGATGAAGCCGGCGAGCAGATTCGGATGCTCGGGCTCGTACAACAGATCGCTGCCGATGATCAGATCGAACTTGCCGAGCAGCGTGACGCTGTCCGACCAGGCGCCGGCATGGTAATCGAGCGGCGGCAGAGCATTGAGCGCCAGGTTTCTCTTCAGGAAGGTCTCGGCCAGCGGATGCAGATCGGTGGCGGTGATGTCGGCGCCCTGGCGATGGAGCACCAGACTGGCGAGGGCAAGGCCGCAGCCGATTTCCAATATGCGCTTCCCCCGCAGCGGAAAAGTCGCCATGGTTTGCGCCAGGAATATTCCGGCCGGCCATACCAGACCGAAGATCGGCCACATGGCCGGCGCTATGCCGGCGCGCTCAGCCGTCCCGTCGGGATCGAAATACTGCTGCCGGTCGAGCAGCGAGCGGATACGGTAATTCGAGGCGCCGATGGCGATCGTTTCGATTTTGATCTGGTAACACTGCATGGTGCGAACGCCGTACTTCATGCCTGGAGAAATGGGCAGATCAGTTAGGCGTGGCGCATCCGTGGAGGCGCAAGGCGAAGCCGAAGAGGCATTTCGAGGTGGGCGGAACGCCGCCGGCGGGCGGCGTCGCTTGTGTAGGGAACGCCGAGTATAACCGGTTTTCAGCCGACCGTATTGGGCGGCAGCGCGATACGGCGGCCCGGCGGCCCGGCGGCCCGGCGGCCCGGCGGCCCGGCGGATCGCGGATCCATTATGGCCGCCCCCATGGCATAACGGTCCCCCATGGTTAAGATGGATCCTAATGCGCGCCTAATTGGACTTTTTGACGAACTTGGTCAGAATGACGATGCGCTGCCCTTCGACGCGGCCTTCGATCTGCTCAGGGTTGTCGGGCACCAATGAAATGCCCCGTACTGGCGTGCCGCGCTTGGCGGTGAAGTTGGCGCCCTTCACGTCCAGATCCTTGGTCAGGATCACCGTATCGCCCGTCTCCAGCAGTGCGCCGTGGCAGTCGCGGTGGCGTACCGTCTCTTCTTCGCCGGAGCCTTCGCCCGCCTGGGCCCAGGCCAGCGTGCCCTCGTCCAGATAGAGCATGTCGAGCAGCTCCTGCGGCCAGCCCTCGGCGCTGAGCCGGTTCAGCATGCGCCACGCCATCACCTGCACCGCCGGCACCTGGCTCCACATGCTGTCGTTGAGGCAGCGCCAATGGTTGGCGTCGACCTTGTCGGGATTTTCGATCTGCCCGCGGCAGGTTGCGCACAACAGCACGCATTGATCGGCGTTGCCGTCGGAATGCGGCGGGACTTCGTAGATGTCCAGCTCCTCGGTGGTTCCGCACAGCTCGCATTTCGAACCGCTGCGCTCACGTAACTCTTGTTCGGTACTCATCGATGCTCTCCGGATGGTGTTCCGCCATTATGAAACATTTGGCCGCAGCGAGATACCGCGCGTCGGCGGTGCGCCGGCACATGGCTGCGATGAAAGTGCTGTTGGCGTGATTCAATCTTGATCCGGCGGTGCCTTGGCGACGATCGCTTTGTCCCCGTCTGGCGTCATCCGCGGCAGCTTCTGCAGAAAGGCCACCATGCTCCAGGTGGTGGCGTCGTCGTGCCTGGTGCCCCAGGCCGGCATGGCGCTCATCTTGATGCCGTGTTTGATCATCCGGTATCTCTGGCATGCGATTTCATGGTGGTGTACGCAGCTAGCCAGGCAGGTTTCGCGCTCTGATTCTGGCGACAAGGCACATGGCGCGTTTGCCGCTGGACCCCGGAAAAACGTGCGCGATAGCCCGGTTTCCACGGTGTATCGTGGTGAATTCGTGATTCGACAGGTGCCGACCTGCCTGTCATCGTGGCAGCGTCACCGCCACGTGCAGGCCGCCTTCGGCGCGGTTGGCCAGCACGATATCGCCACCATGGCCGCGTGCGATGTTGCGTGCGATGGCCAGTCCCAAGCCGGTGCCGCCGGTTGCGCGGTTGCGCGAACCTTCGATGCGGAAGAACGGCTCGAATACCTGCGCCTGCAATGCCTCCGGTATGCCCGGTCCCCGATCGTCGATAATGATCTGTAGTGACTCCGGATGGTCGTTCAACCTGACTGTGACTCGTTCGCCGTAGCTAAGGGCGTTCTGTACCAGGTTCCCGATGCAGCGCTTCAGTGCGAGCGGCCGCCCATGGAACGGCGGGATCGGTTTGGCGTCGAAAGTAAAACTCTCGCCCATGTCCTCGGTATCGCTCTGTATGCTCTCAATGAGAGCGACGACATCCATGCGCCGCATCGGTTCGCCGCCTTCCATGTCGCGAAGGAACTCCAGGGTATCGCTGACCATCGCTGACATCTCATCGAGATCGCCCTGTATCTTGTGCTGCAATATCTCATCATCCAGCATCGCCGCACGTAGGCGCAGACGGGTGATAGGCGTTTTTAAATCGTGCGACACCGCTGCCAGCACGCGCGCCCGATCGCCGATAAAGCGCGCCAGCCGCTGTTGCATGCGGTTGAAGGCGCGGGCTGCGGTGGCGATCTCCTCAGGACCCGATTCGGAGAGCGGCGGCCGGGTAATGTCCTTGCCCAGATCGTCGGCGGCATGTGCCAGCAGCGCCAAGGGACGAACGAGCCAGCGCACCGAAAGCCAGGCGACGAACATGGTGGACAGCAGCAGAAGCGACAGGCTGATGACGAGACGCCAGCGCCAAGCGAACAGCTCGGCCGGCAGGCGATAGATGAATTGCACGGACTGTCCGTCGTGCAAGTGGACTTCGACATCGTAAGCGGCCTGCGCCCCGGCCGCTTGCGGCTGGGAGGGTCGCATTCCGCTATGCAGCAGCGTTGCCGTGAGCTGAAAGCCGGCGCCGAGGTTTTCGCGCAATAAGCTCGCCATCGTATTGGCGCCGTCCGTACCGTTTGCCGTGCCCGCCGGTGCCGTGCCGCCGAGGACCACATGTAGCGGAAGACTATCCAGGGCATGGACGATCCGCATCCGCTCCGATGGTTTCGTCGCATCGATCAGTCGCACCAGCCGGGCGATCTGCCCGGCGCTGTTTTGCGTCACCTCGCGCAGCATGAAGCGTTTGTAATTGTAGAAGTGGGCGGCGGCGCTAAGCAGTTGCGCCACCGATAGCAGGATCACCAGGGAAAGGGTCAGACGTCCGAACAGGGTACGTGGCGCAAACCGCACGATCACTCCTCGTACGTGACTTCGGCCGCAAGGATATAGCCCTCACTCCTTACGGTTTTGATGATATCCGGCGCTTGGCTGTCATCCTGGATACGCCGGCGCAGTCGGCTCACCTGAACGTCGATACTGCGGTCGAACGGATCGCGATCGCGACCGCGGGTGAGGTCCAGCAGCTGATCACGGCTCAACACGCGATTGGGATGCTCCAACAGAATCTTCAGCAGGCGGAACTCGCCGCTGCTTAACGGCATTACAACGCCTTCGGGGTTGACCAGGTGTCGCGTACTCAGATCGAGGGTCCAGTCGGCAAAGCGCAGTCTGCGTGCGCCATTGATGTCCGTGCCGCGCCCCGGCATGGAGGCCCGGCGCAGTGTCGCCTTGATGCGGGCGAGCAGCTCGCGTGGGTTGAACGGCTTCGGAAGATAATCGTCGGCGCCCATCTCCAAACCGAGGATGCGATCCATTTCGTCGCCGCGCGCGGTCAGCATGATAATCGGGATGTGCGACTCTGCGCGCAGGCTGCGGCAGAGGGTGAGGCCGTCTTCGCCGGGGAGCATGATGTCGAGGACGACCAGATCGTAACGGCCGGTATCCATGGCCATGCGCAGTTCGCGGCCGTTACCCGCGGTGCGTACCGAATAGCCGTTCCTTTCCAGGTATTCGTGCAGCAGACTGCGGATATCGGGGTCGTCGTCAACGACCAGGATACGTTCTTTGGTCTCCATGGCCATGTCAGTTATCCACAGTTGGTGCAACGGCGCAATATGCGAAGTGTAACACTATGTAACGGCCGTCAATTCCACTATGTTCATCTATGATTTTCCTAGGCTGTACGGTATCTCTTGGCGGATTGTCGCGCAGGTTACGGCTGCGGCATAAAAAGCGCGACGACACCACCGCGGTGTCAAATCCAACTGCACAGTGGCAAAGTCTGTTTATCCAGCCGTTCGCCCGGATCGACGCTGATAGCGTCGGTTCATCTGCCACCACTCGTCGTATGTCCGCTTCGGCCAGAGTGATTCCAGCCAAGTCACGATGTCGCTGATCTGTGCTTGGCTGAGCTTGGGCTGCCAGGCGGGCATGTTGCCCTGGGGCTGGGTCCCGTTATCGATCACGCCGATCAACGCGGCGCGCGGATGATGCCAGGCGTGGCCGGTGCCGTTGAGCGGCGGCGGCAGGTAAGTGCCGTCAGGTTGCTGCACTCTCCAGCGGAACGCTCCCTCCGCATCGCTGCCGTGGCAGCGCGCGCAGTTCTGCTCGAACAGCGCCTTGCCCCGCGTCAGCTGCGCGGTGTCGAAATGCCGATCACGCGGCGCCGCCGCATCCTCCTGCTGATTGCAACCGGCTATCGCCAGCGCACCGAATATTAGTAGCACTGCTGTGGTTTTAGTGTTCATTCTTATCTCCGAGCCACTGGCCGGAGACAGCATAATGCAGGCCGTAACGGCGGGCGTGCGTCATGTTGTAACGCAATGTAACAGAATCCGCGTCCGACACATTGCCTTACAAAGTGCTCATGCCGACGTAACGAATTTCTGGTCTTATGGAATACAGACTTCATGAATCAAGGAGAGGCTGTCATGAGCAGCGAAACTCAGATAGTGCGGAGTATCAAACTCGATGCGGCTGCGGTGCAGTCGGCCAGTGACGCATTGCAGGGTATCGAGGGCGTCGATGCCGTGGAGCAGGCTACGCCGCAGAAGCTGCGTGTCACCTATGATGTCACCAAAACCGGCTGGGGCGCGCTTTGCGAACAGCTGAAGTCCGTCGGTGCCTATACTCAGGGCGGGATGCTGGCCCGCTGGCGCGACGGATGGCGCGATTTTGAAGAGCAGAACATGCGCGACAACCTGCACCATCTGCCGGCCTGTTGCAGCAAGCCGCCGATAGGCGCCGGGCGCAAATAGACCGCGCCGCCGCGACCCGACGGCATATCTACCGATTACTCTCCGAGGACAACATCATGGATAAACCCAAGAAAATTTCCCGGCGCGCATGGCTCAAGGGCTGTGCCTACGTCACCGGCGCCGGTGCGCTTTCAGTGCTGGGCGGCCGCTTCGCCCTCGCCGACGGGAGCGCCGCGAAAAAGGCCGCCAAGTCCGCGGTCCAGTACCAGGATTCGCCGAAAGACGGGAAGATGTGCGGGATGTGCAAATTCTTCATCCGCTCCGGCGGCATGATGTCCGAGGGCAGCTGCCAGGTGGTCGAGGGCGCGGTCAGCCCCATGGGCTACTGCATCCTGTTCACGCAGGCATAGGGCGCCCGGCTGATCGCCGTTTTCCATGCATCGTCGTGGCGTCGGCCGTCACGGCGATGCGGCGCTTGCTCTATAGTCATAGGGTTTCTCGGGAGGCTTGGTATTTTATGAACTGTTTCGGGTTGAAGCCTGGTATTTCGACATCGAGCGAGGTGATGCCATGTGGGGTTACATGCAACCGTATCACGGCGGCTGGGGCTGGTTCGGCGGGCCGGTTACGATGATCCTGATTTGGGTCTTGCTGATAGGCTGCCTGGTCGTCCTGTTCAGCATGTTCAGTAGGGGACGCCATGAACATAAACGCGTCGATCCTATCGATATCCTGAAGGAGCGCTATGCCCGCGGCGAAATCGATCGCGAGGAGTTCGAAGCGCGCAAACGCGATTTGATGGCACCGTAGGGCGGGTTGAGCATAGCGAAGCCCGCCAAATCAAACCGTAATGGGTTGACGGGTCTCGCTGCGCTCAACCCATCGCGTATTCACTGTGGAATCGTCATGGCGACGAATTCGCCGGCGAAACGGCCGACCCGCCGACCGTCATATTCGAGTATCGAAACGGCGCTGATCCGCGCGCGGCCTTTGCGTGCCAGCATCTGCACAAAGCGCGGCCACGCAGCCGCTTGTTCCAGCTCCGCGCGCGCGGTGAAGGCGCCGGGGATCGGATGTTCATATTCCATGGTGTTTCTCTGGATGACCATGCGGGCGGCGAGGCCGGCGTTTTGCAGGCGCGTGGTGAGCAACGCCCAGGCCGCCAGCGTGGCCACGGCCGCGGCACTGCCGCCAAACACCGTTTCACGATGGTTGATGTTGGGCGCCAGCGGCGCCGCCAGGACGACCGCATCGTCCGTCGCCTGCACCACCGTCACCTGCATGGCGCGGGAGAGCGGGATGTGATCGTGAATGTATTGTTCGAGTTCGTGCGGTGACATGGTTTTGCCTTCGATGGCGCTGGTGCAAGATACGGGTTAATCATTGGACACGTTTGCCCGATCTGGAATGCGAGGTGGGTTGAGCGCAGCGATACCTGCCGAATGTAAAGGCCTTCGGTTGATAGGTTTCTACGCTCTGTTCTCAAAATCAGTCACTTTCGCTACCGACCGTACATAGCGGTTATGCCGTTGCAATTCCACGAAACCATAGTGTGCCAGTGTCCGTAGCGTCCGAGACAGGTTGCGACTCTGGCGACCGGTGCTCTGAGCGAGTTCTTCCAAGGAGGAGGGCTGCGTCTCGGCAATGAGACGCAGCAAGGCACGATTCTTATCGCTCAGCACTTCCGCAACCGGGCGCATGGATGGGAACCAAATCCTGGGTTCGTCGGGCTTGGGCTTGTAGTCACCTCGGGCGATGGCCAGTGCACGTGCCCGAATCTGGTCCTGGGGTATGACGCCGATACGTATTTTGCGCTTCTTCATGATTCAGTGATTCCGTGTTCGTTCAGGTAGCGATCGACGGCAGCAAAGAAGTCCGTCAGTAGTTGCCCAGAATCGAAGAAGCGATAGGGGATACCCGCGTCATCGGTATCTCTGTTCGACCGTTAACAGGTTGCTGAAAAAAGTATTCGTCCCTTCTCCCTCAGGGAGAAGGACACGATGAGGGGATCAAAATTCAATGACTTACACCAATTTTTTCCCCTCACCCCAACCCTCTCCCTGGGGGAGAGGGAGTTTTTCAGCAACCTGTTAACGGCTTGGTCGCTGAATAAAGGGGGGGCAAAATTATGCGGCTTGCTCTTTTTTGTGGTGAAGTACCATCAATTGTGACTCATTGAGCGTCAATGATGCATAGGTTTGGCCATCTACGTCACAAAATTCGACTTCGAAGATTTCAGGCGCAAGTTCCTCGACCAGGGTTCCTACCTGCCCTTTGATCAGGTCGTGTTCGGGCAGATCGGTCGTAAGGGCAACTACATCAAGAAGTTTCATGATCATCACCTTGGTAGCGCTGGCCGAATTTGTCGGTATGACTCGGAACGGCGATACTGGTACGAGCTACCTCCAGGAAAACGTCGGCAAGAGCGTCGGCATCGTCCTGGGTCAGGCCAAGGGATGAGCGAAATACCCTTGCCTTGTGCAGCCCTTCCGGGTGGGCCATGTTCAGACAGTAGTCCCGCAGCTTGCGTCGGTCAACAATAGCCCGATCACCGTTTGGTAGCTTCATCACGCCATCCTTGTGTGATGCCTCATTTTATCAGCCTAGTCTGTCCTTCGCCTTGGCCGCCGCTTCCTTCACTCGTTCGGGAGCCGTTCCGCCCAGATGGTTCCTGGCAGCTACTGATCCCTCCAGCGTCAGCACCTCGAACACATCCTGCGTGATGGCGTTGGAGAATTCCTGCAACTCCTCCAGCTTCATCTCCGACAGGTCGCGCCCGGTTTTGACGCCGAGGGCGACGGCCTTGCCGACGATCTCGTGGGCGTCGCGGAACGGGACGCCCTTACGCACCAGATAGTCGGCCAGATCGGTGGCGGTGGAGAAGCCGCGGCGGGCGGCTTCGCGCATGTTCTCGGGCTTGAGTTTGATCTGCGCCATCATGTCGGCGTAGACCTTGAGCGAGCCCTTCACCGTGTCGATGGTGTCGAACAGCGGTTCCTTGTCCTCCTGGTTGTCCTTGTTGTAGGCCAGGGGCTGCGACTTCATCAGGGTGAGCAGGCTCATCAGGTGGCCGTAGACGCGGCCCGATTTGCCGCGCACCAGTTCCGGCACGTCGGGGTTCTTTTTCTGCGGCATGATGGAGGAGCCGGTGCAGAAGCCGTCGCCCAGGTCGACGAAGTTGAACTGCTGCGAGCTCCACAGCACCAGCTCTTCGGAGAAGCGCGAGAGGTGCATCATCAGGGTCGCAGCCCAGCCGATGAATTCGATGGCGAAGTCGCGGTCGGAGACGGCGTCCAATGAATTCCGGCAGATGCGCTCGAAGCCCAGTTCCTTCGCGGTGAATTCGCGATCGATGGGATAGGTGGTGCCGGCCAGGGCGGCGGAGCCCAGCGGCAGGGTGTTGGCGCGCTTGCGGCAGTCGGCCAGGCGTTCGGCGTCGCGCGTCAGCATCTCGTTCCAGGCCAGCATGTGGTGACCGAAGGTGATCGGCTGGGCGGTTTGCAGGTGGGTGAAGCCGGGCATGACGGTGGCGGCCTCGCGTTCGGCGAGGTCGATGAGCGCGGTTTGCAGGCGCTTGAGTTCGGGGGCGATGACGTCGACCTCGTCGCGCAGGTAGAGGCGCACGTCGGTGGCCACCTGGTCATTGCGCGAGCGGCCGGTGTGCAGCTTCTTGCCGGCGTCGCCGATGCGGTCGGTGAGCCGCTTCTCGATGTTCATGTGTACGTCTTCCAGGGCGATGGACCACTGGAATTCGCCGCGCTCGATCTCCTTCTCGATCTCGCCGAGGCTGGTGATGATGGCGTCGCGCTCGGCGACGGTGAGCACACCGACGTGGGCCAGCATCTTCGCGTGGGCGATGGAACCGCGAATGTCCTGGCGGTAGATGCGCTGGTCGAAGCCGACGGAGGCGGTGAAGGCCTCGACGAAGGCGTTGGTGGGTTCGGTGAAGCGCCCGGTCCAGGGTTTCTCTAGGGTGGTTTTTTCGCTCATGGTTCCGCTTTCAGGCAATCGTGAAATCGCCCGCAGTATACCGCAGCCGCGATTGCGATGCCCTCGTCGCGCCGGCACGAAACGATCTATCATGGGTGGATTCTCCACGACAGGGAACGGCTGTGGCCAACAGCAACAGCAAAACCAGCGGCGACGATTTCTTTCTTCCGGATTTTTGCGGTCTCCCGGCGGTGTTCGCCGTGGTGGTGCTGTCGGAGCTGTTCGCCTTCATCCTGGCGCTGGCGCGCCCCGGTCCCGCACTCGAACTGTGGAACAACCTGGCCCTGATCTCGCTGTTCATGCAGTGGGCCGGTCTGACCGGCGCGGCGTTGCTGTGCGTCAGCCGGCGCGCGTTGTCGCTGTACAGCGATCGCACCGCGGGGTTGATCAGCTACGGCATGCTGCTGCTGGTGATCCTGTTGCTGGCCGAGGTCTCCTACTGGTTCATCTTCGATGCGGGCATGCAGCGCGACGTCGGCAGCCACAGCGCCTTCGTGTTGCGCACCCTGGCCATCGGCGCCATCGTCAGCGGCCTGGTGCTGCGCTATTTCTACGTGCGCCACCAGTCGCGGCGGCGGCTGGTGGCCGAAAGCGAGGCGCGCTTCGCCGCATTGCAGGCGCGCATCCGGCCCCACTTCCTGTTCAACAGCCTCAACACCATCGCCAGCCTCACCCGCAGCGACGCCGAGGCGGCGGAGGCGGCGATTGAGGACCTGGCCGACCTGTTCCGCGCCAGCCTGGGCGAAGGGCGCAAGCTGATCGCGCTGGGCGAGGAGTTGCAGTTGACCCGGCGCTATCTGCATATGGAAGAGCTGCGGCTCGGCACGCGGCTGCACATCGACTGGCGGCTGGACGGACTGCCGCAGGACGCCCAGATCCCGCCGTTGACGTTGCAGCCGCTGGTGGAGAACGCCATTTATCACGGCATCGAGCCGCTGCCTGAAGGCGGTACGGTGACGATCACCGGGGCGCTGGCCGACGGCGTCGTGACCCTGAGCGTGACCAACCCGGTGGCGGCGATGGCGCAGCAGCGCCCCGGCAACCGCATTGCGCTGGACAACGTGCGCCAGCGCATGGCCTTTCATTTCGGCGAGGCGGGTTCGTTGGCCACGGAGCCGAGCGACGGCGGCTACCGGGCGCAGCTCGTCTTTCCGTATCGGACGGTGGAGGAGTAGCCCTTGCGTATCCTGGTCGTCGACGACGAACCGCTGGCACGCCAACGCCTGCGGCGCATGGTGGAGACCATCGCCGACGCCGAGGTGGTGGGCGAGGCCGGCGACGGCCGCGCTGCCCTGGAGGCGACCGCCCGGCTGCGTCCCGACGTGGTATTGATGGACATCCGCATGCCCGGCATGGACGGCCTGGAGGCGGCAAACCACTTGGCGCGCGATCCGGAAAGTCCCGCCCTGATCTTCACCACCGCCTACGGCGAATATGCATTGCAGGCGTTCGAGGCGCAGGCGGTGGATTACCTGCTCAAACCGGTGCGGGCCGAGCGCCTGGTGCAGGCGCTGGAAAAGGCGCGGCGTCTGACCCAGGCCCAGGCGACTGCGCTCAGCGCCGCGCTGCCGTTGCCGCACGGCCGCACCCACCTTTCCAGTGTGCTGCACGGCAACCTGCGGCTGATCCCGGTGGACGAGATCCTCTATCTGCGCGCGGACCAGAAATACGTCACGGTGCGCCATTGCGGCGGCGAGGCGCTGATCGAGGATTCCCTCAAGTCGCTGGAGGACGAATTCGGCGAGCGTTTCATCCGTGTCCACCGCAATGCGCTGGTGGCGCGCAGCGCCATAGAGGGGATCGAGAAGGGCGGCGACGGCACCGCGCGCATGCGTCTGCGCGGCTGCGAGGAGCGGCTGGAGATCAGCCGGCGCCACCTGCCGGAGGTGCGGCGACGGCTGCGCGAAGGGCGGATCTGAAAGCCGAAGGAGGCATCCCGGAAGACGCCGAAATATTACCGGGAATTTTGCAATGATGTGTCGTCGTCCTTAGCGATCTTGGCGGCTTGGCGAGAATCCCGGTGTTGATGTTTTTCCAGAAAAAACCAATGCTCTCGCCAAGACGCCAAGGGAAGGCAGCCTGATCCCCTGGGTTCTTTCGGTGGATTCAGTGTCTTCGGTGGTTACGAATGGGGTATCAGCAGTTGCTCGGCGCCGCCGCGCCTTCCTTGCAGGCGACGTTGCTCTCGGCATGGGTATGGCCGTCGGCGGTCTGGATGGCGTCGTCGAGATAGCCGCCGTAGTAGTCGGGCGTGGTCAGCCCCACCATCTTGTCGGCCATCTGCTGGCCGCGGTAGTCCACGAACACCAGGGTCGGGGTGACCTCGATGCCGTAGCGGTTGCCGAGGTCGTCGGGGCTGACGCTGTGGCCGTTGAAGTCGCGCAGCGGCTGGTCGCTGCCCAGTTCGACCACGCGGAACAGCACCTTGTTGTCGTATTGATGGCTGAAGATCATCGGCCGGATGAAGTCGCGCTTCAGCAGGCTGCAATAATGGCAGCCCTCGGCGGTGAAGATCAGCATGATCGGCAGGCCGCGGCGAGCGGCGGCGGCGCCGTCGGCGTGCAGGTCGCGGGCGCTCGGGATAGCCACCGTCTGGGCGCTGGCGGGCTGGCTGACGGCGGCGGACCAGGCGGGCGGGACTACCGCCAGCAGGGGCAGCAGCAGGGGCAGCGAGCGTAGTAGTGACTTCATATAATACCCATGGTGTACAGTCGGTTATTGTCAGCATAAGGGCGCTGCGGGGCCGGCGCAATAGCACCGGTTCGTCGCGTCCGTGTATGATCGGATGCTTTTCATCTCTCCGTTATTCCCATACGGGGTAACCGAGCGCTAAACGAGAAGGCGTAACGCATGGCGAAAAACCTGATCCGTATCGCGACCCGCCAGAGCCTGCTGGCCTTGTGGCAGGCGGAATACGTGGCCGCGCGGCTCAAGGAGCTTCACCCCGGCCTGGCGGTGGAACTGGTGAAGATGGTCTCCCGCGGCGACAAGATCCTCGACACGCCGCTGGCCAAGATCGGCGGCAAGGGGCTGTTCGTGAAGGAGCTGGAAGAGGGGCTGCTGGCCGGCAGCGCCGACATCGCAGTCCACTCCATGAAGGATGTGCCGATGGAGTTCCCGGAGGGGCTGCATCTGGCGGTCATCTGCGAGCGCGAGGACCCGCGCGACGCCTTCGTCTCCAACAAATTCACGGTGCTGGACGAATTGCCGCAGGGTGCGGTGGTGGCCGACGCCACGCCGTCCGAGGTGCTGGCCGACACCGCGCTGCTCGAATCGGCCAATCTGATCCACTCCCACCGCCATCTGCACGGCGGGGTCGCGCACAAGCACCCGTCGCCCTTCCTGCGTCATGAGCATCACGAGCACTAGAGCGCGGACTTGCCTCGCGATTGTGCCGAATGGGACGAAGCGGCACGTTCACACTCCTGTAACATTCGCAATCCCGCATGGCAGTTCGCGCGCGTTGGGATTACACTGAATCGCTATGGCTGCTAGGCCGCTGGTTAAACCGGAATACTTTTTAAATCGCAGTATGTCCTGGCT
>OFHK01000170.1_pt1 | contig 20518 bp, 17 predicted proteins | sample 1521951 | NCBI WGS metagenome assembly OFHK01 (sample SAMEA2468436, study PRJEB22500) | soil metagenome | biome: Glassland; feature: Farmland; material: Clay | place: Australia | collected 2013-01-31 | depth 0.55 m
CGGGGCCAGGCGCGCCAGCCTGCACGGAGGGCGAGCGGAGGGCCGCGGGGAAGTTCGTCTCCCGGGGGCCGCCGGACGAGCGGGCGGCCGGGGCCGAGGGCACCGGCGCGGGGGGCGACGCGCGGCTGGAGCGCGGCTACGGCGCGTTGCTCACGACGGCCGGGCCCGCCCCGGCGGGGGCGTGATGAGCGCCGCGGCCGCCGCCCCAGTGCGGCACCGGACACCGCGCGCCACCAGCGCGATCCCGCGGGGCGCCGCGCGGCTGCTGCTGATCGAGTTGCGCCGAAACGCGATGCCATGGATCCTGCCGCTGATTGCCGCGCTGTTCTGGTTCGACTCCTACCGGCCCAGCACCGGCACGGCGCAGCTGTATGTGCTGCGTACGTTCTGGAACATGGGCCAGGGGCACACGATCATCGACTTCGGGCCGTTCGTGGCCGGCGTGGCCGCCTGGATGGGATCGCGGGACGGCCGCCGCGGCCTGGCTGACCTGGTGACCGCGACCGCCCGGCCGCGCTGGGCGGCCCAGCTCGCCACCTGGGCCGCGACCGCGATCTGGGCGGTGGCCGCCTACCTGGTCTTCGTGGGCGTCATGTTCGCGGTGTACGCCCACCAGGGCGTCGGCGGCACGCCCCCATGGTGGTGGGTCGCCGTCGGCGCCACGGCGGTGACCGCGTTCAGCGCCGCCGGGTTCGCCGTCGGGGCCTGGTGGCCGAGCCGGTTCGCCGCGCCGCTGGCCGCGTTCGGCGGTTTCCTGGCGATGGCGATGTCGTCGCAGACCGGGTTCAGATCTCCCAGCGGGTGGGCGCTGATCCTGCCGACCAACTCCAACGGCAACTTCGACCAGACCGACTCCGGGATCTTCTACCCCTGGCTGCCGGACCTGCCGATCGCCCGGATCATGTTCCTGGCCGGGATCGCCGTCGCGGCACTGGGCCTGACCGGCCTGCCCGCCCGGGCCGGCGGCCCGTGGCTGCGCCGCGCCGCCGCTGTCGTCACGCTCGCCGCTGTGGCGTCGGCGGGGACCGCCGCCGGGCTGGCCAGCAACGCCCGGCTGTCAGCGCACGGCATGGTCATCCCCGCCCTGCACGACGCCGCGAACGACGCGCCGATCACCTACACTCCCGCCTGCGGCCGCGCCGCCGGGGTCCCGGTGTGCCTGAACCCGGCCTACCGCCGATGGCTGCCAGACGTGAACGCCGCGCTGGCGCCGGTGCTCGCCGAGGTGGCCGGCCTGCCCGGCGCGCCAGTGCGTGCCACCCAAGTCGCCGCGGCATACCCCAGCAGTGACGGCAGGCCTCCGCAGGCGATAACGCTTGGCGGCCACCCGCCGGTGCTCCGCATGTCGCTCGGCTCGGTCAACATGGCGGGACCGTGCGGCTTTTGCGATGGGCCCGTGGCCACGAAACAGTTCGCCGACCAGATGCGGCTGGCGTTCGCGCAGGCCTTCGTGGGAGCGGTCAACGGCCCCGGCAGCCCGGTGCAGCAGGCCACGCAGGCAGCGCTGCTGCAAGGCGCCGGGATACCGTTCGCCGCGCAGCCCAAGCTGATGGCCACCACCAAGAACAGGCCAGGACCCCCGCCAGGACCGGCGACCGGGCCGGTCTACGCAGCGGCCCAGCGGCTCGCCGCCCTGTCGGCCGCGGCCCGGCACGCCTGGCTCACCGCTCACCTGGCCGCGCTGCGGGCCGGCCGGCTCACCCTGAAGGAACTGCCATGACCACCGCAGGCCTGCACCGGCCGGTGCCGGGAAACGTCCCGCCTCCGGCGGCCGGGACCCGGCGAGACCGGGCGGCCGCCGGATGGCGGCTGGCGCGGCTGTACCTGGTCAGCCGCCGCGTACCGATGGCGCTGGCGCTGCTGGCCGGGCTCGGCGCGCTGCTGTGGGCCGCGCTGCACTGGCACTGGAACATCGCCGGCGGCGCCGCCGCCCGGGAGTTCATCCCGCTGACGATCCAGACCGGGGCCGCGGCGGTGATCGCGGTCACCACCTACGGGCCGTTCGGGGAGCCAGAACGGGCTGCCGGCCGGTGGCTGCCCTGGCTGCGGCTCGGCGCGGCCGTAGCGCTCACCACCGTCGCGTTCGGCGCGCTGGCCACCGGGGCCGCGGCGGGCGGGATGCCGGGCGGGACCCTCGCCCTGCTCCGCAACCTCGGCGGCATGGCCGGCATCGGCCTGCTGGCCGCGGCCATCGCCGGCGGCGCATTCAGCTGGACCGGGCCGATGGCCTACCTGCTGATCACCGAAGGGGCGCTGGCCCACCGCTCGGCCACGCCATGGGTCTGGCCGGCCCGGCCGCCGCACGACCGCGGTGGCGCGATCTGCGCCTGCCTGGTGATCGCCGCCGGACTGGTGCTGATCACCGTGCGCGGACCGCGGGAACCGGGCCGCGAGCCCGGCCCCGCAAGCTGAGCCCGCAGCAGCGCCATCACCATCGCGACCAGGCCCCCGCCCGGCACCAGCCCCCGCGGCCCCGCAGGGTCAGCCCCGCTGACCGCAGCCCGGCTGCTGCGGATCGAGCTGCGCCGCAGAACGCATCCTCGGGGTTCGCTTCACATCAGCGGTCATCGAGACCGGGACACTTGCGCTTTGATTCTGATTTAAATAAGATATCTCAGATACCCCCGGTAGGCCGGACGTGCAGCTTCACCCAGAACGAAGGCCCGCACGATGACCGCCGAACCCGAAGGAACCGCGACGTGGGCGCTGGCCTACGCCAGCGGCGGCTGGCCGGTCTTCCCCTGCCAGCCGGGCAGCAAGGAGCCAGCCACCCGGCACGGGTTCCATGACGCCACCACCGACCCGGCCCAGATCAGGCGCTGGTGGGACCGGCTGCCGGCCGCCAACCTGGCCATCGCGGCGGGCCTGCCAGGACCCGACGTCCTGGACGTCGACGAGCGCGGCGCGGCGGGCAACGGCTTCGCCGCCTACCACAGGCTCAACCGCGAAGGACTGCTGGGCGGCGCGGGAGCCGTCGTCGCCACCCCGGGCGGCGGCCTGCACGTCTATTTCGCCGGCAGCAGCCAGGGGTCTGGCCGGCTTGCGGGTCACCATCTGGACTTCAAAGCCAGCGGTGGGTACGTCCTGGCGCCGCCGTCCCAGGTCAGCGGCAAGCCCTACCGCGTCATCTCCGGCCAGGCAGCGTCCGGGGTCCTGGACTGGGCGGCGGCGGTCAGCCTGCTGGACCCCGAACGGCACCGGCTGACCCTGCCTAGCCGCTTAGCCCTCAGTGACGTGGGCCGCCTGGCCGCATGGGTCGAGGGGCTGGGTGAGGGGAACCGCAACAGCGGCCTGTTCTGGGCGGCGTGCCGGGCCGTGGAGGCGGGTGAGCCCGGTCAACTCGACGAGCTCGCCGCCGCGGCCGCCAGAGCCGGGCTCGATGACCGCGAAATCGCCCGGACCATGGCATCAGCCAGGCGGACCATCCAGGGCACACGGGCATCGAGTCGGACGGGCAGCCACACGGCGACCGGCCGGCCGGGCCTCGGCAGAGGCGTGTATGCCGAACTTGACGGCATCCCGCAGGCAGCCGGGCAGGCCCGTGCGCTGGCCCGTGATCTTCTGGGCACCGGCCACCCATCCGTGAACGACGCCGCGCTGATCCTCAGCGAACTGGTGAGCAATTCGGTCACCCACAGCCGGTCAGGCCGCGACGGCGGGACCCTTGCCATCGCCGTCGAGATGGCCCCCGGGCCGGGCGACGTGCACATCAAGGTCCGCGACGCAGGCGGGCCGCACGCCCCAGCGCAGGCCGAGCCTGGCCCGGACAGTGAGCATGGCAGGGGGCTGGCCATCGTCACCGCACTGGCCGCCGAGTGGGGCACCCAGACCAGCCCTGCCGGCCGCTCTACCTGGTGCCGCCTGAAGGCCAGCCCGCGCCCGGACGCCACCGACCGCAGCCCGGAACGGGAGGCCGGCTGATGACCGGCCGACAGGCGCGACCCGCGAACCGAGCCGGGAGACCGCCACGCAGACCGTAGCCGGTTTCCCGCTCCGCGGCCCTGCCCGGGCCTCCGTCCGCGATGGCGGCCCGGGCCCACCCCATGCATGGGAGGCGGACCGGTGACGCGCCGCCGCACGTGGGAGCAGGTGGGCGAGCCGCTGTTCGGGGAGGACTGGTGGGCTGAGGATCAGCGGCTGTTCGCCGACCGCCTGGCCCGCCGCTCCCCCGCCCCGCCCCGGCCCCGGCGCAAGGCCCGCCGCCCCGCCCGGCCCGGTACCCGGCCCGGCCCGGTACCCTGCCCAACGACCACATCCAGGACGCCCTGTTCTCCACTGACGACCTGACCTCGCAAGGAGGCGAGGATGAACCGCTACGGCCTGATGGCCCAGAAACACTGGGCACGGTGGCTGCCGGCCCGGTACGCCTCGATCGAGGACCCGGCCAGCTTCTTCTCCGACCTGGGGAATCAGGTGGTGGAGCGGATCGACGCGCTGGCGCTGAGCCTGGCGGGCGACGACCAGCCCGGGGAGGGGTACCTGGGGAAGGCGGGCCGTCTGGGTCAGGCACGGCATCAGGCGGAGGAGATCGTGCTGGCGGACATGGTGCTGCTGGACCCCGAGCCGGGGACGGAGGACGACCCGCCGGGCCCGCCGGCGCAGCCGTAGCCACCGCGCCGCCCGTCTTCCGGCCCGCCAGCCAGGCGGATCTGGCGCCATCGGGCAGCGTGTCCCGGGTCCGCGCGAACCTGGCCGCGCTGGCCACGCTGCGCACCATCCAGCAGAAGGCGCGCCCGGCCACGGCGGAGGAGCAGCGCGTCCTGGCCCGCTGGTCGGGCTGGGGCGCGGTCCCCGAGGTCTTCGACGCCCAGCGGCAGGAGTTCGCCTGGGCGCGCACCCAGCTCACCGGAATGCTGGACGAACAAGCACTGGCTGCGGCCGCGCGCAGCACCCTGAACGCCCACTACACCGATGCCGCGCTGGTCCAGGCGATGTGGACCGTAGCCGCCCGGCTGGGGTTCACCGGTGGCCAGGTGCTGGAGCCGGGCTGCGGCTCGTTTCATTGTGTAGAGGTGTCTCACGAACTGGAATGGCTCAGTTTGATGTCGGCGAGACGTGCGCGGGCGTTGCGGATTGAGTGTGTTGTCCCAGCTTGTGTGCTGCTCGGTCACGGGGTGGGTTGGTTAGCGGCCGTGGGGCCATCGCCCGTCGGCGACGGGGGATTCTGGGTCGAACCAGAGGCGGGCCTGGTCGGGGCTGGTGGCCAGGGCTTGGGCGATCTCGTGCCAGCTGTGCCCGTTCGCGCGGGTGTCGTGCACGAGATGGGGCAGCCACCGCTCGGCCTGGTCCATGAGGCTTGTGGCCAGAGCGATGACGGCGAGGTCGTCGCCGAGCCAGACGCCGCGTCGTTCGGCGAGCGCGGTCAATGCGTCGTCGATGAGGTCGAAGGTGTCGTCGCCGCTGTGCGGGGCTGGGCTGGTGGGCATGGCTGGCTTCTTGCTCCTGTCCGGTGGCCAGGGGTTCGGTGGCCAGGGGTTCGGGCCGCCGGCGTCCGTTGGGGGCGTGCGTGAATGCCGGGATGGTCCGGCAGGTGGACGTCAGCACATCCGCCGAGATCCTTACGCCTGCCGAGAACCCGCCGAAGAGGGGCCAGGGAACGGTCTTGCCCCGGGGCTTCGTTCTGGCAGACGTCCTCCGGCAGACCGGCGGCGCATACCAAACCGCGATTCCCCTGTCGGGAAAGTTCCGCGGCTGCATCCGCGCCGTGGCGCAGCTCACCTCGGACGACGAACTCTTCCGCATCGCGGAGCTCCCCGAAGTGCCGGTGTCGCTGGAAAACTTCCGCCAGCTTGACCCGCAAACCCGCTTTGTCATCGTCTGCTGCCTCGACGTGAATGTTGCGGAGACCCCGCGGTGGCGGCGGATCCCGGTCGGCATCCCTCCCTGGCCGCGGGGCGAACCCAGGATTCTTGACCGGTGCCGAGGTGCTCACATCAAAGAGCGTGCATTTCCAAACGGCAGGAGCTTGCATCACGTGGTGCCAGCTGCGGGCCATCCCGGCATGACCTCCGGCTGCAGTTGACTACCGCGCACCGCCATACAGGCCGGACTCCAGGTGCCGGCTGCCATCCGTTGCCGTGCCGTGGCCTTCAGCGCCTCCCGTTCGGTGTCATCGACGCCGGCCCCGAGTGCTCGATCTCTCGCGACCCCGCACTACATGAGCCGTTGCTGCAGGCGAGTGCGTACGGCACCAGGCCGGGATGAACATGCACCGCCGAGCACGCTCCCGATGATCAGTTCCGCCGACCAGGTTTATGGGCTGACATAGCGGGCGAGCAGGGGGATGAGCCCCTGCGCGTTGGGGCTGCCCCAGCCGGTCACCGGGTCCCAGCCGGGCGCTGCCTGATAGCCGACGATGGTCTGCGGACCGAACTTCACGGCGTTGGTGCCCGTGGTCACATCGTGAAACGCCTGGTGGTAGGCGCTGCGGACGATCTGGTAGAGGGCGGGGTTGACGAATCCCAGGTTCCGGCCGGCGGACTGGTCGGCCAGGGCGATGATGGCTGCCCATAGCGGGACAGCGGCGCTCCCCCCGCCGGCCGCGATGAAATGGTCCTTGCCGCCCTCGCTGAAATCGAGGGCCATGCCGGAATGAGTATCAGCGTCGGCAGAAACGTCGGGCAGGCCCCTGGTGGCCCCGATCCCAGCGATGCCATCCTGGTAGGCGGGCCGGGGGAACAGCCGACTGAAGCCGCCACCGGAGGCTGCCGGTCCCCCTGCCGCTGCTGGGACGTTCCAAGCGGTCTCGCCGATGTAGGCACCGGTTGTTCGGCTGGCCTGCAGGCTTGTGCCGCCAACAGCCAGGACGAACGGATCTGAGGCCGGGAAGTCCACCCCTTTGACCTGGGTGGAACTTGTCCCGGTACCCGGACAGACAGTGGCGGCCGCTCCGGAGTCCCCCGTCCCCGCGACCACGGTAACGCGGTCGCGTTGCGCCGTCTGCAACACCGACTTTATCTGGGCTGTCACGGCCGGGGTGAAACACTGCTCTCCTGCGCCGATGCTCAGCGACATCACGCCAGGATGTTGCGCCAGGCCTAGCCTCATGGCGGCTGCGAGAGCCGCGGCTACCGTGTCTGGGCTGGCCGTGTCCGATGACGGAATTAGGACTTCCCGGATTGCGGCGCCGGGCGCGAGGGCGTGCACGATCTCGGTGTCCAGGACCTCCTCGATGCCGACGGGGCCGGCAGCCAGCCAGGGCGACGCCGCGTGCGCGAGGGTGTTCACAACCTGCAGCCGCGCGGCGGGCAGGCCGAACACGCTGTCAAATCGCGCCAGGTCTTGCCGGACGTCGGTACTCGTTGGCACGCTGCCGTCGGTACCGGCTGACGGCGATCCCGTCGCGGAAGAGGGGAACTCCAGCAACACGACGGTCTGCCCGTGGCCGGTGATCCCGCGATCCAACAACGGCTGGATGCCGTAGGCAGTACGGAACTGCTGAGGCCGGAAGCACGGTGACCGGAGTGTCAGGCAGTCAGCTGGCACAGCACCTGGTGGGCTGGCAGTTGCCGGTGCTGTCGCGCTCTTGCCAGGCAGCAGGTGCTCGCAGGCCTCATAAGCTCGCGCCGCGGGGCTGTTGCCGTTGCCGGTCAGCTGCCCGCCGAAGCTGAAGCTTGCCGATGGCTTGGGGATGGGGAAGCCCGGCAGGCCGTGGGCTCGCATGCAGTGCGCGAAAGCAAGGTTTTCCCAGTAGGTCGCCGGCTTGGCCGGGGCAGAGCCGGCGGAGGGCGCGGGACTGCCGCCGCCGCACGCCGCCGCCAGTACGGCGACGGCTGCCACCACAGCCAGTGCCCCCGCGCCCGGCGGGCGGCGGCTGACTCGCCGGTGATAACCCTCGCCGGCGTGGCAGGCCTCGCTCAGCCCTGGCAGCACCCGGCCGCGGCCGGTGTCAGATGCCCGCACGTCGCCGGGTGGAAAGCCCCTGGTGTTTGTGTCCATAACTGGTATTCCTCGGGCTCGAAGGCCAGGCGTATGACTGACGGAAGTGCGGTGCGGGCGGGGGCGCTTCAGCCGGCAGGCGCCTGGCATGAGGCCGGCGGGGTGCCGGACCGCCTGGATTCCGGAGTGGCATGCTGGGTGCTAGGCGTCGCGGCGGGTGACCGCGACCGCTGTCACGGCGATGAGGGCGGCGGCGAGGAGCACGAAAATGCCGGTCTCGATGCCCTGGAATGCCCAGTACCGGCTAGCGGGCTGGTAAGTGATCAGCAGACGGTATCCGTGAGCGTTCAGGCACGAACCGAACTTGAACGGGCCCTGGAAGAGGAGCGCCCGGCACGCGGATGGCAGGTTGCTGATCGGCAAGGGCACGCCGCCAAAGCTGATGCTAGGCCCGCCGAGGACCTGGGTGGCCGGTACCTGACCACCTGGGCCGGCGACGCCCCCCGAAACCAGCCAGTAGGATCCTTTCGGCAAGGCCGGGGGGTGGTGCAGGAAGCTGAAGGTCTTGGTGAGCGCGGTCAGGTAGTGCGAACGCAGATCCTGGCCGATCACCAGGCGCAGGAAGGTGAAGGCGCCGACAGTGACGGCCATGGCGGGCAGAGTGCGGCGGAGCAGCGTTCCGGCGGCGATACCAAGGGCCACTGCGAACAGGGCGTAGCCGATAGGGGCGATGCCCTGGATGTCGAACTGAGCGGGCTGGAAGTTCTGGTGGTTGAGGGCGTTCAGCGGGCTGGACCACCAGGTGACGAGGGCCGAGACAGCGCCGCTCCAGGCGGCTGCGGCGAGCAGGGCCCAGCCGGCCTTGACGGTGAGCCAGCGGCTGCGGGTGATGCTCTGCATCCAGGTGAACTGGCTGGTGCCGGTTTCGAGTTCCCGGGCGACCAGTGGCCCGCCCCAGAACACTCCCAGCAGGCACGGCACCACCACGGTCAGCGACACCAGGAAGGACAGCAGAGGGCTGCCCAGGTTCAGCGCGTTGGCGAGGTTCCCGCAGGTATGGCTGGCGGCGCACGAGGTGAGGGCGGAGTGGTACTGCAAGGCCATTTGCCGGCCGGTGACCAGCAGCAGGACCGCGAACACGGCAAGGGCGGCGGCGGCGCGGTAAGCCTGGTTGCGGTGCTGGCGCCAGACAAGCCAGGTCACTGGTCTTCTCCGATCGCGGTCAGATGCGTCGGCGCTGGCCCGGCCTGCTGGCCCAGGTAGCCGAGCACCAGTTCTTCCAGCCCGACGTCGGCGGCCTGGAAGGCCGGGTCGATGATGGGCCCGTTGCGGCGGATGAGCAGGGTGGTCTGGCGGGCGGTGCGCACGGCGTGTACGAGAGTGTGGTCGCGTTCGATAGCCGTGGTGTCCTTGCGCGGTCCGACCAGGACCTGATGCTCGGCGAGCAGGGTGTCGATGTCGCCGCACAACTGGACCCTGGATGCGGCCAGCAGGATGAGGTGATCGCAGACCCGTTCCAGATCGGCGATCAGGTGCGAGGACAGCACCGCGGTCAGCCCGCCTGCGGCTACCGCATCGGCCAGGGTGGCCAGGAACTGCCGCCGGGCCAGCGGGTCGAGCGCCGCGACGGGCTCGTCTAGCAGCAGCAGCCGCGGCTGTTTGGCCAGCGTCAGCGACAGCGCCACCTGGGCGCGCTGGCCCCCCGACAGCGCGCCCACCGCCTGGCCAAGCGGGATGTTCAGGCTCTCCAGCCGGCGCTGCACGGACGCGGCGTCCCAGCAGGAGTTGAGGTGCGCGCCGATGCCGATGTGATCAGCGGCGGACAGGCGCCGGTACAGCGGGATCTCCTGGGCCAGGAAGCCGATGCCAGCGAGAAACGGCGGGTTCTGGCGCGGCGTGCTGCCGAGCACCGCGACCTCGCCGCCGCTCGGGCGGGCCAGCCCGGCGAGCACCCGCAGCAGCGTTGTCTTGCCGGCGCCGTTCGGGCCGATCAGCGCAGATATCCGGCCCTCAGGGACGGTGATGGCGCAGTCGGTCAGGGCGGTGACCTTGCGGTAACGCTTCGACAGGGCGCGGGTGCGGACCGCGGCAGTCTCGCTGCTGGCCATCAGGCGGTCTCCTCCTCAGCGGCCGCTCGCAGCGTGGTGCGCAGCAGCGATTCGATCGACTCGTCATCCAGCCCGGCCTCGCGGGCGCCGGCGACCCATTGCGCCAGGCTGCGGGCCAGCCGCGCATGCGTGCCGGGGGGCGGGCCTGCCGGGCGGCGCACCACGAACGTGCCGTGCCCGGCCCGCGGCTCGACCAAGCCGTCGCGTTCCAGGTCGCGGTAAGCCTTGAGGACGGTGTTGGGGTTGACCGCCGTGGCCGCGACGACTTCCCGCACCGTGGGGAGCTTGTCGCCCACATCGAGCACCCCCATCCGCAGCGCCTGGCGGACCTGCTGGACGATCTGCAGGTAGGGGGGCACGACCGAGCGGCCATCGAGCCGGAAGCTGATCACAACGGTCTCCTCAAAGTACTAAGGCCTTAAGACTTTAGATCGACTTACGGGTGGTCGTCAACGAGGAACCCCGGTCCTCTTACGGCACAGCCGCAGCGTTCGATGACCTGTTCACCTTCGTGCACGACCCGACGACGCTGCTCGTGGCGTTCAGCCGGGTCGCGGGCAACCGGGGCGCGAACACGCCCGGCGTCGACGGCCTGACAGCTGCCAGCGACGGGGCGGCCATCGGGGTGCTCGGGTTCCTGGACTGTTGAGCGGCACCGTGGATGCTAACGGGGCGGGGGGTTTTCCGGCATTGTGTGCGCCGATGATGCTGGCTGCTTGCCCCCGGGATTTGTGAGTTGGTTGGCGGCGGCACCTTGCCGATGGGGGCATGCGTAGGCCCTCCCGGTGTCTCTTGGCCGAGTGCTCCCGGGAGGGCCGTGTAGCGCTCGGAGGCGCTGGTGCTCACGGTAGGGGCGAACACGGCTGAGGTCGAGGGGCGGCTGGCGGGCGGGGAGCTTGGCTGCCCGTGCTGCGGTGGGGTGCTGGCCCGGTGGGGGTGGGCGCGGAGGCGGGTGCTGCGGGGTGGGCGTGGGCTGGTCAGGCTGCGGCCGCGGCGGGCCCGCTGCGTCGTGTGCGGTGTGACGCATGTGCTTTTGCCGGTGTTCGCGCTGGTGCGGCGGGTGGATCTGGCGGAGGTGATCGGGGCGGCGCTGGCGGCGAAGGCGGCCGGCGCGGGTGCCCGGTCGATCGCGGCGGCGTGGGGCCGGCCGGTGGACACGGTCCGCGGCTGACACCTGGGAGGCGCCGGCAGCTCACGCCGCCAGCGCAGGTCGGGATGTTCGGGGCGAGCTTGTGGCTCGACGCCCGAAAGTCCGGGTGAGTGCCTAATCGGCGTTATGCAGGGAGTCGCGCCCGAACGGTCCACCCGACCCGTCACAGAACGGGCAGGGCCGGTCATGCCGCATAGACGCAGCTGACTTGACGGGAACAGGTCGCAGCAGGCGGCCAGCGGTCCGGCAAACCGCTCCATCTACCTCTCACCAAGCGCACGCACCCGGCCTGGGCTGCGGCGTTGCCTGCCGATACCTGGGCACGGCCGTTGCCGGATGCCGTGCCGGGGAACTTCTCCGCGCATTCTCCGCCGCATCCCAGCGGTCCCCGCCTGGATCGCGCTGACCAGCACAAACGCGCCGCCCTCTGGGCAAGCGGCAGCGGAACCCGGGCTCTGCCGTGAGGCGCTCAAGAGCGCCGCGTAAACGCTTCTGACCAGCGGTTTTGTGTGGTGGCAGGTGATGGATTCGAACCATCGAAGGCTGAGCCGACGGTTTTACAGCCCGCTCCCTCCGCCCGAGTCACCCCCCCGCTGACCAGCACATATGTGCTTCGAGGCGGAAGTTCCGGCTGCCGCCGTCCGCTATGCGTCCGTGCGCCCTGGGTTCGAGGAGCCGCGCAGCCCACGGACGGGGCGCTTTCGGCCACGGACGGCCGGGGTGGGAGCGGTCATGCTGACCATCCGTCGGGTTTTCGCCTCCGACCTGGCATTTCAGGATGCCTGCTCATGTCACCGTCTGCCTCGTGGCTGTGTTCGGACTCGGGCTGGGTGTCCTGGGTGCCGAGTGTGTCGGTGATGCGCTTGTTGGGCGGCGTCGGCCTGCCCGTCGATGACGTGCGCAGTGCCCCTCAGCTTTCTACCGGAACGCCTGCTGCCTCCTTGCCGATTTTGTGCGGCCCAGGGCTGAGTCAGGGGAGTTCGGCATGAATACAGATGACGCTTGCCGCGCCCCTGGAAGCCCGAACCGCAGCCGCCAGTGGCGTGGTCCACGACCATGTGGGTGATGGCCAGCAGGGCGGCACCGGACAGCAAGAACAGCGCGACGTATAGCCCGGTCAGCCGCAGTCGGCGCGGCGACCGTTGCCAATATCGCGAAGCTGCACGCCGTCACCGCTGGGGGGCGGCGGGCTGTCGCTGACCGACTCGTGGCTGACGATCGGGTTCGGACATGGAGCGGCGCTCGCGCTTCCGCGGTACGCGGGCACCCGCGAGGTGAACCCGTTGCGGTGCAGCAGGTACGAGACGCCATTACTCGTTGTGCAGGACGGTGGCGATGGTGAGGCGTGCTGCGGCGCGAGCAGGGATGAACGCCCCGAGGATGGCGATGACCAGTCCGGAGAACGCCAGCGCGGCGACGAGTGCCACGCTCCACACGTTGACCATGTAGGCGGGCAGGATGAAGGTCCCGGCGTGGGTGATGGTCGCTATCACCAGGCGGTGGGCGAGGATTCCCAGCGGCAGGCCGATCAGCGTCCCTGCAATGCCGAGTTCGGCCATGGAGGTGACCATCATGGCGGTGACCTCGCCGGGTGTCATCCCGATCGACTTGAGCATCCCCAGGTCGCGGCGGCGCTCGCGGATGCTGAGCACGACGGTGTTGAACACTCCCAGCGCGGCGACGATCGTGAGCAGCACGGTGAACATCGTCGCGGTGGTGGCGACGATCTCGGTGCCTGCGTTGATCTTGTTATTCGGCTGAGGGTTCAGGCCCGGGCCGGCGTTGCGGACCGCGGCCATGTAGGCGGTGACGCTGGTGCCGCTGGCGAGCTGGACGCCGTAGATGTCGGCGTGTCGTCCGGGCGCGAGGGTGGTCAGGGTCTGCCAGTCGGCGGTGATCCCGTTGGGATCACCGGCCCAGGTTTCCCCGACGATGGTGACCGTGGTCGGCTTGCCGCCCATGTTCAGCGTCAGGCGGCTGCCGATGGTCATGTCGTGCTCGCGGAGGAATCCAGGGGGGGCGACGGCCTGGTAGGGACCGTCGATCCAGTGTCCCCTGACGACGGGGCTGCCCGTGGCGGCGGTAACCCCGCGGTCGAAGGTGACGTCGATGTTCTGGGTGGAGCCAACGAGCCTGGCCATTACTCCCAGGCTGGCGTCGACGTGGACGGCGCCGAGGGACCGCAGCAGTGCCTCGGTCGCCGCCGTGCCCGGCAGGGAGGCGGCCTGGCCAGGCAGCCCGGTGAGCACCGTGACCTGGTCGGGCCCGTGGCTCTCCGCCAGGTTCCCGTAGCTGATCGCCGTGCTGGTCAGGCCGGCGCCCATGGTCACCGTGAGCACGCCGAGGACGACGGCCGCCAGGGTCAGGCCGGTGCGGGCCGGGCGGGCGAACGGCATTCCCAGGCCCAGGCTGACCGCGCGGGGCAGCCTGGTGCCGGCCAGCATGCGCTGGATCCGCACGGCGCGGCTGGTACCTGGCGCGCTGCCCGCGCTGATCGCCCGCGCGGCCGGCAGCCGACGTGCCCGCAGCGCGACACCGAGAGCGGTCGCCGCGACCACGGCGAGCAGGCCGGCCAGGGTCGCGGCGTGGATCTGCGGGCTGAACGCGGCGCTGGGCGGCACGAGTCCCTGGCTGGCCAGGCCTGCGAAGGGGCCGGCCGCCGCGGTACCCGCCGCCACGCCGAGGACGCAGCCGGCCAGGGCGGGGATGCCGACCATCACCAGGTAGACGGCGGTCACCTGGTCCGGGGTGTAGCCGGTGGCCTTCAGGACGCCGATGTGCCGGTAGCCGGATACGACCGCGCCGCCGATCACGTTGGTGACGATCAGCACGGCGACGGCCAGGGCGATGATGCCGAAGGCCAGCAGGAGCGGCGCGTATACGCCGCCTAGCAGGGAGGAGTATTCGTGCTCGACGGTCAGGTAGGACTGAGAGGAGACCAGGGCGCCGCGGGGTAGCCCGGCGGTGACCGTGGCCAGATCCCTGCTGATGTCGGCGGCCGTGGCAGCGCTGGCGAAACGGTAGAGCATCTGGGTGGCGTGCGGGTGCAGCGCGGTGATCCCGGCAGGCGTGACCCAGGCGCCCGCGGACTGGCTCGCGCTGTAGGCGACGCCGACGACGGTGAGTGCCCGGCCGCCGGACACCTTGATGGACGAGCCGAGGAACGCCGGGCCGACGTTCTTGCTGGCGGGCAGGTCGACCACGATCTGCCCTGGCCCGGTGGCCCAGTGGCCCAGCCACAGGTTCAGGTGGTCCACCGGGCCGCCCGGGCCGGAGCGGCCCACTACCGTCAGCGGGCCCGGCGGGACCGGGCTCGGCGGGACCAGCCCCAGCCCCTGGAACTGCGCACTGGTGACGCTGGTGACGTTGACCGTGGCCTCGGCGAAGGGGCCGGCCGCGGCTGTCACTCCCGGCTGGCGCGCGGTCTGCTCCAGGCGGGTAACGCTCACCTGGGCGGAGTCGAAGGCCGCGACCAGGTGGGCGCCGTTCTGCGCGGCGAACGCGCTGCCGAACGGGTTCGCGGCGGCGGCCAGCTCGCTGAGGGCGATCACGATCGTCACCGCAGAGACGAACACGACGAGCCCGATGACGGCAGTCTGCAGGCGGCGGCGCCGGACCGCCCCGCGTGCGGCCAGCCAGACCGCGCTCACGAGGTCCGCTCCATACTGACATCGCCGGTGATCTCTCCGTCGGACAGGGTGACCACCCTGCTGGCGCACCGGATCGCCAGGTTCTGCTCGTGCGTCACCATCAGCAGTGTCTGCCCGATCTGGTTCAGGTCGATCAGCAGATCCATCACCTGCTCGCCGCTGCGGCTGTCCAGCGCCCCGGTCGGCTCGTCGGCCAGCAGCACCGCCGGGCGGTTCATCAGCGCCCTGGCCACCGCGACCCGCTGCCGCTCGCCGCCGGACAGCACCCCCGGATACGCGTCCTTGCGGCCGGCGACGCCGAGCTCGTCGAGCAGTTCCATCGCCCGCCTGCGGGCCTGCGCGGGCGCGGTTCCCGTCAGCTGCGCGGCCAGCGCGACGTTGTCGAGGGCCGACAAGTCGTCCAGGAGGTTGAAGAACTGGAAGATCATCCCGATCCGCCTGCGGCGGAACAGAGCCAGCCCCTTCTCGTCCAGCCTGCCCAGGTCCTCGCCGTGCACCACCACCGACCCCGACGTCGGCCGGTCAAGCCCGGCGACCATGTTGAGCAGCGTGGACTTCCCGCAGCCGGACGGCCCCATCACCGCGACCGCCTCGCCGCGGCGGATCCGCAGCGAGACCCCGTCGAGTGCGACCGTCCCGTCATAGCTCTTGCGCACACCGTCGAGCCGCACGACGACCTGCGACGCGCCGTCTTCTGTGCTGTCGTCAGTCTTCATATCTATGGACGCTAGGCGGGGCGGCGGGCCCGGGCGTCAGCCCGCCGGTGCAACCTCACGACCGTCTCATCCTGGCGATGTACGGTGCTGCATCCGGCGATGGATGCACGCCGTGGGCGCGGATGGGAAGATCGAGCGCATGGGACCGTCCTGGGCTGCCTGGCTCGCCGCGACGCTGGCGGTGGCATGCGCCGCGGGCCTGGGACTGGGACTGGCGCGAGCCCACCGCCTGCACCGGGCGGCGAGCCAGGACCGCAGTCTGCTGCTCGACCGCGAGCGGGAGAACGCCGCGCGGGCCGCCGTGGATGCCGAACGGGCCAGGATCGCGACCGAACTCCACGACATCGTCAGCCATAACGTCAGCCTCATGGTCGTCCAGGTGTCGGCGGCCCGCGAGATCCTGGCCGCCGCGATCCCCGGCTCGCCGACGCCGCCGGAGGCTGACCGGGCCCTGCGCGCCGTGGAGGACGCCGGCCGCGGCGCGATGAGCGAACTGCGGCACTTGCTGGGCCTGCTGGCGCCCTCCCCCCAGGGCGAGGATGAGCAGGACCTGTCACCGCAGCCCAGCCTGAGCCGGCTGAGCCCGCTGATCGACAAGGTCGCGTTCGCCGGCCTTCCGGTCGAGGTCCGGATCTCTGGCGAGCCGCGCCCGCTGCCCGCCGGGATCGACCTGACCGCCTACCGGATCGTTCAAGAGTCGCTGACCAACGCGCTCAAGCACGGCCACCGGGCCAAGGCCGACGTCACCATCCGCTACGCCGACCGGTCGCTGCGCGTCGAGGTACTGAACACCGGGCCTAGCGTGCTCACCGGCACAGCCGCCGCGCCCGCCGGGCCGGACCCGGGCACGGGCCGCGGGACCGGCGCCGGCCGCGGCCTGCTCGGGCTCCGGGAACGCGTCGCGCTATACGGCGGCGACCTGGACGCCAGGCGGCGCCTCGGCGGCGGCTACCGGGTCCGTGCCCGCATCCCGCTGGACCCGCCATGACCAAGCCTGGCCCGGCAACGGGCACCGAGCCGACACCCCGGGTCCTCATCGCCGACGACCAGGACCTCGTCCGCACCGGGCTCCGCATGATCCTCACCGCCCGCGGCATCACCGTGGCCGGCGAGGCCGCCGACGGTGCCGAGGCCCTGGCCGAAGCGCGCAGGCTCCGGCCCGACGTGGTGCTCATGGACATCCGGATGCCGAACGTCGACGGCCTGCAGGCCACCCGGCAGATCCTCCGACACCTCCCGGACTGCCGGGTGATCATGCTGACCACCTTCGACCTCGACTGCTACGTCTACGACGCCCTCGCCGCCGGCGCCAGCGGCTTCCTGCTTAAGGACGTCACCCCCGCGCACCTCGCCGCCGCGGTGCGCCTGGTCGGCACCGGCGACGCGCTCCTGGCCCCCTCGATCACCCGGCGGCTCGTTGAAAAGTTCACCTCCGGCGACCGCGGCCCGCACACAACAAGCCTGGCCATCCACCGCGACCTGACCGCCCTGACCCCCCGGGAACTGGAGGTGCTGACCTTCATGGGCCACGGGCTGTCCAACGCCGAACTGGCCGACACGCTCACCCTCAGCGAAGCCACCGTGAAAACCCACGTCGCCCGCATCTTCGCCAAGCTCACGCTCCGGGACCGCGCCCAGGCAGTCGTCCTCGCCTACGAAACCGGCCTCGTCACGCCGCAGCCTGCCCCGCCCGACCGTGATCAGCCAGATGCCACGTCCCAGCACTCCAGACAAACGCGCCCCTAGCCGGAAGTCCCCCGCAAGCCGGTGCAGCGGCGCGCGCCAAACCCGAACACACTATCCGGCATGGCCCGTCCGTGGCCGTCCGTGAAACAGCCGACGGTTACACCGACCGTCCTACCGGCACGAAACCCGTCCGCTATGCGTCCGTGGACCCCGCAACGCAACGGTCCACAGCACGACAAGATACTACCGCCGGGCAGGCACCAACTGTGAGAATCCTGACAATTCAATCCCTGTACAGAGGTTGAAAGGCTGAGGTCTACGGCGGTTCTGGTTCAAGGGCGAGTCCGGTTTGGGCGAGGAAGGCGTCGATGAGACCGGGCCGGTACTGGATGGCCTTGAGCCGGTTCTCGATGATCGCGGTGAGCTGGTCCACGTCGCTGGCGGCGAGGTTGCCCAGGCCGTTCTTCATGTTCGCCCAGGCGCCCTCAACGGCGTTGAGGTCAGGGGCATAGGCCGGCAGCCGGGCTTCGGTCAGCCAGTCCGGGTGCGCTGCGATGAAGGTGCGCATCGTGGCGCTGATGTGGGTGTTCAGGTTATTGAGGGTTATTCAAAATCATTTGCAATTGAGAAGAAGAGCAAGCCGCGGGCAGCGTCATACGCATCGAAGTAGGTACAGTACGGACGGCGGTAGTCGGTATGAAATATCCGCCAGCTCTTGAAGTGAGCGACGAGGCGCTCGACCGGAGCCCGCAGCGCGGACACATGCGCATTGTTCTTCTTGTCACCTTTGCTTAATTCTCCGCCCTTGGGTTTCTTGCGCGGCGTGACGAGACCGGTTCCCTGATATCCCTTATCGCCGATTCCGCCACCAGAACTCTGGACGATCTTTTCTACCGGAGTCTTGGCATATGCAGTCGCATCATGAGTGCGTCCAGGCAGTGGATCAGAAATGTAAACAGCATCACCATTGAGCAGGCATATAACATTGGTGTCCATTCACGGGTCTGGCGCGGCCATTGAGGCTTGGCAGCCGGTGTGACACGCCGTGAGGCCGGGATGTTTGAACCTCTAGTTCAGGTTGAGCATGCTTGGATCTTGTGTCCGGTGAGCCCGATCCGTCCGGCGTGGCCGGTGAGCAGCGTGAGCTGGTTGCGCGGCTGCGGGCGGTAATCGGGGCCAGGGATGCTGAGCTCGCCGCGCTGCGGGAGGGGTTCGCTGCGGTGCGCGCGGACCTGGAGGCGGAGCGGGAGTTGCGGCGGCGGCTGGAGTTGCGGGTCGCTGAGCTGGAGCGGCGGCTGCGGATGGATAGCTCCGATTCGGGGACGCCGCCGTCGAAGGAGCGGATCGGGGCCAGGGAGCGGCGCCGCGCGGAGCGGCGCGGGCGGGATGCCTCGGAGCGGGAGCGGCGCAAGGACCGCAAGCCCGGCGGGCAGCCCGGGCATCCCGGTAAGGGGCTGTCCCGGGATCTGGACCCCGATGAGCGGCGCGAAGCTGACCCGCCGTCCCAGTGCTGCCGGTGTGGGGCCGGCCTGGCCGGCGCGGAGGACGCGGGATCGTCGTGGGCGCAGGTCTGGGACGTCAAGATCATCCGGCACGTCCTGGAGTACCTGCTGCCGGGGCTGCGGTGTCCGTGCTGCGGGACGGTGACCACCGCGGCGCCGCCGGCCGGGGCGCATGCGGGGTCGGTGTCGTACGGGCCGCTGCTGAACACGGCGGCGGTGTTGCTGACCGCCTACGGGAACGTGCCGCCGGAGCGGGCCGCCCGGGTGATCGGCATGCTGCTGCGGATGCCGGTCTCGGCCGGGTTCGTGGACAAGGCCAGCGCCCGGCTGGACGGGCGGCTGCAAGACGCCGGGCTCGATGCGGCGATGCGCGCCGCGCTGGAGAAGGAGCCGGTGCTGGCCGCCGATGAGACCCCGGTCAGCGTGCTGACCGCGGACACTGACCCGGGCAGCGGCGAGCCGGTGCCCGGTGCGGCGCAGGTGATGGTGATCCGCACCCCTGACGAGCGGCTGGTCTGGCTGCAGGCCCTCGGCTCGCGGCGGGCGGAGGCGATCACCGCGCTGCTGGCGTTCTTCACCGGCTTCCTGATCGTCGACGGGTACTCCGCTTACCAGCAGCTATCGGGCAAGCTCGCCGGGATCCAGCAGTGCTGCCAGCACATCATCCGCCGCTGCCGCGCCGTCACCAAACTCGGCCCCGGCAGCCTGCAGTCCTGGGCCGGCGAGGTGATCACCATCTTGCGGGAAGCGCACCAGGCCGTCCAAGACGCCCGCAGCCGCGGCCAGCCCCGCCTGGACGCGGACCTGCTCGCGGGCCTGCGCCAGCGCTACGACGACGCCGTTCGCTTCGGGATCATCCACAGCCGGCTGCGGGACTGGGACGCCGGCGGCAACCACCCCGGCTACGTCCTCGGCTGCTGGCTGCGCGACCACGCGGACCAGGCCTGGCTGTTCACCACAGAATTCGCCGCCGGCGTGGAATGGACCAGCAACTCCGCCGAGCGCGCGGTCAAAGGCCCCAAGCGTCATCAGGCCGTCTCCGGATACTGGCACACCCAGGACACCCCCGGCCGCTGGTGCCGCATCCGCAGCTACCTCGACTCAGCAGCAAACCACGGTCTCACCGCGCTCGACGCCATTACCAGCGCCCTGGCCGGCGAGCCCTGGCTACCGGCCACCCAGCCCGCCATCCCGATCACGCGGGAAGCGAAGCCGTGCCCGGCGCCTGCCGTTGCCTGGCTACCGGCCACGCTGCCCGCCATCCCGGCCGCGGCCTGACAATCTCGGGTCTCAACCCCCGTGAATGGACACTAACATTGAGCAGGCATATAAGTTGCGCATTGAATCCCGTGGTCCCATGCTTGCGGCTCCACAGTTCGCCGTGGCCGCCGTAGGACCAGCGGGGCGTGATTGTGCCGTCTACCAGGCACACTCGCCCCTTGACCACCTCGATGGCGTCCTCGGCGGACGGTACGAACTCCTCCAGGACTGCTCTCACAATGGGTACCAGTTTCGCGATTATCCGCGAGACGGTGGGCTGCGAGATACCACGCAGATCACCGAGAAACTCCTGCGGGCTGTTGTGCCGGATATACATGCACGCGATTTCAACCGCATGGTACAGGCCGCAGGACCTCGGGCGGCCCAGCTTCTTCGTCCAGGGCTCGGAAAGCGCCTCCCCAGCACGCCAGACGAGTTCCTGAGTGTTATTCACGCGGGGGTGCCAGGTTTGTGGCAAATTTCCGGTTAGCGGCGCGCCTACGTGAAAGGCGGCCTGCTTCTCGAAAGGATTGGGTTACCACACTCAGTCCCACAGAAACAGGCCGCG
>OFHK01000171.1_pt1 | contig 20509 bp, 16 predicted proteins | sample 1521951 | NCBI WGS metagenome assembly OFHK01 (sample SAMEA2468436, study PRJEB22500) | soil metagenome | biome: Glassland; feature: Farmland; material: Clay | place: Australia | collected 2013-01-31 | depth 0.55 m
CCGGGGCAGGGGCGACAGCAAGTGGACCGGGCCCGCCGACGAGCTGACCAACTCGGGTGGTAGCCGCAGCGCCGTCTTCTACGCCATCGCCGACGGCAGCGAGGGCGGTCAGACGCTGACGTTGACGACCATCAGCAACGCCCAGCGCGGTGGCTCGATCACCTACCGCATCCGCAACTACGGCGGCGACCCCGACCGCCTGCTCGAGCCTTCGCTCTTCGAGCGCCGGCCGGGCCTCGACCGGGTGCGGCGCAGGCTGCTGCGCGCCGCCGGCGTCGCGCTGTCGCCCCTCGCCGGCATCCCGGTCTCGGTCAAAGACCTGTTCGACATCGCCGCCCAGCCGCCCCCCGCCGGTGGCGGCGCGACCGAGCGGGCCAGCAACTGCGCCACGTCCACGACCTCCAGCGATTCAGCCGCCTCCCTGGAGCTCTTCTTGGCGCTGATGGCGTCGCCGAGCATGACCAGGCAGTACGGGCAGGCGGTGGAGATGGTGTCCGGATTGGTGCCCAGGGCCTCGTCGATGCGTTCGGTGTTGATCCGCTTGCCGATGCGTTCTTCCATCCACATGCGGGCGCCGCCCGCGCCGCAGCAGAATCCGCGGTCTTTGCAGCGGTGCATCTCCTGCGCCTGCACGCCAGGGACCTGCTCCATGATTTCCCGGGGCGGGGAGAAGACCTTGTTGTGCCGGCCCAGGAAGCACGGGTCGTGGTAGGTGATCTTCTCGGCCACCGGGCCGACCGGAGTGAGCTTGCCCTGCTCGACGAGTTTCGCTAGCAGCTGGGTGTGGTGTACCACCTGGTAGTTCCCGCCAAGCTGGGGATACTCGTTGGCGATCGCGTTGAAGCAGTGCGGGCACGACGCGACGATCGTCTTCGGGGCGGCCTCGTTCAGCGTCTCGATGTTCTGCTGGGCGAGCATCTGGTAGACGAACTCGTTGCCGATCCGCCGCGCCGGGTCCCCGGTGCAGGTCTCAGCCGGGCCGAGCACCGCGAAGCTGACCCCGGCGGTGTGCAGCAGGGTGGCGATGGCCTTGGTGGTCTTCTTGGCCCGGTCTTCGAGCGCACCGGCGCAGCCGACCCAGAACAGGTACTCCACGTCGTCCCCGATCGGCCCGTCCACGACCGGGACCTCGAAGTCGAGTTCGGTGATCCACTCGGCCCGCCGGGCTTCGCCCATGCCCCACGGGTCGCCCTTGTTCTCCAGGTTCTTCAGCATCCCCGCCGCTTCCACCGGGAACGCCGACTCGATCAGCACCTGATGGCGGCGCAGATCAGAGATGTGGTCGACGTGCTCGATGTCGACCGGGCACTCCTGCACACACGCGCCGCAGTTCGTACACGACCAGAGCACGTCAGGGTCGATCACCCCGTTGGCAGCGGCATCACCCACCAGCGGGCGTTCGGCTTCTTTCTTGATGTGGCCGGGCAGCTTCTCCCTTTCCTCGTCGCTGGCCGCGAGCAGCCAGGGCGCCTTGGCGAGTGCGTGGTCGCGCAGGTCAAGGATGAGCATCTTCGGTGAGAGCGGCTTGCCGGTCGCCCACGCCGGGCACTGCGACTGGCACCGCCCGCACTCGGTGCAGGTAGCCATGTCCAGCAGGCCCTTCCAGGTGAAGTCCTCGATCTTGCCGCGGCCGAAGACGTCGGTGTCGGGGTCGGCTTCCTCGAAGTCGAGCACCCTGCCGCCCGAGCGCATCGGCTGCAGGGCGCCCAGGCCGTTGGGGCGGCGGGAGAACAGGACGTTCAGCGGGGCCAGCATGATGTGCAGGTGCTTGGAGTAGGTGACGAACACCAGGAACCCGAGCACGACCGCGAGCTGGGCCAGCACGAACACCGTTTCCAGCACGCTGTTCACGCCCGTCCCCAGCGGGGCGAGCCAGTGCCCGACGATCTGGGACGCGAACGCGCCGTGGGCGTAGGGGAAGACCCCGGTGTTGATCTGCGCGCCCCGGTAGAGCAGCAAGGTCGCGACCACCAGGAAGATCCCCGCCAGCACCAGCCAGGCGGCGCCGGTGTGCGAACCGGAGAACCGCGAGTCACGGCCAAGGCGTTTGGGGTCGGTGCGCAGCCGGATGACCGCGAACGCGATGATCCCGCCCAGCACCCCGGCCGCGAACAGGTCCTCGATGAAGCCGGTGAATGCCCAGTGGCCGATCCACGGGATCGCGAACGTCCGGGAGAACAGGTCGCCGTAGGCCTCCAGGATCGTCAGCAGCAAGACGATGAAGCCCCAGAACGTCAGCGCATGGGCGACACCCGGCACCGTCCACTGCAGCAGTTTGCGCTGGCCGATCACCTCGGTGGCCTGGACCTCCGCGTCGCGGCCCGGATGCTGGCGGACCGCCGCGGTGCGCTCCGGCGCCGGCTGCCCGGTCCTGCCGACCCGGTACAGCCACCACAACCGCCGGCCAGCGAGGGCGAATGCGGCCACCGTCAGTGCCAGCCCGATTACGATTCGCACAACCACGCGGACCTCCCGGAGACGTTCCGTGCCAGCGTACGTCGCAGCCGGCTCGCCAGGTGATCATGCCAGGAGTGCATGCAGCCAACCACGATCATGGTGATCCCGGGCGAGGCCGTCATGCGCGGCGGCCAAAGTTGAGCTGACCCGGCTCAACTCATTTGACGATCGCCCAGCATAGTGGCAAACTTGCGTCGACAACGCTCAACTTTTCGTTCACCATCACACACAAGGACTACTCATGGCACGTGCGGTAGGGATTGACCTCGGGACGACCAACTCCGTCGTCGCTGTCCTGGAAGGCGGGGAGCCCACGGTCATCGCCAACGCGGAGGGCTCGCGGACCACCCCGTCCGTTGTCGCCTTCGCCAAGAACGGGGAAGTGCTCGTCGGGGAAGTCGCCAAGCGGCAGGCGGTGACCAACGTCGACCGGACGATCAGGTCGGTCAAGCGGCAGATGGGTACCGACTGGACCGTCAAGATCGATGACAAGAAGTTCACCGCCCAGCAGATCAGCGCCTTCGTCCTGCAGAAGCTCAAGCGGGACGCGGAGGCCTACCTGGGCGAGACGATCACCGACGCGGTGATCACGGTGCCTGCCTACTTCAGCGACGCGCAGCGGCAGGCGACCAAGGAAGCCGGCCAGATCGCCGGGCTGAACGTGCTGCGCATCATCAACGAGCCGACCTCCGCCGCGCTCGCTTACCACCTGGAGAAGGAGAACGAGGCCACGATTCTCGTCTTCGACCTTGGTGGCGGCACCTTCGACGTGTCCCTGCTGGAAGTGGGCGAGGGCGTGGTCGAGGTGAAGGCGACCAGTGGCGACAACCACCTCGGTGGGGATGACTGGGACCAGCGGATCGTGGACTGGCTGGTGCAGGACTTCAAGAACGGCTACGGGATCGACCTGTCCAAGGACAAGATGGCGCTGCAGCGGCTGCGGGAGTCGGCCGAGAAGGCCAAGATCGAGCTGTCCGGCTCGTCGGAGACAACGATCAACCTGCCCTACATCACCCACTCCGAGCAGGGCCCGCTGCACCTGGACTCCAAGCTCACGCGCGCGGAGTTCGTCAAAATGACCTCCGACCTGCTCGACCGCTGCAAGGGGCCGTTCAAGCAGGTGATCAAGGACGCCGGTGTCAAGCTGTCCGACATTCACCACGTTGTGCTGGTCGGTGGCTCGACCCGGATGCCCGCCGTGGTCGAGCTGGTCAAGGAACTGACCGGCGGCAAGGAGCCCAACAAGGGCGTCAACCCCGACGAGGTCGTCGCGGTCGGCGCCTGCCTGCAGGCCGGTGTGCTCAAGGGCGAGGTCAAGGACGTCCTGCTGCTGGATGTGACCCCGCTGTCGCTGGGCATCGAGACCAAGGGCGGCATCTTCACCAAGCTCATCGAGCGCAACACGACCATCCCGACGAAGCGCTCGGAGATTTTCACCACCGCTGACGACAACCAGCCCTCGGTCCAGATCCAGGTCTACCAGGGCGAGCGGGAGATCGCGGCCTACAACAAGAAGCTCGGCATGTTCGAGCTCGCCGGCCTCGCCCCGGCGCCGCGCGGCGTGCCGCAGATCGAGGTCGCCTTCGACATCGACGCGAACGGCATCGTCAACGTCTCCGCCAAGGACCTCGGCACCGGCAAGGAGCAGTCGGTGACCATCACCGGCGGGTCCGCGCTGGCCAAGGATGACATCCAGCGGATGGTGGACGAGGCGGAGAAGTACGCCGAGGAGGACGCCAGGCGCCGGGAGGAGGCAGAGGTCCGCAACCGTGCGGACACCCTCGTCTACTCGACCGAGAAGTTCGTCGCCGAGAACTCCGAGAAGATCCCCGATGACATCAAGTCCGAGGTGGAGTCGGCGATCGCCGACCTCAAGAAGGCACTCGAGGGGACCGACGTCGACGCGATCAAGGAAGCGACCGAGAAGACCGCGCAGGTCAGCCAGAAGATGGGCACCGCCATCTACGCCCAGTCCCAGGCCAGCGCCGGAAGCGGCGCCAGCGGCCACGCTGCCGGCGAGACGTCGGACGATGAGGTCGTCGAGGCCGAGATCGTGGACGAGGAGAAGCCGGGCGAAGAAGGTGGCGCCGCCTGATGAGCTCACCGGAGGAGACCAACTCAGGGCCGGTGATCCGCGACCACAGGCGGATCGATCCGGTGACCGGCCAGGTCAGGGATCCCGGGCGGACAGGCCAGGCCCAGCAGGCGGGCGCGCCCCGCGGGCCGGCGACAGCGGCCCGCGGTTCTGCGGCCGGTAAGCCCAGGCCGGGCAGGCACGCGGCCTCCAAGCCGGGCGGCACGCCCGGCTTGGAGGGGACCGCGGCCGGCGGGGAGCCGGCGCCGTCACCCGCAGCCGGGGCGGCGCCTGGACAGCGGGCTGAGGAGCCCGGCCGCGAGGAGGCAGCGGCAGCTGACCGCCAGGTGGCTGACCAGCTTGCCGAGCGCACCGCCGACCTCCAGCGGGTGACCGCTGAATACGCCAACTACCGCAAGCGCGTCGAGCGGGACCGGATAGCGGTGCGGGAGCAGGCCCTGGCCAACGTGCTCTCCGGGCTGCTGCCGGTGCTGGACGACATCGGCCGTGCACGCGAGCACGGGGAACTTGTCGGCGGATTCAAGTCAGTCGCCGAATCGCTGGAAGCCGCGGTGACCAAACTAGGGCTGGACAGCTTCGGGGAGCAGGGCGAGCCGTTTGACCCGAAGGTGCACGAAGCGCTGATGCACTCCTACTCCCCCGACGTGACCGAGGCGACCTGTGTCCAGATCCTGCAGCCCGGATACCGGGTGGGTGACCGCGTCCTGCGCCCGGCCAGAGTGGCCGTCGCCGAGCCTGGCGAACCCGAGGAGGACCACGGGCCCGGTGGGCCAGCTGGCCCGGCCGACTCGCAGGAGTCCCGTGCGGACCACGACTAACGTCCGGAGACGCCGGTGAGCACGAAGGACTACCTCGAGAAGGACTATTACAAGATCCTCGGCGTCTCCAAGACATCGACCGCGGACGAGATCAAGAAGTCGTACCGCAAACTCGCCCGCAAGTACCACCCCGACGCCAACAAGGGGGATGCCAAAGCCGAGGAACGGTTCAAGGAGATCTCCGAGGCCTACAACGTGCTGTCCGACTCCAAGCGGCGCAAGGAGTACGACGAGGCGCGCTCCCTGTTCGGTGGTGGCGGTTTCCGCACCCCCGGAGCCGGCGGCCAGGGCGGTTTCGGTGGGTTCGACCTGGGCGACCTGTTCGGCGGCGCTGGCGGCACCGGCGGCGCTGGCGGCGGGGGACGCCTGGGCGACCTGCTGGGCGGGATGTTCGGCGGGCGTGGGGGCACTCAGGCGCGGCCCCGCCGTGGCGCGGACGTGGAGACGGAGACCACGCTGGGCTTCGGTGACGCCATCGACGGCGCCACCGTATCGCTGCGCCTGACCGGTGAGGGACCGTGCCCGACCTGCCATGGCACCGGGGCCAAGGCGGGGACCGTGCCCCGGGTCTGCCCTTCCTGTGAGGGAACCGGCCAGTCCAGCCGGAACCTGGGCAGCTTCGCGTTCTCCGAACCCTGCCGGGAGTGCCGGGGACGCGGCCTCGTGGTCGATGACCCCTGCCCGGCATGCTCAGGCAGCGGCCGCGCCATGAGCTCGCGCAACATCCAGGCCCGGATCCCCGCCGGCGTCGCCGATGGGCAGCGGATCAGGCTCAAGGGCAAGGGCGCACCCGGCGAGCGGGGCGGCCCCGCCGGGGACCTCTACGTGCGGGTGCATGTGACACCGCACCCGGTGTTCGGGCGCAGCGGCCACAACCTCACCGTGACCGTGCCCATCACCATCCCGGAGGCGGCGCTCGGCGCGGAGATCAAGGTGCCCTCCCACCGGGGTACGCCGGTTAGCGTCCGCATCCCGGCAGGCACCCCGAACGGGCGGACATTCCGGGTCCGGGGCAAGGGTGCGCGGCGCCCGGATGGAACCATCGGCGACCTCCTCGTCACGGTCGCCATCCAGGTGCCGCAGAACCTGAACTCGGCGGCCAGGGATGCGCTTGAGTCCTTCCGCGAGGCGACCGCCGGTGAGGACCCGCGGGAAGACCTGCTGCGGCGGGCGAGGCAGACGTGATGAGAGCAGGCCGGCGAGCAGCGCCCAGCGCGTGTGGGAGGTGACGTGATGAGCAGCCCGTTCGAGATGTCCGACGATACGCCCGTGTACGTGATCTCGGTCGCGGCTCAGCTCTCCGGCCTGCACCCGCAGACGCTGCGCGCCTACGACAAGGTAGGACTGGTTTCCCCCGGCCGTACCGCCGGGCAGAGCCGCCGGTATTCGCTGCGCGACATCCTGGTCCTGCGCGAGGTCCAGCGGCTGTCAGGTGAGGGCGTCAACCTCTCGGGCATCAAGCGGATCCTGGAGCTGGAACACGAGCTGCAGCGGTTCCGCGAGGTGCTCGCCGAGATGACCGCCGAGGTGTCACAGCTGCGCATGGAACTGGAGTCGACCCGGGCGGTGGCCGCCCGGCTCGCCGGGCTGCTGCGCAACCGCGGGGCCGGCGCCGAACTGGTCCCGGTGCGAGACCAGGGCGGATCGGGCGGCAGGCCACAGCCGGAGCCGGAGCCAGCGGCGGATGTGCAGCGCCCAGGCTTGCCAGCCGCCGACCCCGGCGACGTGCCCGGCCCCGGCAGTCCCACCGCTGTGGCCCTGCGGGCCGACGCGGACCTGGGCACCGACCCCGGTGTTTCCGCCGAGTCGGCATGACAGACCGGGGCCATTGCCTCATTCACCCAACTAACCACCGACATTCGGGAAGCACCTGATGGACGACAAGCTGACCCGCAAGAGCCAGGAGGCGCTGTCGGACGCGGTCAGGCGAGCGACCGCTGAGGGCAACCCGCACGTGGATGCGCTGCACCTGCTCGCAGCCCTGATCGGGCAAAGCGGCGGGACGGCGGCTCCGTTGCTGCGCGCGATCGGGGCCGACCCCGCCGCCGTCCTGGCGGACACCGGTGAGCAGCTGGCCAAGCTACCCCGTGCGGCGGGGGCCACCGTCAGCGCACCAGACATGTCGAGGCCGGTGCTGGCCACCATCGCGACGGCGGCCAAGCGTGCGCGGGAACTAGGTGATGAGTACATCTCCACCGAGCACCTGCTGGTCGGCCTGGCAGCCGACGGCGGCCAGGCGGCAGACGTGCTGCGCAGGGCGGGAGCCAAGCCAGACGTGCTGCTTGACGCTTTCGAGAAGGTGCGGGGCCATGCCCGCGTCACCTCGGAAGACCCGGAAGGCACCTACCAGGCACTGGAGAAATACGGGGTCGACCTCACCCAGCGTGCACGCGACGGCAACCTCGATCCGGTGATCGGCCGGGACACCGAGATCCGGCGGGTGATCCAGGTCCTGTCCCGCCGGACGAAGAACAACCCGGTCCTGATCGGGGAGCCGGGTGTCGGCAAGACCGCCGTGGTCGAAGGCCTGGCGCAGCGGATCGTCGCCGGGGACGTGCCCGAGTCGCTGCGCGGGAAGCGGCTGGTCGCACTCGACCTGAGCGCGATGGTCGCCGGCGCGAAGTACCGCGGCGAGTTCGAAGAGCGCCTCAAGGCCGTGCTCAACGAGATCAAGGAGAGCGAAGGCCAGGTCATCACGTTCATCGACGAACTGCACACCGTCGTAGGTGCCGGCGCGGCCGAGGGGGCGATGGACGCCGGGAACATGCTCAAGCCGATGCTGGCCCGGGGCGAGCTGCGGATGGTGGGCGCCACCACCCTCGATGAGTACCGCGAGCGAATCGAGAAGGACCCCGCACTGGAACGCCGCTTCCAGCAGGTCTTCGTCGGGGAACCCTCGGTCGAGGACACGATCGCCATCCTGCGTGGTCTCAAGGGGCGCTACGAGGCGCACCACAAGGTCCAGATTTCCGACGCCGCGCTGGTCGCGGCCGCCACCCTCTCGGACCGCTACATCACCGCGCGCTATCTCCCGGACAAGGCCATTGACCTGGTCGACGAAGCCGCCTCGCGGCTGCGGATGGAAATCGATTCCCGCCCGGTCGAGATTGACGAACTGCAGCGCACCGTGGACCGGATGAAGATGGAGGAGATGGCGCTGGCACGGGAAGCCGATCCCGCCAGCAAGGAGCGCCTGGAGCGGCTCCGCGCGGACCTTGCCGACCGGCAGGAGCAGCTGACCGCGCTGGTCGCCCGCTGGGAGCGGGAGAAGGCCAGCCTGAACAAGGTCGGCGAGCTCAAGCAGCGCCTCGATGATCTGCGCGGGCAGGCCGAGCGGGCCCAGCGTGACGCGGATTTCGAGACCGCCTCCCGGATCATGTACGGGGAGATTCCGGCGCTGGAAGCCGAACTCGCGGCAGCCTCCGCCCTGGCCGGCGAGGACGGGGCCGCCCGGGCAGCGGTGACCATAGCAGGCCCGGCGGAAGCGCCGATGGTCAAGGAGGAGGTCGGCCCCGACGACGTCGCCGACGTCGTCTCGTCATGGACCGGCATCCCGGCGGGCCGCCTGCTCGAGGGTGAGACCGGCAAGCTGCTGCGAATGGAATCCGAGCTCGGGAAACGGCTCATCGGGCAGGCGCAGGCGGTCGCTGCGGTATCGGACGCAGTGCGCAGGTCCCGGGCTGGCGTGGCCGATCCGGACCGGCCGACCGGATCGTTCCTGTTCCTCGGGCCAACCGGAGTGGGCAAGACCGAGCTGGCGAAAGCGCTCGCCGAATTCCTCTTCGACGACGAGCGGGCCATGATCCGTATCGACATGAGCGAGTACGGCGAGAAGCACTCGGTCGCGCGGCTGGTGGGCGCCCCACCCGGCTACATCGGCTACGAGGAGGGCGGCCAGCTGACCGAGGCGGTGCGGCGGCGCCCCTACTGCGTGGTGCTCCTTGACGAGGTGGAGAAGGCACACCAGGAAGTCTTCGACATCCTCCTGCAGGTCCTCGATGACGGCAGGCTCACCGACGGGCAGGGCCGCACGGTGGACTTCCGCAACACGATCCTGATCCTCACCTCAAACCTCGGTTCGGCGTTCATCGCCGACCCGGCACTGAACGAGGAGGCGAAACGCGAGGCCGTCATGAGTGTCGTCCGGGCGACGTTCAAGCCCGAGTTCCTCAACCGGCTCGACGACGTGATCTTGTTCGATGCCCTGACCACCGCGGAACTCTCGCAGATCGTCGATCTTCAGGTTGCCCTGCTGGCCCGGCGGCTCGCCGACCGCAGGCTCACCCTCACCGTCTCCCCGGCGGCGCGCGAGTGGCTGGCGCTGACCGGATTCGATCCCGTCTACGGCGCCCGGCCGCTGCGCCGCCTGGTCCAGAGCGCGATCGGCGACCAGCTCGCCCGGGCGCTGCTCGCGGGCGGGATCACCGACGGGGACACAGTCCTGGTCGACCTCGATGCCGCGTCGGATTCGCTGGTGGTTTCCGCCGGTAAGCCGGCGACGGAACCCGGCTCCGACGGCAAATCGTCGAGTAGCCGGTCATAGGCGTCCTCCGGCAGCCCGATGTCGTTACGGATCCGGAAGCGCAAGCTGAGGAGCAGCCGCAACTCGGCCCGGTCAGCGCTGGGCAGGCTCCGCGCCCGGTCGGCGGGATCCCGCCCGGAGGCGCCACTGCCGGGCACTTCGGGGTTCCCCGCGGGTTCCTCCGCTTCCGGACCGAGGGCCACCGGGCCCGGGTCATAACCCAGGCACAACTGGACCCCAGCGTTCGCCCAGGCAAGCGCCCCTATCATGTCGGAGCGCTCTGCCAGCAGCTCGGCCAGCAGGTCGCACATCCGCGGATCGCGTGGCGGTTCGGCCGCCAGCCGGGCGAGCAGCGATTCGGCCTCTCCCGTTTCGCCCATCATGAACAGCGCCCGCGTCAACTGCACCCGCGGATCGACGGAGGAGGGGCCGCCGTCCTCGATCGCGCGCATGAAACCATTGGCCGCGGCGGCAGGCTCATCGGCGAGCAGCCATTGTTCGCCTGCCCGCATGTATGCCTCGGCACGAGGCATCCCCGCTGTCTGGGTGCCGGTGTCAGCCAGCTGTGTCATTTCCTGCGCCGCTGCCCGGTGATCGCCCGTGGCTGCGGCGTCAAATTCGATTGCGTCAAAAGCCTCACGGCTTAGTACACCCACGAAAGACAAGGTACCCATCATGGATGCGGTACCAACGCCGCAACGCAGCCCGGCGCGGAGGAAACCTGGCCAAGAGGGCGATGCGGGCGGGGATTCCGCGTGCTGCGCCGCCCTCCGGTGAGCGCACAGTCCGCAGATCCGCGGAACACGGCCCTGGGTGCCCTGCCCTGGCCGGGCACGCCCCAGGGGAGCTGGACACGCCCTAGTGGCGGGCCCGCTCCAGGGCGTCCCAGAAGCCACGGCGCAACGCGTGCCGCACCTCGTCGTGAAGAAGGGAGTCGATCGGCAGGGCCGAATCCTGCAGCAGCCGTGCTTCCAGGTCGGATGGCATGCGCGGCTTGCGGGCGAGCACCGCTTCCAGCCAGAGCGCCGGCGCGTCACGTGCCACCGACTGGCCGAAATTGAAGCCCTCGCCATGTGCGGACTGCACCGCGTCCGCGAGGGAAACGGCCGCTGGCTGCGGTACCGGGGCGTGCTGGGCGGCCGGCTGCGGGCCGCTGTAAGGGCCCTGCTGCGGCACGTAGGCAGACCCGGCATCGGCAGGGTCAGCCGGTGCGCCGGGGAATTGCTGTTGCGCCCGCTGGTCCTGCGGCCCACGCGCGAAGCGCCCGGTGGGGCCTGCCGACGGGTACGTACGCACCGCACCGTGAAGTTGCTGCCCCGTGGGCCCGGCTGGCCCACCCGGGCCCGCTGGCCCGGCATGGCCTGGCATCGGGGGACCCGGCGGGCCGGTCAGCGCCGGGGCGGGCTGCGTGCCCGCCATGGCCGGCCTTGGCCCGTTCCCGCCCTGCGCACCAGAGACATCGGGCCCGGTGCCCTGGTACCCCATGGGTGGCGGCGCCGGGTAGGCCGGCTGGCCGGCCTGCGAGCCCGCTGGGCCGCCCTGCATCGGGGACGCACCCGCGGGACCCGCCGGAACCGGTGGCTGTGGCCCGGGCTGCCCGATCACGCCGGACGGGCCTCCGGACCCGGCTGGTACAGGCTGGCCCGAGCGGGGGGGCGGCTGCATGCCAGGTGGCTGCTGCATCATGGATGGCTGCTGCATGGCCGACTGCGTCCGCATGGCCGCGGAGTTGTGCGGAGCAGGCTGGGCGGGCGGTGAAGGCATCGGCGCGGGCTGCTGCTGGTGCATCGGCGCGCTCTGCTGCTGGTGCATCGGCGCGCTCTGCTGCTGGTGCATCGGCGCGGGCTGCTGCATACCAGGCTGGCCGGCCATTCCCGGTGCCCCGGCCCCCGGCTGCGGCATCTGCGGGACTTGAGTGTGGGCACCCGGCGATCCGGGAGCGGTGGGCTGGCCGGCCTGCATGCCGGGAGCGGTGGGCTGGCCGGCCTGCATGCCCGGGGCGGCGGACTGGCCGGCCTGCATCCCCGGCTGCGGCGGCATCCCGGTGGGCGCCGGGACGCCGGGCATCACAGGCATGCCCTGCGGGCTGCCGACATCCTGAACGGGGGGGGACTGGTGGATGGCAGAGGGCTGGCCGGACTGGCCACCACCCTGCTGCGCCGGCTGCACGGCCCCACCGGTCGGGCCGGAGTCATTAGCTGACGGGAGGGAACCCGGCTGGCGTTGCGGCATGACCCCACCGATCGGGCCGGACTGGTCAGCCGACTGGAGGGAACCGGGGTGCCCGTTGACGGCCGGCTGGGCCGCGCGCTGGTAGTCCGCGATGACCGGAGCCGTGTAGATCTCGGGCGGGGCCGAACGCGAGCCGGCCGGCAGCGCGTGCTGATGACCGAGGGCACCTACCGGCCCGTGGCCGTTCGTCAGCACCCGGCCCGGGTACGCGCCCACGGCCCGGCGCTCATCATCCCTGAACGGTTCGGCCCCCACCACGAGGTCCACGTAGGGGCGGAGATGCGCCTCACCGATCTCGATGATGTCGTCGCATTCCTGCCGGAGCGCCCGGGAGATCGTCCAGTTGCCGTCCACCGTGATGTGCACGATGGTGACCCGCACCCCGAGGTCCTGAACGTCCGAGATGACCTGGGCCAGGCCTTCCTCGGCGCTGACCACCAGCGCGTCGCTTACCGCACCGTTGCGGGCCAGGGCGGTCAGGTCGCGGTGGATCTCGCTCTCCACACCCTCACGCCGGCCCGGCCGCATCCGGCCCAGGCGGAGCTTCACCCCGGGCAGGTCGGCGAGCGCGTCGTGTTCCTGTGTCCGCCTGCCTTCCACGGTCGCCTCGTACCAGTAGCAGCGCAGCAGCGGCAGCCCGGTCCGGTCCCGGGCCACGTTCCCGAGGAACTGGAGAATGCCCGCATAGTTCCAGGAAACTGACTCCCGGTGGCGGGTCCCGTGGACAGCCATCGCACCATCTGCCAGCACGTAGCCCGCGTCCACGAACAGCGCGCACCGATCCACGCGACACCGTCCTTCCCGTCGACGCGAGACGTTACCAGCGCATAGCCGCCGCCGTGATGGACTGCGCACAGATCGCGGCAACCCGCAGGAGACAAGAAGTCCGCTGTTGGCGGAACCATCGCCGCCGGCGTGCACGGCCGGGCAGGATCCCAGTCATGCGACTTCTTGTTCTCGGGGGCACCCGCTTCCTCGGGCGAGCCATCGTGGACGAAGCGATCAGCCGTGGCTACGACGTCACGACCTTCGCACGGGGGCTGAGCGGCCATCCCCGGCCGGGCGCCGAGGTGCTGCAGGGAGACCGTACCAGCTTCCCGGATCTGCTCCAGCTTGCGGAGCGGGATTGGGACGCGGTCATCGACACCTCGACGATCGCCCCTGTGCACGTCGCCGCATGCGCCCAGCTGCTCGCCGGGCATGTGGGTCACTACACCTATGTGTCCACCATCTCGGTCTACCGGGATTACCCGGCCGCCCCGGTCACCGAGGCGTCGGCCGTCCATGACTGCCCGGCCGACGCCGCAGGCACCGTGGAGTCGCTGGGGTACCCGCAGCTCAAGTCGGGCTGCGAACGGGCCGTCCAGGAAGCGATGCCGGGCCGGAGCCTGATCGCCAGGCCGGGCCTCATCCTGGGACCGCACGAGAACGTGGGACGGCTTCCGTGGTGGCTCAGCAGGGTCGCGCGGGGCGGTCCCATGATCGCTCCCGGCTCGCCCGATGCCCCGCTGCGGCTGACCGACGCACGCGACCTCGCCGCCTGGCTGACCGGCAACACCCGGCGTGGGATCCCCGGCATCGTGAATGTGCCGGGCGCAGCCGGGACCACCTTCGGTGACCTGCTTGCGACCTGCGCGGAGGTCACAGCGCCACAGCGCACGGCCGATCTGGAGCTGCGCTGGACGGCTGACCCGGTCCTGCTGGCGGCAGGCGTGGAACCCTGGATGGAGCTTCCCATGTGGGCGCCGGGCATCCCCGAACTGGCCGCGACCTGGCAGGTCTCCGGGGACCGGGCGCTGCGGACTGGCATCCGCTACCGCCCGCTCCTGGACACGGTCAGCGACACGTGGCACTGGATGCTGCAGGATGCTGCCAGCCAGAACAGGCCCGTCTCCGAGTTCGCACGGCTCCCCGGGATCGGCCTCGACGCCGACCGCGAGCAGGAGATCCTCGCCTCGCTGTGACCGCCCACGCCCAGTTCAGAATGCCCGGGTGGGCCTGCGCTATGGCGGCTGGGTAGGCTCGCAGTCCGTGAACGACCGCGACGAACTCCTGCGCGTGATCAAGGACAAGGCCGTGGTGCACGGCGATTTCGTGCTGTCCTCTGGACAGCACGCGACCTGGTACATCGACCTGCGGCGGGTGCTGCTCAGCGGGCAGGCCGCCCCGCTGGCGGGCAGGGTCATGCTGGCGGCCACCGCCGACCTTGATTACGACGCCGTCGGCGGCCTGACACTGGGGGCCGACCCGGTCGCCAGTGCGATGATGCACGCCGCCGCCGGCCAGGGCAGAACCCTCGACGCCTTCGTCGTCCGCAAGGCGGAGAAGACCCACGGACTCCAGCGCCGGATCGAGGGCCCTGACGTCGCCGGGCGCAAGGTGCTGGCGGTGGAGGACACCTCAACGACCGGCGCCTCGGTGCTCGCCGCCGTGGACGCATTGCGCGAGGCAGGCGCCCAGGTGGTCGGCGTCGCAGTGATCGTGGAACGGGGTGCCAGGGACCGGGTGACGGCGTCCGGGCTGCCCTTCCGCGCCGCTTACGACATCGGCGACCTGGGCCTCGGCTGAGGCTCACGCCCGCCACTGACCTCACGCGCCCCGGCCGCCTCCAGCCGGACTTCCCGCAGCCGGTGCAAGATGAAGGCAGCGATGGCGAGCACCACCAGTGCGGCGATCCCGTACCCGGCGAGCTTGATGCCGTGCTCGATACTCAGCCAGGTGCTGCTGAGGCTGTACCCGAGCAGGGAGATCGCGGTCACCCAGATCGCGGTCCCGATCAGGCTGAGGACGCCGAACAGCATCGGGGGCACTTCGATGATGCCCGCCACGATGGACACGAACGTGCGCACGACCGGCAGTGCCCGGCCGAGGGGCACCGCCCATACGCCCCTGCCCGCCACGAAACGCTCCGCCCGGTCGATGTCGGACTGCGTCACGAGCAGGTAGCGGCCGAACCTGTGCACCAGAGGGCGGCCGCCAGCGCGTCCCGCGCCGTAGGAGACGAACGAGCCGAGAAGTTCGGCGATCGTCCCAACAGCGATCACGGCGACGATGCTGAGGCGTCCCTCGCCGGCAAGGACCCCTGCGAAACCAAAGGTGATCTCGGAGGGAATCGGGACGCAGCACGCCTCCAGAAATCCGAACAGGAAGACCGCGGCCAGGCCCCAGTGCATGAGAAAACTCTGCATAGTCCACTGTTGTACAGCATCCAGGCGGGTGCCCTGGCCGCTGGCCGCAGAGCTTAAGACCACCTTTACTACTGCGGTGTGTCACCGGACCCCGGCGCGGCACCCGCCGGGTGCCCAGCGGCGGCGGCGCAGCCTCGCTCCGGCGGGAGCCAAAACCCCTTCTTACGCACGCATCCCGGCCCTGGCCTGCCCAAGGCAAGCACCGTCCCCGATACTGAAGGCACGCGACGAGACAGGGAGCCGACCGTCATGCCTATCGCGACGCCAGAGGTCTACGCGCAGATGCTCGACCGGGCCAAGGAGAAAGGCTTCGCCTACCCGGCGATCAATGTGACGTCGAGCCAGACGCTGAATGCCGCCCTGCGCGGATTCGCCGACGCCGAGAGCGACGGGATCGTGCAGATCTCCACCGGCGGCGCCGAATATCTGTCGGGCTCGGCGGTCAAGGACATGGTCACCGGGTCGATCGCGTTCGCGCACTTCGCACGCAGCGTGGCCGTGAGGTACCCGGTGAACATCGCCCTGCACACAGACCACTGCCCCAAGGACAAGCTGGACGGCTTCATGCGCCCGCTGGTCGCCCTGTCCAAGGAGCGGGTCGCCAGGGGTGAGGAGCCGCTGTTCCAGTCCCACATGTGGGATGGCTCCGCGGTGCCGCTCGCCGAGAACCTCGCCATAGCCTCCGGGCTCCTCGACGAATGCGCACAGGCGCGCACGGTCATGGAACTCGAGATCGGCGTGGTCGGGGGCGAGGAGGACGGCATCGTGGGGGAGATCAACGAGAAGCTCTACAGCACCACCGAGGATGCGCTCGCCACCGCGGAGGCCATCGGCCTCGGCGAGCGTGGCCGCTACATCCTGGCCGCCACGTTCGGCAATGTGCACGGCGTCTACAAGCCGGGCCACGTGACCCTGCGCCCGGCCGTGCTCAAGGACATCCAGGAGGCGGTGGGCGCGAAGTACGGCAAGGACAAGCCTTTCGACCTGGTCTTCCACGGTGGCTCCGGGTCGGCGCTGGCCGAGATCCGGGAAGCGATCTCCTACGGCGCGGTCAAGATGAACGTGGACACCGACACCCAGTACGCGTTCACCCGGCCGATCGCCGCGCACATGTTCACCCACTACGACGGCGTGCTCAAGGTGGACGGCGAGGTGGGCGACAAGAAGGCTTACGACCCGCGCGCCTACGGCAAGGCCGGCGAAGCCGCGATGGCCGCCCGTGTCGTGCGGGCGTGCGAGGACCTCATGTCCGCGGGCAAGCGCCTGCCCTGAGGAAGGCCCACCCCGGTACGCCCGTGGGAGATGCCATCCGCCCGGGCCGGCCCGGACCAGCCCTCCCTTGGTGGCGACGGTGATGCCGTCATGGGGATGCAGCGCGGCACGGTGATCCGCATCGCGCCGAAGCCGAGCCGGGTGACGGGCGTGTCGCCACCGAGGGTGAAGGTGCCGCTCGCCGCCGCCGGAAGACTGGTGTCCACACGCCGGACCTACCGAGCCCCCGGGCAGCAAACTCCCCCACCCGACCCGGCCGCCACCGCGGCGCGGCAGGATTGCTGTCATGGAGCATCAGAACCTGCTCGGCGGCCCCCCAGCCACCCATCTGCCGGCCGACCCCGCGGCGGCGCTGCTGACCGAGGGCGCGGATCCGGCCGAGGTGGCGGCGGGGCACCCGGCCTGCCTGGCAGCCTGGGCCACACTGGCCGACCTCGCCATGGCCCGCGGCGAGGTCGTCGCATCCTACGCCTACGCCAGGACCGGTTACCACCGTGGCCTGGACCAGCTGCGCCGGGCTGGCTGGCGGGGACATGGGCCCATCCCCTGGGAGCATGAGCCCAACCAGGGCTTTCTGCGGTCGCTGTACGCGCTGGGCCGGGCCGCGGGATCCATCGGCGAGGACGACGAGGCGCAGCGCTGCCAGGTCTTCCTGCGGGAGGCCAGCGCCACGGCGGCAGCACAACTCGAGGGATCCTGACCGCGCAGGGCCAGGCGGCCAGCGGGGCCGATGGTGGGGTACCCTCGGGACTCCGCAAGGCGGGCAGCCGGGAAGGGGCTGGTCAGATGCCGGCCATCGTGCTGGTAGGCGCACAGTGGGGCGACGAGGGCAAAGGCAAGGCCACAGACCTGCTGGGGGACCGCGTCGACTACGTGGTCAGGTACCAGGGCGGTAACAACGCCGGGCACACGGTGGTCATCGGCGACGAGAGCTACGCGCTGCACCTGCTGCCCTCGGGGGTGCTGTCTCCCGAGGTCACCCCGGTCATCGGCAACGGGGTTGTCATCGACCCCGAGGTGCTGCTGGCCGAGATCGAGGGCCTGGCCGAGCGGGGTGTGCCCTGTGACCGGCTGCTCATCTCCGCCAACGCGCACCTGATCATGCCCCACCACCGGGCGCTGGACAAAGTGACCGAACGCTATCTGGGCAACGCCCGGATCGGCACCACCGGCCGCGGCATCGGGCCTACCTATGGTGACAAGGTGGCCAGGACCGGGATCCGGGTGCAGGACCTGTTCGACCCGGGGATCCTGGAGCAGAAGCTGGACCTGGTGCTCCGGGAGAAGAACCAGGTGCTCACCAAGGTCTACAACCGGCGGGGCATCGACATGGCCGCGGTGGTGGCCGAGTACCTCGGCTACGGAGAGCGGATACGGCCCTATGTCGCCGACACCGCCCTCGTCCTCAACCGTGCCCTTGACGAGGGCCGGACCGTCCTGCTCGAAGGCGCCCAGGCGACCCAGCTCGACGTGGATCACGGCACCTACCCGTTCGTGACCTCTTCTTCTCCCACCGCGGGCGGCGCCTGCGTCGGGTCGGGTATCGGGCCGACCCGGATCACCAAGGTCATCGGCATCGTCAAGGCGTACACGACCCGGGTGGGGTCCGGGCCGTTCCCCACCGAGCTTCTCGACGAGCAGGGCGAGTGGCTGCGCAAGGCCGGCGGCGAGTACGGGGTGACCACCGGCCGGCCACGCCGCACCGGCTGGTTCGACACGGTGATCGCCCGCTACGCGACCAGGGTGAACGGCATCACCGACTACTTCCTGACCAAGCTCGATGTCCTGTCGGGCCTGGAGAAGGTGCCGGTCTGCGTGGCCTACGACGTGGACGGGACCAGGCACACCGAGATTCCCATGACGCAGACCGAGTTCCACCACGCGACGCCCGTCCTCGAGTATCTGGACGGCTGGTGGGAGGACCTGTCCGACGCGACCGAGTTCGCCGGCCTGCCCCGCAACGCCCAGGCATACGTGCGGGCGGTGGAGGATCTCATCGGCGCCCCGGTGGCCGCCGTCGGCACCGGGCCGCGCCGCGACCAGACCCTGCAACTGCGCCCGCTGATCTGACGGCGCTGCTGCCGTCAGCGCGGCGCCTGGTCCGGCCGGGGGCCGCTACGCGGGCCCGGGCTGGTGATGGCGGGTAGGCTCGCGGCGTGCGAGTCCTTCTCCTCGGGTCCGGCGGCCGCGAGCACGCCCTCGCGCGGGCGCTGGCCGCCGACACGGACGTGACCGACCTGCACGCGGGACCCGGCAACCCCGGGATCGCGCGGATCGCGACCGTGCACGCCGTGGACCTGGCCGATCTTGCCGCGGTCACCGCGCTGGCCCGGGCGACCGCCCCCGATCTGGCCGTCATCGGGCCGGAGGCACCACTGGTGGCGGGGCTCGCCGACGAACTCCGCGCAGCCGGGATCGCCTGCTTCGGCCCCGGTGGCAAGGCCGCCATGATCGAGGGATCGAAGTCCTTCGCCAAGCAGGTCATGGCCTCGGCGGGTATTCCCACCGCTGCCTCTCGGACCTGCGCCAGCGCGGGTGAGGTGGACTCCGCGCTGGCGGAGTTCGGCCCACCGTACGTGGTGAAAGCGGACGGGCTGGCGGGGGGCAAGGGGGTGGTGGTCACCAGTGACCGCCAGGCCGCGCTCGCGCACGCCCGGTCGGCGGGCACCGGGGTCCTCGGGGGGTTCCTCGATGGCCCGGAAGTATCCCTGTTCGCCCTCTCCGAGGGCGCCGGCGCGGTGCCCCGCGCCATTGGCGTTCGTGGGGGGTCGCGGCGGGGGGTTGTTTGGGGGAAACCAGAAAATGGCGCGGGTGCCGTCCCGCCACTTTGACGATCTGGCCCCGCCCGCCGAGCTTGTCCATGTCTTCGAGTAATATAACTTCCATGTCATAACCTCTTTATAGATATTTCAAAGTAAGTGCCGGGCCTCCGGCCCGCGCGCTGGACGACGTTCGACAGGCTTCCGCCCTGGAACGCCCGGCCGGCGTACGTGAGCGCTCTGGCGAGCGCGATCGCCCGTGACGAGGCGCCGGACGTGACCCCGGCCGACGGCCTGGCAGTCCAGGCGTTTCTCGAGGCCGCCTATCGGTCAGCGGAGCTTCGACGGCCCGTGGAACCCGAGTCGCTGCTGCGGGAGGCGGTCGAGTGATCGGGGTCCGGTTCGACGGAGAACGGTTGATCCTCGAAGGCCTCCCCGCGGTGGCGACGCACGCGTACGGCGCCGCGTTCGACAACCCGGACCTGCTGGTGGCCTGCGTGGTGGGCGACGGCGAAGCGGAAACAGGGCCGCTGGCCACGAGCTGGCACTCCAACAAGTTCCTCAATGCGGCGAACATGCTGGTGCCCACCGGCGACCCTGGCAACAACAGCGTCGTGGCCGGTGATTATACCGGCTCGACGTATCAGCAGTGGAACCTCCAGCACATTGGCGGCGGCCAATACCAAATCACCTGCGCGGCCAATGGCTGGGCTGATTTCAGGAACTCTTCGACGGCCGACTCTTTTCCTGGACTTGCCTGCAACATGGCAAACAAAGCTAATTTCTCCATCCATCCTCCAGTTTGTTTACTGCATCAGTGAGATGCGCATCGCGCACAATAGTTACGCGGCCCCTGCTGATGCGAACGGTCTTTTGATCGGCTTTTCATGGGTGGCCCGAGAATTGGTGGTGGTATCCCACCCTTACGACAGAAAAAAGTCGCAAGGGTGGGGCACGGAGCTGTGGCTTTGGGGCGGGCTGGGGAAAAGCTGAGGGTGAAATTCCCGCAGATGTTTTTAGCTGTCATAGGAACAAGAGGATGGATGATTAGCAGAAGAGAGTTCAATCTTGGGCTTGCAGGTACATCGTTTTTGGCATCTCCGGTATTTGGCGCCACAACAAAGATTCTTTCTGATCGCGTTGATGCGTCCCATGCAGCGGCCATG